>Ga0123357_10003536_pt1 | contig 17963 bp, 9 predicted proteins | sample TergutEmb28metaG_FD_89873 | JGI IMG/M metagenome (GOLD analysis project Ga0123357, IMG submission 89873) | Embiratermes neotenicus P4 segment gut microbial communities from Petit-Saut dam, French Guiana - Emb289 P4 | ecosystem: Host-associated > Arthropoda: Insects > Digestive system > Gut ... | reverse complement strand
GGGGGGAGATATAAAAGTGGGTGAGGGGGGGGGGGGGGGGGGGGGGAGGGTTTCCTCCATAATTTTGGCATGTTTCATTCCACGGAAACATAAAGCTGATATCAAGTTCTATAAGCATTCTCCAAAATGGCCAATCGCACAAAATAATATTAGGCCTACAATGCACAACATACATAACTTAATATCTTGTTAATATACAAATGGGTTTCAGACATTTTAATTGTGAGGTAGAACACTGAACTACAGTAACAAGAAGAACACTCTATCCGATGATGTGAGCTCCTTCAGTTTACCATAAACTTACCATAAACACTGCAGATCCTACTGTCTCAGTAATTTCATCCGACGTGTTAGTAAAATTCTATCGTTGTGTATAACGTCACGTGCACAGCCGGAACTACTTGTCAAAACCACCGCCCACAGGACCTCAAATTTTACACAAAAAAAAAACATGTTTTTTCCGACTATGTAGTGTGAAGGTTATTGTGATAATTTTTTCGACAGTACATTTGTGTGGGTAATAATGAATTTTAATGGAGACTACATGGATTTCAGTGTTAAAGGGGTACGAAAATTAAAAAAAAAAGTTAAGTGTATGTCAACGGGGCTGGGTTTTGCTTTTTCACCTTTCGTTTCAAGGTTATTACACTAAATAGGAAATACCACACGCGCCAGTAGGCTATAAAACCCGAAGCTAGGGGAAATACACGCGTCCGTAATTATCCTCAATAGGCAGCCATGCATGAAACGTTAAGAAGTATCATCGCTTGTCCACAAACCGGAAACCAAAATCAGGATGTAACTTTAGTCTCAAGACACACAGTGTCATTGTAGAAGCATTTGAAGTTGGTATGTGTAAACACTTTACACAACAGTATGTACCACATTCTTTGACTTCAAAATCTCTCCGTTTTCCCTTAATGGTGTTTCAATATCACTGCTGGGATAAAAAGCGGTTAATTATTTGCCTAAACAGCATACATCTAATACAAACTGTAATGAAGACGAAATGTGTTCTTGTTGAAGCATTAATTTTCTTCCGAAATGTCACTCTTCATTATTTGAACGGTGTGCATAAAGAGAAGACATGCAGTGAAGGTCATATTCGATATCCTACTGTATGTTTCAAGTCGAGATTTGCAGGTTAGATTTTAGACATGGCTGTACAGATGGTTCTCCGGCGGTCTGTTATTATGCCTGTGTGTGCCTATGTAATTTGGTAAATATGTACCCACATTTCTAAGGAACGTCTCCACTTTTAGAGCTAAACTAATCTTGCTACCCAAAAGTGGCCTTAGGAGTAGAAACAAAACAGAATACAGAATACTTTACCTGCCAGTCTACAGAAAAGTATACCAAACACAGCACTCCCTTTACTACGAGGGAGAGTCAAATGAAAACCGCAAGAGTGCGATAACAATTCGAAACACAGTTCGATTGTCTTGTAAGTTGATAACAATGATACTCATGGTTTGAAGAGTGGCCGACAGGTGGCAGTACGATGAAGGAATGCAACACGACGGCGCAGTAGTTGTGTAAAGATGGCGGCTCCGCTTGCAACATGCACCAACGAAGAACAGCGTAGTGAAGGGGTGAAACCCAACGAAATTCATCGACGAATGAAAGTTCAGTATGATGATGCATGTCTGTCACTACAGCGAGTGTACGAGTGGACTAGGAAGTTCATAAACGACATTAGTTCTGTAACAGACTCTCCTCTCCTGGTCAGGCACACCGGGTAGTGACACCAGAGGCCATTGCAGCAGATGAAGCCATCGTGAAGGAAAATCGCCGCGTAACAGTGGATGAAATAGCCGCACATCTGGATATGAGTCATGGATCAGCACACCATATCGTCCATGATGTTCTGCATTTCCACAAATAAAAAAAAAAAATTAAAAATTAAAAAATATTTAAGGTTTTCATTTGACTCACCCTCGTATATTTTCTGATCTAGAGATGTCCAGTTCATGTGACACTTCGTAAACTTAGTTATTCTGGCCATCAGCAGAACAGTGCCCTTTTTACTTGAAAGTGGATATGGCTGCTTACTTCTCCAAATTCAACTTATTCGTTTAATTGTATTTGTGCTGCAGTTGAGATAGCGGCGTGAAATAATAATGAATGAATTAATGATCAGACAGAATGTGCCTAAAATTATTTTTGGTTTAGTTAATTATTAAATGTCAGCGCAAGCCTCAGTTTGTGATGTTTGGAATAAGTGATGTGTTCTTGGCAGGAACTGCATCAAATGAACACATAACGTGACGGTCGTCTTTGTACGCTACATTCCTCCGCGTGTTTCGTCTTGGAATGTACTCGACGTGTTTGGATTAAATTTTATATTTTAGATGCGCACTAAAATCCTTGGAAGAACAAATTCGCACTGCCATAGCGCATGCTCTAACGGTTCCCATTTCGAATTTCACTTATCCTGAATGAGAATTTCAGCCTCCAATCTAAATGATGGCTTTCTCACATTTTGTCCCTCCCCTTCACAAGCTTTTGGAGTACAAATAAAATTGTACAAATAGGATTTCAGGATGCTGTCATTTGTTGCGTCAACATGCAACTGAAAAGTGGCGCCTTTATTATGATGGCAGCAGGATTTTGTTTGGTAGTGACAGTTGTCTGAAAATGCATTATACTGTGGGGGCTTAGACTGAAGTCATGAAATTGCTGCTATTAGAACAGGTCCAGTACAAAGTTTCTAGGAAGGCAGACATTCGCATTTGTGTAATTAACGCAACACTAATTACAGAGAGATTTTAAAACATAACAGCAGCCGTTATAGAGTCAATCATCTATAAGTGTGCGATATGTATAATACATGGAACACACATGTAAATAGCCTAGTTATCAATTTGTATGCAGGCTTAAATGTTCACGTAATTTTAACACTACGAAATATATTCATGCAATTACAATTGGAGAAAGGGTTTTGTTCATATTTTTGACCGAGAAGAAACTCCGCACATGGAGTACCTCCAAACAATCCAGATCATTCTCCGATATTTCGTTCCTCGCATTTGCTGACGAGGTAATAGGATAATGACTTGCTAGCTGGCATGATTTCTAGGAAAAATATTTGGCGGTGGCAAAAATTGCAGTGACCTAGAATGTTAGTGCAGTAGCGTTCGTTTTTCGACTTTCCAGACTTTCTCATATGAGCAATCAGAGCTTTTAACATTTCTTTCTTTACTGTTTCCCCGCAATGATAAACTTTTCTTGTTAGTGTTTATTGAGTACCCACCAATTATTTATAATATTGCTGGCACCATGCCGCTAGGCTTATCGAAATCCATTTGGTATTTCCTTACACGGGATAATTTTGTATCAGAAGAAATCTGGGGTTTTTAAATTTTCCATCGCATCTTAAAACATGACTATTCACGGAAGTAACACATGGAGAAAATACTTAAGAAAAAACTTAAGATACGTAATTTGTTATACCGAACACTTTGTTCGTTACACGGTTTCTCTTAAGTTTTTCTGAATGACGAAATTATATTCGCCAGTGTATTACACATTAAAGAGTATCTTATAAGCTTGCATATAAAAAGGGAAGAAAATAAAAATAGATAAATCAAAAGTTATTGTCTTCCATACATGGCATTATTTAGTGTGCATCTTCACATTTCATAGCATTAAGATACATTTTTAATATCATCTTTTCATGTACAGCGACTCTTAGCATATTTTAAAACAGACCTATATATCATCAAACAAAACACACTGTGAAACAAATAACTCATTTCTGTTAATGTAACCACGGTCTGAGTGTTCAAGTCTACAGTGTCAGTATGCAGTGTCGAGTGGCTTATTGTTACCGACATTTCGGATTATCGTAGTACCGCCTTTGTCAGTGTTACGAAGTCAAGCACTCTCTTGTGCCTGTTTTACCCAGACGATAGTGACAATAAGTCCTCCCGAAACGTCGGCAAATATTTACCAATCGGTACGGCATAATACTATAGAAGATGGGAATCGTCAGCACCGCTATGATAAACTAAATATCACATAGTGAATATTCAATGAGATAATAAACAAATATAATGAAGTGTGTAATTTCTTGAACAAAATTGCTTTTACGTTTGTGATGTTAAAACCTTAAGACATTCCGAAGGCAAAGGACGCCTTAGTAATTTCTGTGCACCACATCATGGAGCGCACCGTTTGCAGTCCTGTTACTATTAAAACACTTTTCTTGCTATTCACATAACCGGACGGTTTTTAATCGAGGGAACTTACTGTATATGTGGCAGGGCTGAAATGTAACGACTGCGTCCTCAACGGCCTACAGAACACAATGTAAATGAATGCGACTATTAACCAACGTACTGTACAAACAATGCTGGGAAATGGCTTCGAAATGGGACACAGCGCAGAGAATTCGCGTGACCAGTGAGTTTATTCACGGTAAGAGATATCCAAACATGCCCAGTACTGAACTGTGCTAAACCTAATTCCCAAATAAACATCACTGTCCCCCACAATACGAGTTCTTTGTACGACATGTGGCCTTGTGTGCGTATCTGTGCCATTCAACTACAGTCCCCATTTACACAACAATGACAGGTCACCGCCACATAAATATTACCCATTTCTTTATAATTCCATAATTAGCGCTTTTACTGTACGTTATACCGAGTCATCCGAGAGATATCAAAGCAAGTTTTAATCCCAAGCTTAAGTATTAAATTGTGTTCAGTTTGAAGGGTTATTATTTATTATCCTTGCACAATTTTAACGCATCAACTATTAATGGTGTGGTGTTTGTAGGCTGCATTCATATTTTCTATCTTTAAAAGGGGGGGGGGGGGTTTGAGTGTTTTTAGAATTTTAACGTCTACGTGAATATATGTCCGGCTAATTCCTTTCTTATGTATGTCGGTCTGGTATAAATCATTATTTACATGAGTATTAAAACCTTCTGGGATATGATGGCTGTTACAGGACCTCTCAGGCTCTGAAGACGTAGATAGCAGCTTGAAGGCAGCTCATGATAAGTAAACTTGGTGATAAAAGAATATAAGCACAATTAAGACCTGCATTTTTATGTGAAGAACACCTTAAGGGCATTGCATATTTAGCGAAATTGGGTTAAAATTACGTATCAACATTGCGTTATAAATGTGTGCTTCTTCCTGTTGGGAGAGTACATCACACGGGGAGTAAAATGTATCATAACATTGATATCTATTCTAAAATTTAAAACCACTCTTCTCTAAAAAATTTACATGTTTCTAATGTCCTGGATCCGAAATTTTAAGTGAACTACAAACAATAACATATTGCTGTCCAAATCCAATTTACCTTTCTCAGAAATATAATGCGAATTGTTCACTCTAACTTCCGCCAAAAGTGTTAGTCTTAAGACAGATAAAAGATAAATGGCAATAATTGAGTTTCCCACACTAAAGAGGAGTGCAAAATAGCAAACAAAACAAATAACATGTATGTGTGTATATTTCTGCCTCTACTCCTTCGCAGTACGCTTACAACCGTCCCACGTGGCGCGCCTCTCAAATCACGCACTCCGTCAGGTACATAATTCAATGTCGTTTATTTTAAATTACTGGCACTCCCATTCAAAACTGAAGAAGGTAAGATCCCTTCTTATTCACATTATCCTGTACATAAGGCTACTGGCAAAGCTGTAACTAATTGCCTACTGCTACCCAGTTCTGAATTGCGGTTGTCGTATTAGAATAATTTGCTCATGAGGGGGAAATAAATAAGAAATTTTCTTCAAAAGTTACAACAATTACAGCTCTTATCTTGACGTTCAGGATCTTTCGAACATTCATTATGCATTTTGTGCAACACTTGTTTACTCTGTTGGAGCTAACATGCAGCAACAGTGGAGCTTCTGTGTAGGTAAGGTACAGCTAATATTTTCCCCGTCCACACTATGAAGGCGCATAGAGGGACTAGAGGTACAGTTCCACTCATTCATAACCTCGGCGTCAGACGAAATGTGTGGTAAACTTCACGCTCTGGGCACTTCACGCCCAGGAAAGACCCCGGTACATATTGAATAGGAGGTAGGCTTGGCCTCAGTGACGGTCTGGTGGTTCTGAAAAAAACTTCTTTCCCATGCCGCGACACGAGCCCCAGTTCGCTCAGCACATTTTGTAGTCTCCATTCCGACTTCGCTCTCCCAGCTCCCACAGATGTATGGAAAACCAACTGAAATATAGCCTACTGTGTTATTAATAGGGAAAGCAATTTTTTAAAATATATACGCAAACATTCAAAAAATCAATTACGCTGAAGACTGCAAAAGGAGTTTAATAAATTTTAACCACTCTAGGAGGACGTTGTCAAAGCCAATGTTTTAATTAGATTTTCTTCTTTATTTACTACGGTGAATGCTGACGAATTTGTTCTTTCAACACGCTGGGAAATTCGTAACATAAAAGTACTTTTCCCTCATATAAATGGCGAATTAATCTCCATGCCTGCACAAAAATACTGACGATAAACCACTTACAATCAGAATCCATTACCAACGCTTAAGAATCTATCAGCCAGTAGCAATCGTGAGCTTGGTTTTAAATAACAAAGCTTAAAGTACCGTCTAGAAAAAAAAATTACAAAAATTTCATCCCCACAATATGTAAAGATTATCGAAATTCTTCACAGTGAAACAAGTCAGCCACAAAACTGCAGGAAGTCTGAACTCAGGGGAAGGTGTCCTTACTCCTGCTAGGTCTACTCCACATCAGTCACTCACTGAGCCACCGTCCTACTCCTTACGAGTTACAAATAAAAAAATGTATATAAGAGCTTCGTGTTTTTTTAACATGGAGTTGCATGTCCATAAGAATGAATCCCACTAAACTGTACACTATGTAGGTTACATACCACAATTTTTAGAAACATACGAATGCAGTAACAAGGTTGTGTGTCGTACTAGAAAATTACAGACATCAGGAAGAATCTTGACACGCAAAGAAATTCAAGACAGTCCAAGTAAGAATGTTGGATCTCTGGTTAGCATGAAGAGGTGGCAACTGACAGGAGATCGCATATATGCAGCTCAGAAGTGCAGTCTTACCACAAAAACATTATTTTTGAAATATACCATCTTCAGGCTTCGGTCTGTTACAGATCTAAAGAAAATTACTATGTGCTCTAAACTTTCTGTTTAAATGTACGAAAATTAGCCACATGGAGGTCGCGGCTGAGTATCATCTATTTCGCCCAATTAGTGTCACCACTTCAACAAAATATTGTAAGATTTGCGAACCGTTATGGTCTATTGACATATCACTGTCTTGTCACAACTCAAATCTGCAGTGTATTTATTTTCTTTTACGTAATTAAACTGATAAAGACCGTAGAAGTGCTGAATGCCACATTGTTTAGAATCTTTAGCAAGACTCTTTTCAAAAGCACTAGTTGGTTTTGTTCAACCAATATTGTTCGCGAAATAAGTCAAAAGAAGAATGCTCTTCCTGCTTCCTACTACATGTCTGTCTGACAGGAGAGCCAAACAGGTTCGTACCTTTAAGGGCTAAAAGTATGTGGCGCCAGTATATCTCTAACACTGTGTCTCCTTGCTATACATGTGACTGTCCCGTAGAATACAAGGAAAACGGCGCCGTTATTTCCTAACATACTTTTGGCCTTCAGCGGGCATCCTGGAAGGCACTGTATTGTGTTAGCGTGTTTAGCAAGTGTTTAATTTAAATAATGCCTTATTAAATCATATTTCTAAATTTACCGTGTAGGTTATATTTTATAAGGTCTTTGTGCTTATGCTTTTATTAACTATAGCCTGATAATTTTCAGATATGTTGCGCGTCTATTTACTCATTCAGCACGCCCGAAAATTTGAGCAAGCTAACTGGAATGCAGTTTGTCTTTCGAGGTCCATGTTCAAACATGCAAGTAGCTGAAATATTGGGATTTGTTTGACGGCGTAGTCAAATTGTTGCATACACAGAAACTAAATACACGGACTAGAGTCCTCCTTTAGAAGCTGATAGATGTATAATCAAAGAATAGACCGCCTTTCATGTAACATTGTAACACGAAATGTCACTACGATGCTGGCAGCAGTCTCCGATAGTAGGCTTGCATACACTAGAACATTTAAATCCAGCCAACGTTGTCAAATAAAGTCCTGCCTACGCCTAGGACTAACAAAGTAGACATTCCTTTCAGATTTCCGGCTAAAATTGTGTATGCATTTCTCACCCTTCTAAGCATGCTAAAGGCATCGCCCGTCTCACGCCTCCTGGCACAACAAACAATGTTACCAAACAACACGGTTTTTTCCCAAACAACTGAACACGCCCTTCTGTTAGTCATTCGTTAGTTACTGACACCTCGGATTTATTTCGGATCTGATTAAATAACCTATATGCCTACAGACGAACAAGTAAGCTAAGAAGGTCCCTTCGCACAATTAAGCAATGCGCCAAGGAAGAACATAGGGAGAGGTGTGCTTTTCATGTCAGAGGATAAGTATGTCTGGTAGTCTATTATAGATTACTCAGTATACCACTCTGGAAATATAGGCATACAAGCTCTCCATTCTTCTGTGCAAGGCATTCTTAACTTAAAAATAGACAGAGGTGAACAGTCATTTCTACGCCTCAGTCCACTTCTCTTCCCCTTACTCATTGCGTACAAAGACATACCAATTCACCTGAAGAGCAGCACGAGAAAAAGTGAGAGTTGGTGGTGTTAATAGTGGCGTTCTCTGGTCGTCGCTGTAGCATCACACGTGTTTCGCTGCAACAGATAGCGGAACTAGCGGAGCGATAAAGACGATCTCATAAACAATTAAGGTATATCCTAATGGTGAAGTGGGTGCATCGGATGTGGGCGACACGGAGAGTGGGCAGAGCGGCCACTAGGAAGCACGTCGAGGATGAGGCGGACATATTTTTTGAAAAGCAAAAGAATATGAAAGAAAAAATTAAATTACCCGCAGACCTGAAAGTCTGCAGAGCACAAAACGTGTACAATGAGAGTGAGTCGTTAAATCCCTATTACAACCCACCTCTACATCCTTAAACATAGTATTGTTTTGGCTGGCGTTTTGTCTTCATCATTTGTTGTTTGGTTTTGAAGCGGTAAACAGTTTGTGGGTACGCAAGTTGGTAAGTTAATCACGGCTCGTGAAATTGCACCACTCTCTAAGAGGGTGGGAAAAACGTCCTTGGTTTTTAATGGATATCAGTAACGAATTCATGGGAAAAATTCGAAGTTGATAACTAGATGTATGTTACAGACAAAGGCGGTACGTGCAAAATGAAGCTGAAAGCTAATTTACAGTATGAAATCCTTAGTAAAGCGGACCTTAGTTGCGTTTCAAACCCAGCTGGAACAGAGTTTACAGTAAAATAGGAAAACCATAGAAAAAGAGCTACAGAAGAGTGTCTGTCCTCTTTCATGCAATTTAAAAAAATAAATATCCTTTATGCGAAAGATATGACATGGATACTGAAATACCAAAATACGATAATGTGAAGACCCGACTATGTCAAGAACAGAGAAAAAGTCTGGGTACTGAGTAAAATCCGGAAGACAGTTCGAAAATTGAATTTTCGGAAGAAGTTTCACGTCTGACGAATAACTCCAGCTTTCTTCAAATAGATCAAACTTATGACTCAAAAAGAGTAATTTTTGCCTTCGGTTGGGAAGATTGTGAATATTTACTCAGAATCAGATTTTTTTTAGACGGTACATTTAAAAACTGTCCAAGGCAATTCGATCAGTTGTGTAGCTTGCAAGTAGATCACGAAGCACTTCGCATGAAAACTACAAGTATCCAGTTATGTTTGTAATTTTACCGGATAAAAAAGAAACAACATATCATTTTTGGTTAACTGCTGAAGAGTTGTTGTTATTTCTGGTCACCAAAAGTTGTAAAGGGCGATTTTGATGCAGCGGTTAAAAGTGCAATAAACAAAGTCTTTCCGTATTCCGTTATTACTGGTTGTAACATTCATTTTAACCTTTCAAAGCCTACCGATTACGTGATGCACCAAAAGGTGTAACATTCAACGACTGTACGTTCTGCCCACACTGTATTAATGTGTTTTGTATTTATCTGAGAACGAACAGAGACTTGTGCCATTTACATCATAAACTGATTTTTTGTAACCGAGATGCAAAGTTTTTACTGCGCCGTATGAACTGGTTCATTAAATAAAGCAGTCTGCCATCCGTCTTTAAAAGGTTAATCAGTGTCAGTGCAGACAGATACAAACTATTCGTCTTAACGGTCGAATAAATAGAAACTGAACAAGTCCAAATCACATGCAGAATATGTGCTGCTTTGACACACCTAGTTATCAATAAAGCAGGAGGATTTAGGCTTATGGTAATGGATATCCGACAGAATGAGAAATTAACCTTATTTCTCGATCACTATGTCCAACAATGAATGGAGAACCAGAATGTTCCCATCGAGATGTGGAAAATAAATATGCGTCGACACAGGAGCAACAATGCAGTCGAGGGTTGGAATTCCAAACTAAGCTGCATTAGAGGAAAGCAACAGCCTAATCTGCTTCTGCAGGTACAGAGATTAAAGGGGGAAGCAGAGATAGTACCTTTTCAAGTGAAATCAAAGCAGTCTGGCCAGTCTGATCAAAAACGAAGAAAGACTTACGTAAAACAAGAAGAGAGAATTAAATAATTATGGAAGAATATGATAAACAAAATTATCTGTACAAATGTCTAAAAACGGTCTTCTACATAAATGTGAATAATTGTAAATAATTAGCAGAAAATTTGTTGACGTCATACTGTAAATAGGTAAAATCGGATCAACTCTGCCCTCCGCCTCAACCAAGCCAATTTGCATACACTCTGTCCGCCTCGCCCACGAAGATAGCTTGTAGCCTCAATCACTTCCGCCTGGCCCACGACACAGTCCTAACACTAGCCATTGGTGAGAAAACGAGCTTCCATTACAGAAAGTTTTGTTGTCATGTTTCCATTTTATTTATCGCGTACAATTATATTGTAAGTATGTTACATTGATACCATTATACTACTGGTTGTGTACTAGAGTCATATTACTAAGAAAGGAACGTGGAAAACTGTCCTGCTAATTATCGAAGAATTCAAAATTTCAGAGTTATATTTGAGTCGAACAGAAAAAGTGGTCTAATCCATCAAAGATATGCAAAAAATAAAAGCAGGTTTGTAACCACATGTCGCAGCAGCTACTAAATTTTAGTGGATGACGCATATAAACAATAGTAATATTACAGTCTTCGAGGATGCGGTACTTTTTTGGTTGTTATTAATTTCAAACCTCTCGTTACAACCTCATCTCTCCATTTGGAGTATAGAAGATTGAAGGTGGAGGTCGCAATTGTCTCCGAAACACTGGCCAATAGCTATCAGACTGCAAGGCCTTACATAGTTCAACGACAGCAATATTCAAACACCACCGTAAGAGGCTCAATTTTCGTAAACAGGAAGCGAATCAGCTCTTCTGTGTTCCGATATGTAGTGTTGCGGAGAGTTAGCCATGTTTCAACCTCTAGCGCCACATGACTTCGAAAGACAAAAGCTACGGACTAAAAAACCCCAGCCCTGAAAATCTAATAATTTACATTAAATTGGATGCAGTGACAAAACTAACGTGTGTCGCATTCTAGTTCACCTGCTGATAATAGAGAAAATCCCGCAAATACCGCGCTGAGTAATGTCAATACATTTCAGGAATCAAATAACATCTATCCACGTTAGAAAACATGAACACATAACATGTACTGTAGTAGAAACTTTCACCAAAACTCTCTGCAGTAATTTATTAATGCTACCGCATATGACGGCAGTCCAAATTAAAAACAGTAAAAATATTGTATGCATATCAAATTTAAATAATTGTAACAACATGTCACAGATAATTTTAGAGTAATCTGCTTCCATGTACTTAATTTTTAGTAATTTAGACCAAGAAAATAATCTAGTTTTGTTGTCATTTACTAAAGCGCCACACAAACAAAGTAGCTCTTTCTCACTCACACAAGACAATAAATTTTATTTCTAAACATGTAAATGGAAACAGGACAGCTTTTCGAAAATTGTGATAATAAGTATAACACAGCCATTGTTATGCCAGTACACAAAAAGGAGACATATATAACCCAGATAACTATAGAGGTTTTAGTTTATTAAATACTGGATATAAAATCTACTTAAAAATTATTGCAAAGAGATTAACAGCAATTGCAGAGTTCCTACTATTAGAAGAGCAGAACGGATTTAGGAAAGGCAGATCCTGCATGGACTGCGTATTCTCAGCTTCACAAATAATCGAAAAACATAGAGAATTTAACATACCCACATATATTGAGTTCATTGATTTTAAATAAGCCTTTGACTCTGTGGACAGAGACAAATTATGGACTATTATGTTAATTAAAGGAATTCCAACTCATCTAATTACAATAATTCAGAAAACATATAAGGAAAATATTGTAAGAGTTAATGCAGGTAATGGAATATCTGAAGATTCTAGAGCTATTGCCCAAGGGGTGAGACAAGGATGCTCACTATCACCTGTGTTATTCAATTTATAGTTGGACGAAGTTGTTAAGATTTGATTGCAGAAATTAAAACTAGTAAATATTTTAAAGAGTTAATTTTCAACACACTGTTATTTGCAGATGACCAGCTTATAATTTCTAACACAGAAGACAACTTACAAACGGCAGTCTATTTATTATATAATATATCTAAAGAATATAATTTGGAAATTGCTACACAAAAAAGGCGAAAGTATTTGGTTTAGTTGGAACGGATCACCTAAGAACAAAAATTATTATAAATGTTGAAACACTAGAACAAATTAGCCAATTTACTTATCTAGGTAGCAGTATATCTTACCAATTTTCCAATGATGCAGAATTTAAATTAGAAACATTTTTACAATTATTAGGTACTATTAAGAAAACTATTTTTAAGAAAGTGAGAACGGAAACTATTTTGAAAATATACAACACACTAGTTTTACCTACATTTTATATGGATAAGAAAATTGGACTCTAAAAGCCTTACAAAGACGAAGAATTGAAGCGGCAGAAATTAAGTTACTGAGATCTCTGGCAGGCTACATCCTTTATGACCACAAAACAAATGACTACATACGCTGTGAACTACGGATTACACGCATACTAGACAAGATAGATGAATACAGGCGGAACTGGCTTTCACACTTGCAAAGAATGCCACAAAACCGAATCCCGTTGAAATCATATCAGTACAGACCACAAGGAAGGAGAACAATTGGAAGACCGAAGAAGTGTTGGCGCGAGCAGCTGTAACTCTGGAGACGGAACGGATCAAAGGGTCCAATCCTTGATGTTTATGATGATGATGATATATAACACATGTCGTATTTGCGTGTTATAAATGAAACGTATCTAAATAGAAGCGGTCGACTTTTAAAAAGTGTTCTCCAGTGTCTGTAATTCTTCTACTGACTAGACCCAACCAATTAATCCACGTTATGTTAACAGTCCACTTTAATTTCTTTCCATGCAAATACGCTGTTAGTCTCAGGCTACAAGGCGTTAGACAGTAGAATGGATGGTGAATAATTGCTTGGAGAGATGTGAAAGGAAGCGGTCGTGACCTAATTAGAGGCACGACACGGAATTTGCCCGGAGGGATTGAAGAAAACCCTCAACCTGGGTAGTTGATGTCGCCGCTGAGACAGATTCTGTCTAGGCAAACATGTACTTGCTTTTAGAATAGATTATTTGTGCTTTAGAAGTTCTGAGCCTCCAGTAGCGTTAAGCTGATTTGTAATGCGAAATTGCATTAATGCTATGAATTTGTTTTACTTTATGCTATATTTAAGCCGTGGAGATGGACTTCTGGAGGCGGGCGTGTGGCGTGTCAAGGATAGAACGGGTGCGGAACGACGAGATAAGAAGAAGATCGCAGAGAAAAAAGGATATCATGGACACAATTAATATGAAAAGACTTATATGGTATGGCCAGGTCCAAAGAATGCCTGCAGAATGGTGGCCTAAAAGGATGCTGGATTGGGTGTCGGACAGGAGAAGGAAAAGGGGAAGACCTAGGAGAACTTGGAGAGAGAACAGATATGAAGAAATGGAATGGAGACACTTACAGCACGGAGATTGGGGAGATAGGAAAACGTGGCAAGCAGGATGCGGTAAACGGCGACAGCCGTAACAAAGCCGCTTATATATATTTAAGAACCTTGACAGTGGCTCAGATTAAAGGTGAATTATTGGATGACTGATGAAGAGTGATTTGGAAGTTAGTGGTGGGAAGCGGTTTAGGCCTAATGTGGGACATGACCGTGTGATTGCTCTTGTGGGGATGAGATAAACAACGGGAAATCTGTCAGCACAGCAGGTCTCCTAGCCGAAATTTCAAGTCAAGCACTCACAAATACAAGGAGGTGTACTAGACACGTTGCTTAAATATACAGTTAAAGTTATCCGTCCACCAACCATGAAGGCATAAAGGAAGTGTATGTATAGCTACACTCATTCTTCACCTCGACAAGTAGATGAAAGCAATTAGATAGCCTCACATTCCGGCCGCTTTATCTTCAGAGAAAGGGGGACCCATAACCCGTTGCGTACTGGAATGGGTGTGTCGCAGAGCCACTCGGAATTCGAGCCGCGATTCAAATAGCCTGTAGCCTAGTCACCATACTGATTATGGATGCCCGACTCCAGGCATTTCACTGAAATAACCAATATTTGATCATGGGGATTGCCTACCGTTACAAGTAGCCGGTCCTCAAGATCTTCTGGTCTGCCTTAAGAATCCAGGTCACACACCACAGACGGACTGCTCTAACACACGAAAGTTCTCCTTTCGAAAGGCAATTAACTCTACAAGAATATCAATCGCATTCATAAAACTTTCATTAGCTCGAACTTTGTTGTAGTGAAACGAGTAAGAAATATGCAGTATTGTCACTTCAAAAGTTTAAGGAAATTTTATGGTACACTTTCATGTCTACTTATGATTTTCTCACCATTGCTGTTACCTTGCCAATTTAGAAAAATGTTTCAAAAAATAGCGTGTCAAGTCAAGGAGTGATAGAAGTGTTTCTTTCAAGAATCGTTTATTGAAGTACACTTCACTGAGTTGAGAGCAAACACAAACGGAACCCAACAGACATATGAACTGACGAAAGATCACGTCCTTTGTGAATGGCAACCTGCACACACTCCCACAATGCTGAATATGTCTTTGGCCACTTGGCGGCGACAACGTGCTAGCACGCAGCACGAACAGTTACTCCTCGACGACACCCTCACGTTCTGGCAGCCAGACCGCTACTAAACCAGTCGTTGGCGCGTAGTGCCGGTTTAAAGTCGCTGGTCTCTGTCAACCAACCATGAGCTGCTCTCAAGCGTATCAGCAAGGTCCTCACTATGTCAAAGGTCTACGTGCAGCTCTGGAAGGCCGACAGCTCTGAATATCGATCATCCTGCTCTGAGTGCTCTTACAAGTCAATCTGGTTATCAGTATTGCCGTGATACATGAATATTGATATTGTGTGATACGGATGAGGGTAAGGATTGGGCAGAGTGCGTGTAAAAGTGGTTTGATGGCTTACAAAAATATTTCTGAATTTTCAGTAAATATTTACCCTATAGAAACATAGTTAAAAATATGAATGATCATTCTCGCACCAACCAGCATATTCGGCCCCTAACCAGCAAGAGGATAAAAGACATAAACAATAAAACTGCAGGGGAATTAAAAGGGATATTCAAGGCGACTTCACTATATCGGTGACCACATTACTGACAATATTGATCACCTATATTACAATATTGGCAATAAGAACGATGGGCGACTTACTACGTGTTAGACGGTCTGGGAATCGAATCCCGGTGTGGGCACTAGATTTTCTGCACCGGTTCAGACCGGTCCTGGGGCCCACCCAGCTTCCTATACAATGGGTACCGAGTCTCATTTCCTGAGGTAACGCGGCCGTGGGTGGCGTTAACTACCCACCCCATCTAGCCCCGAGGTTAAAGGAAGAGTAGAGCTATACCTCTCCCCCTCTGCGCCCGCATGGAGTAGATCCTCAGAGTTTTATATACCAGAGTACAAGAAATAATACCATCTAGCTTTCCTCAACTCTTCACCACAATCCATCTTCAAAACTCAGCTTTATATTTTGGTTCCCGCATTCAATGCCATCATCACTAAAGAAAGAAAGAACCCCCTTTGCAACACTCCGCACTGTTTCATCCGTCTCTATTACACACGCCTCCTCTAGAACTTGTGTAAGTTTGAGAACATACGTTAGATTGGTGCAGAGGTCAATCAGTTGAAGAAGCCAAGTGTTTTAGGAAATAAGCACAAGTAAAAGTTACTTGTGAACATTATGGGTATGTAAACAAATATTTCGTTGACAGTGTTACTGATACGTCGAGTTACTTCAAGGTATACTCGCTTATCGTCACAAGTGCTCGACTCTGCCTTCATACTCTCGCGTTTATTTGTGTAAAACTCCATACACGTTACTTTTGAGGTTCAAAACTGTTTTAATGTTTTAAAGAATATTTTTTGACTTCATCGTATCTATTTCTTCTGCTTATTTTTATAATTCTAAAGCATTTCTTATCAATTAGTGTTCTGGAAATTGACGCCGTGTAGTGTGATAAATAAGTATCCTCGATTTTCCAGAGAACCTGCTCTCTGCATCTTCGGGAAGAAGATGGAGGCATCGGACTTGTCTACAGTGTTGGAATTTACGTTTCAGACTATAGGGCACCACAATCTACAGGATAGTAAAAATCTTCATAAACACCGCTGCAAGGAACTCAACTCTGATATGTCAATAATGTTCACTGCAACAATTGACTTGCAGTGTTTTCTTAACAGGTTTCACAATTTGAATTGAAATGGATCCGACAGAGACTGTGCCGCACTTTGATCCGTATCATGAGGTCGACAATTATTTCACAACTTGTCCTTCAAATCACAGTTAGACTGTCTGAACTGTGAATCCATTTTACGTGTAGGCCTATAATTTTGTTAACCGCTTGGAAGAAAAAACACAACAGTAAAATTACAACCCATCAAGACCTTAAATGTTGAAAGCCACAGGTTCTATATTCATTTGAAATGTAACCCTCCACGGAGAAACTGGTAATGTAACATGCAACTGGTGCTGAACACCGAGTGTGAAATCAGAATAGTTAGATTCTATTCAGACAGGCCTATGTAAGGGAAGTGCTGGCAGCGAGAAATCAATTTAAGCAACAAATACTGACTGAGTTGTCGGCGGGAACCATGCATAATAGCTTCAAATGAGTAGACGTCATGTTATGTTCAAAGAAGGATTGAGGACAATTAGTTTCGCAAATGGTTAAATACAATACGAAGGTAGAACAAAGTTGGTGCAAGCGTGTTAAAATTGTTATTTCCTGTAGTGCATTCCATATTGGTGGAACAGGTCAGCGTCCATATTCGGAACCTCAACCAAAAAAAAAGGTTCAATAATACAATTTTAGTAATCACTCATATACACAAACAATGACCCATTTCTGATGTACGTACTCTTCCTGTCAGTGCGCCTGGATAGCATAGTGACGTGCTAGGGACTGGATGGTCCGGGGATCGAATCTAGGTGTAGGCGGGACTTTCCGCACCGGTTCATACAGGCCCTGAGTCTCACCCAGCCTGCTACACAATGCGTAACGGATCTCTATACCTGGTGTAAAGCAGCCGGGGCGTGACTTTAACCACCCACTCCAGTCTAGCGCCGAGGTTAAAGAAAGAATAAAGCTTTGCATCTACTCCCCCGCTGTGCCTTCAAGGCATGTTATAAGGCGAACTTTGCCTTTTTACTCTTCCCTTCTGATATCCATATAATACAAAGATATATATGTACTTACTGCACGGTGCAGAGTCCTTCTTGAGAAGGTAACTGGTTTGCAGCTAGTCAAGAGATTCCCCGCATTTCACGG
>Ga0123357_10003535_pt1 | contig 17963 bp, 7 predicted proteins | sample TergutEmb28metaG_FD_89873 | JGI IMG/M metagenome (GOLD analysis project Ga0123357, IMG submission 89873) | Embiratermes neotenicus P4 segment gut microbial communities from Petit-Saut dam, French Guiana - Emb289 P4 | ecosystem: Host-associated > Arthropoda: Insects > Digestive system > Gut ... | reverse complement strand
GGCCCCCCCCCCCCCCCCTCCAAGAAGAAATGGACAGCGACAGTTGCACTAATCTTAGTATTTTACTACCTCTGGTTTCTGTGTCTCTGCTATTAAGTGTCAATTAGGTGTTGCAAGCTGGAAGAAAACAGCACGTCAGCTTTAGACGTGGCAGTACTGTCGCCATGCAAATATTTAATTACAAATTCATCTAAAGACTTTGCGAGAAAAACGCAAAAGGCGTTTAAAAAAGACTTGCATAAAAAATAAACTTCAGTGAAAGAAAAAAGAAATACACAACTGGTGGCGTCTATATTCTGTCGTTATTCTATTTCCATGTAGTATATCGTTCTTATGGTTACAGAGAGTAAGTCAGGAGACAAGTATTGCGAAAAAGATACTATTATGAGGCAGTCGTGAATTGCCTATTGTTCGGACGGTATTTAAGCCTGGACCTTGTATTAATTTATCTGCCTGCGTCACATCCAATATATGGCGCTCATTCAAGAAATTTCCAAATACATAGAACATCTACTTTGCAATTTTGTTGCAACCTCAAGAGGTCTTAATATCTAAAATGATGAAAAATGGAAGGTTTGCTTTGGACATTATAGACAAGCATAGAAATAGTCCAATATTCCTCCTGTATTTCGATCTCTAGTTAACACAAACCATGATCTCTGTCTCACGCAATCTGACTCGCGCAGTCACAGTATCTAAGCAGCAACAACATTAGGCCCAGTCCGAGTACCGGTTTCGAATTTCCTCCCCCCCCCCCACCCAAAAAAAATTCTAAATTCCTTTACCGCCAATCTGCTCTTAGCAGTGACACCCCTAGGTACAGGATTCTGTCAGGAACACAGAAAATCATCTTAAATTAAAATGTCTTTTTTGGAAATTTAAGATTATTTTTATTCTTAATTGAGCACTATGACATGTAGATGTAGGAGTGGAGGTATACATCCACAAATGCTTAACCTCGACAAAAGATGAGGATGACCAGGGAGCTTCATCTCTCTGCTGCACGCCAAGGGAAAATATACTGCGGTGCGCGTCGGCTAAATAGCGGTATTACGTCCAGAATTTTTCAGCACGTAGTGGCGGGCAGTAAAGTCACTGTCTCTAACGGGAACTGAACCCCGATTGTGAAGCCCATAGTATAGGTATTTTACTAAATGAACTAAACCGGCTCCAACAGACTTTACGATGAAAATCACCCTAACTCGACAAGAAATTTGGCCAAACGCAGGTTTTTATGCAAGGCTATCCATATCTTTGGTTTTACGTTGCACATAGCACATAGCTCTTTCATAGTTAGCTAAATTCTTTAAAATTATCTAACGTTGTTAAAAATCAGCTTACGAACTGAGACACTGTAATAATCATAACTGTAAAATACTTTGTGTGTGTGTTTTGGCGCCTGTGCATACTTCCGTGCATGTCGAAATCTGAGAGCTTTTTAGACTCAGATGGACGGCGGAGCTGAGGGGGAAAAATGTTGTAGTAATGTCGTACGTATGGAGCTCGTGTTTTTCTTTGTTGTTCCCTAGTAACGGCATATTCTGAGCGATGTTTACATCAACTGTTTCAAATTACAAAACAAGAAGATATGTAGCGGGAGAAAGAAGACAAGATGGATGAGAGAGAAATGGGGAAGAATTGGAAGAAGCAGAAAAAGCGTACGTAGAAAAGGGGGTAAGATGAGGAAAAACAGGGCTAAAATATAAATGTAAAAAACTTTTACATGTTAAATACTCGTACGAGAATACTTTAAACATCACGATCAAATGACAAGATATTCCGAGGTTCTTTCGTGGTAAATACAGTTATATAAATCCGTCAGAGCAGTTTTCATCACTATCCCTCCCACTCGCTGTAACGTCACAGTTCATTATTTTATGCTGAATTTACAGTCCGGTACATGCACATTGACCTGAGAGGCTCACTGCAACAAATCTACATTATCATTGCCATATTTAACCATGCATTACTGTGGTCTTACAAGTGTTGTTATTTCAAAATTCATATTACTCTGTACTTTCCAACCAATTTGCAACAGACATTACGTAAACTGCTTATAACTAGAATGGGAGATATTTGGGACAAGGTTAGCTGATTGAATATGTGCATACGTTATTCACTCATGTATGACGTAGTTATTATTTATGTCTGTGGATAATGTTAATCGGCGTAGTGCTTTGACATGTACATACTCTCACTAACAAGATACTCTCGGTGTCCGACAGATGCCATTAATCTTTAGACGGTCTCCACGTGAGCAAATGTTTACGTACATATAACTTCCCGTTTATTTCAACTGGTCTTTCCTCTGTTCGTTATAATATTTATTCTTACGAAAAAATCTTTAGGCTCTGATACTAAAATGTGTTATTGTTATTATTATCATCATCATTATCATTTCTTTATCTTTAAGAGGCCACGGTACCGTAGCACTTTCTCCGGACTCAGTTTAATCAGCTCAAGACGACACAGGCAATATAATCCTACCTCCTGTGCTTGTTACAGCGTGTGCGGTGAGGGGGGCGAACATATAGGAAGCACCCCAAAGAAATAAGCGTGTTCGTGAAGACGCTCAGTCGTGATTCTTGTCTTGGTATATGCTTTAATATCAGTCGCTGATCCTCCCCTCGACAGAGAGTCGACTCCTACAGCAGGCTGCACCCCATGTCATAACGGGATGGAGTTTTTGGCTTCCCTGCACCACAGTTGTTCTTCTTGCGCGTTGTTAACAGCACAATGAGTGCACTAGCGCCACCACAGTTATGAATATGTTAACAAAGTGTCTCCAGTCAAGGCCATTTGACTTCTTACTAACGTTAGCATAGCCATACACAGCTAAACTTAAACCAAAACATCCAAATTCTCGTATCTTCATGACAGTTTAGGGCAGTGGTGGTCAAAGTGGTGTCCGCGAATCTATAAAGGCTGGAAAGATTATTTTTTCTTCCTGTAAGAATTTAGAAGGTAAAATTGCACTGAATATTTTAAAGTTTTACCAAATTCGAATTTATGGAATAATGGTTTAATATAGTGCAAATTCTGGTCACAGCAAAAAACAAGATTTGTCATTTAGGATTTATTTTTACTGGTGTCAAAATATTCGGAAGCATTCAGAGAAAGTCCGAAGCTCTTTATTACACTCCCTTCTTTTACCCAGCTACTAATGGCTGTACGTGTGTTACTGCTCTTCGTCTACTTAATCTACAAACTGGACACGTCAGAAGAGATAAACTTGACGCATTTTTTTTTTATTTTCATGTCCATTTGGTTCTACGACTTGTCCACATTCGATGGACATTATTGGTCTTCGAGTTCCCACTGCGAACATTCGAAACTTCCTTTGTTTCATGTTAGTCCATCCGTCAAAAAATGCCCCTGAGACAGACGTCAGATGCACAGCTGCGGCGAATTCAGCATGTGCTAATTTTGATGTCTTAAGAAGGCAAATTTTTCACAATTATTCAGACATAGTATTATTTTTTTATGATGCAGCAGCCCCCAGTGCATCAGGGCTTACGCATCGTAGAGGCTTCTCACACTCGGTAGAAATCCTCTGGACGATTGATCAGCCCGACAAAGAGACCTCTGACTGACAACAAGCAACACTCACGACAGACAGACATTCATGCCCCGGCGGGATTCTGCCCCGTAATCCCAGTAAACGATCGGGCACAGTCCCACGCCATAAACCGCGTGGCCACAGAGATTAGCATAATGTTATTACCAGTGTGTTACTATTTGCAAGGTTTCTTCTTTTCGTTTGTGTTTGTTTCCTACGTATCCTCTTTACTGTCTTTTATTACTTTGGTTTATAGTTGTACTCTTTATGTAAGTGACCTTCTGCTTTTTGACTCAGCACATTACCAAAGCAGGACTGAATTAAACTGAATTACTCCTAGGAATATCATAACATTTGTGACAAATTTTGATTTTGAACAATGAAGTTTTTAGAATATTAATTTATTTCTTTCTTGTAATTATTTGACTCTTCAATGTTGCCGCGAGGGGTGACTTTGGTTCCGAGGGCTGAAATAATTTTGAGGAAGGGGTCGGCAGGATCAGTAAAACTTTGTAAGGGTTCCCAACATCAAACATTTTAAGGAAACGATGTTTCAATCTAAACACCAGTAACCAAGTTCAAGAAAAGGAATCATTCTCGAAAACCGCGTAACATCTCAGCTGGTCATTAAATTATCTGCCTTTTATGGAAGGCGACAAATCATTGCCTTCAGAGTTGGCCCCATTACCTTTCTTCGTCTCGACTGAGGAGCCGTGCCCTTTCGTTATCCCCCTGAATCTAGAATGATTTTTCTCAAGCGACTTAATCGTCTGCCGTGAGAGTGCAGTCAGGAATTTCCTCTGAACGTCAGTAAATTTCTACCAAACTGTGCAGCGTAAATCCCTCAGCACAATATACCTGATCATGTTCGCATGTAGCACTTGCGCCTATCCTCTGCACATGCCAAGGGACTTACCTGCAAAATAATTTTCCTGGTCAACATAACAACGTACTGTAGCTGAAAGTTTAAACAGAAATTACACTGAAATTAACGAAATGGAGTTCACTCGTTTATGAAAATTATATATTATAATAAATAGTATAATAATTATGTAATATTAACAAAAACTAGGATTCAAATCAGATCCAGAAATGTACCGCGGTCATTGCAGAGCGCGTTAACAGTTGCAGCTGCCGTACATATTGCTAAGTATAGGATAAATATTTTATCTGCGTGTTCACTCTTATATCTGCAGTAAGAAACAGGAAATATAAAAGTTGCATTTACATATATACATATATACTAACTTCTTTGATCGGTTACTTGTCATAAATTTAACACGTGGCAAACAAAGGAACCCATAAATTGTTAAGCACCACATATTTCAGTCCTACAGGGCACAGGATGCGAAATACATAAACACAAACTGCCATCTTCTGCTTCGAAATTAATTATTCGAAATAATACACTCAATACTGTTAAAAACATGCAACTGGTATGTTGTTGCTACATAAACAAGCACATCTCCTTGTAATCGCAGTTTCATGTTCTGTGACATGCAAGCACCAACCTTCCTTGAGTTTTTACTCCCACAGTAAAACATGCAGATTGTGACGAATCTTCATTTAGTACCGATGTTAAGAAAATGTTGAGCATTATTCTCCACTTCCCCTTATGTTTTATGACTTACTGTTTTATTGCATTAGAATGTACCATTTACCAGGAAAGACACATAATTGTGAATAATAAGATAAGGTACACGATTAAGTTACAAAGTATTTTTTGATAACCCAATTACACTTATTCTAGCATAAGCAGGTCAACAATTGTTTGAAGATCGTATATAACGCTTTAAGAACTTTTCTGACTATATCCCTTATAAAAACGAGAATTATATCAAGATATTGAAGGAAATAACCGAAGTGCTACGTGACGCATAGAAACAATTATTGAAAAGTAAAAATTCTCTTTTTGTAATAAGAGTGCCAAGTTTACGCCGATAATAAACAAAAACAAAAAAATACATAACGTTAAATTAAATATTTTCTCATACTGCAGTGTCTGCTAATCGAATTGGTGACAAAGGATTCTGCAGGTTTCTCTTTTTTACACCCAAGTAGGCCCAGGTTCTGTAGTAAGGAATACAATTTCATCGATTCATGCGAATTATTCGACCAGTATCACGTAGGATATAAACCTCGCTTTCCTGCTAGAGACTTGGCTTGTAATATAATCAAGACAGACGGTCGGCATGATCCCTCGTTTTATGTTGCACTGAAAGGCTTATATGATGCGCGGGAAGAGCTCAAGGCGGAGCTATGACAGAATTAAAGCCAGAGAGAAAGAGAAGCCACAATTCACTTAGGTGGAGAACACTTAGGTAGGAACGACGGTTTGGAGAAAAGACGAGACGAGGTAACGAGAGGAGCAGATGACAGAAATTAAATCAAACAGCAATGAGAACAGACCAGCTGGTTAGATGCAGGCTTTAGTTACATCCCTCTTCACTTAATGTGAATTTTGTCATGAAAGGAGTGGTATCTGAGCAGGTTATCTTCCAAAATGCCTAAGTTTTCTTTTTTTAATGGTCAGTTAGTCATTGTTTGATACCAATATTATACTTCTGTAAGTACGCGAGATTCCTGAAACGTATCACACTATTAGGTCCTCCATCTGAAAAATGGGGTTACATTCGTGACCCTGTATTTGTTTTTTGCAGAAAAAGGTAGTTATTGTCAGCAATGGCAAGAAATGTAGAGCACCTAAAAAAGGGGGAAGCGTTGTAAAACATGGGTGTTCCTATATACTTCGGAATGTTTGTCTATGTGACCAACAGTTACAATCTGCCGTGTGGTCGGAAAAGTTCCCCTAAAGTGGCATAAGCATCTGAGATTTTAGGCTTTCACCGCGGTATAGCCGAGATGTTCTTTCTCTTCTAGAATATTTCACCTCGTTGGTTAGCAACCAACGCAGCGAAATATACTAAAAGAGCGAAGGTTTCATGACAGAATCGTCACTTTCCTTGCACTAGTAACTGACATAGAATTTTATAGATCTCCTGATGTGATTACTCCCCATGATACTGCCAGGTCTTTCGATGATTATAAAAGGCTTCTTCACTTTTATCAACTTCTACTGCAGTTTTAAGTGATTCGTGACCATGCATTGAATATTCAGTATGAGAAACTAAACCAACCAGTACATGCACAAATATGTAAATTTATTTTAGTCGTGCTGCTGTATTGTTGAGATACAACATCACCATCTTCACTTGGATCGTGTCACAATATGTATACTGCATACGCAGACACAACTAGGCACAAATAATTTTATCACTATTTTATATTTTAACAAACAATTTAAAGTGTTTATTTGAAACTCAAAATGTTATATATGTAAATTGGTTTGACGTTCTATATAGTACATCCTTCAAAGAACATCTCCCTGAATATGACCACAATAGGTGGCCGAAACATGTAGGAGGCTACGTTGTTAAAACTACAATAAATTTACATATTTTTAAGCAATTGTTGGTTTCTTCTACTGCACAGTTCGAAAACATTAAGTCTCTCCCTTTACTTTTTGTTTCGTAATTTTCTTTAAAGTTATAAGAAATGTATCTCGATAAGCCTGTGTGAAGAAGAGGGCCATCAGAACCCCGAAAGTTACCAATCAGCGTTTTGGTAAGGATTAAGATAGGTTTAATAATTCATTGTATCATAGTAGTACGAACCGTTTCTAATGACAAATAACGTACTGTAGCCGATCATTTTTAGTATAGTTGTATATTAAGATTGCTGGCGTCAGTTACGGACGTATCATGGCATGCGTTGTAAGTTAATTTGTCAAAGTATATTCAGGACCGTTGGTGATAGGTAGGAGGGGAGAGATTTAAATAAGAAAACGTTAGCAGAGGACAACGGGCGCTAGCAATCCAGTGCGAATTCAGTCGCGTACGAGTGTGGTGTAGGTGGGAGTACAAGTGACTGTGTTATTTTGATAAAATATGATTTAGTTGTTTAACTTGATACAGCACGCCTATATTTTCATTTTATCAACAATAAATTGAGTAAATAAAACAAGTAAAAAAGAAATAATTAAACTATATGTGATTCGGTGAAACACACCCGTTTCCCGAAAGAGGATCACCTACCAAACTAAGAGCGTCGGGACAACAAAGACAGTGATCGTGTAGAGTACGGAATAGAGTACAGTACTCCTTTAGGTCGGAAATTCATTACAGCGTAAAATTTGAATATTTTATCTACAAGTGAGAAAATTTACATATACCTGCTCCATAACATAGTGATAATTTATCCTTCCTGCTAGCCATCCATCCATCCACAAATTTTAAAAATTCAAAGTTCAGTATTAATTTCGTTAAAAATTAAACGCCTGACATTTAGACAGAATTTAATGGACAGTGTAGCTGAAACAGTTTGGGGGAGGTTCGAATAGATATGTTCACAATATACAGGAAAGGCTTGAAAAAGTTGACATTACCTGCTACGGATACATACCCTACAATTCAGGAAACGTCACTGCATCATATTTACTCGCTTCCTCTGTATTTTAGCTTACCTAAAACAAAAGAGAAAAGTTAATTTAATTACTGCTTTATGACATTTTAAAACTGAACCAAACTCTCTAAACTTGTCACCATTATCATTAACTCGACACAGGAAACCCCATCATAATTCGTTACCGTCAGCAAGTTGCGTCTAGGTTTTTAACGGCCTGAGGAATAAATGCAGATATACTGTCACAGTAGCATTCAGGGCTTGGAATTCGCTGAAAGCACAAAAAAAGGATATATGCGAACTTTCTCTCTGGTATTCGAAATGCCATCATCATAGCCAACCTGAAGCAGTTAAATCCAGTTCACCTCAATAAACCCCATCATTCCGAAAACACCCTGCATCTGGTACACGCTGTGCAGTGTTTCAGTCTTCAGGATAAGCATATATGCTGTCTGTTTGCTATAAGAGAGTGGTTTAGGTATGGTCTCTGAATAAAGCCTTGGCAGATCTATTGAAAGCCCCTGTCATAAGAAATACGGGTATAATTTAAATAAAATTATAAAATGTGTGGTATTAGTTGTATGTCTGCCTGCTAGAGTCGGAGTCTGTTTATCTCTTCCTTGTCATGTAATGGGAAATGCACTTTTAAGATATACAACTATATATACTTGTATATGTACGTAATAATCTAATGTTACGTAATTAAAAGGTACGTGATTTATATAAACTATTAAGTACATATTTCGAGCTCTCTTTGACCATTATTGTGTTAAGGCACCTCAAAAATGAGAGTTTAGAAAAGAGTCCGTCATATTTCGTTGCATCATTTGGTCTTATTATATTCACGATTTGTGTCTTCTTCACCGCTAACTCAGATTTCACTACGCTACACAGCAAACTGGGCTGTAAGTTCAGCGTCATGGTCCATAATCAAAGTCACCTGGAAACATCGTCAGATTACACACATTTATTTGTATATCATTTAATTTTTATCTAAACTGTTTATCTTCAGGCAGATATTTTTGCGGATTGTGTCATTATAGGGGCTTTACATAGCCAAGTACTTTGTCGTAATCTAATATATACAGTACATTTGGAAACAATTTATGTATGTCCTTTTAGTACTCGAGGTTATTTCGCATATCTATATTGTTTACCTCAAGGAATATAAAATCCCTATTAAAATTTGTATAATCTTATTTCAATTGCTTAATAAAAATTAAGTTAGCATTACTATTAATATCTCATTATATTATATTAATTCCTATATTAGTGTTGTTAGTACTGCATTTAATTAGTACAAGTATCCTTGAATAACTGCCAACAACCATCAGCAGGAGTTGCCTGAATATTCCATCATGACCACGTGCATGGCCGAGTGTTGTTTTAAATTAGACGCGTGCTGGATGCCATCAAATTTCGGCGTGTCTTTGTTGCCGGCTTAGTTTCAATTGCTCTTGAAACACGACACCCAGCATACGTAAGATATAATCACCACAAACACAATTAGAAATAACAAAAACATACAAGAATTTAATATGAACAATCTTCGTGAACCTGTGCTCCAAAACCGGAAGCTTGTAACTGAATAAAGAATTTGTGAGGCACCTATTGTATATCTTACGAAGATGTAAGAAAGGCGTGTAATCAGTGACAATACGTTTGGAGGGAACAAGTCTTACCTTGCAGTAGGTTATCTAAGTAGCTCAAAAAATATTTCAGGAATCTCTATTGGTGCTGAATAACCACACCTATCAAATGACCACGTAACGGTAAGAAAGAAAGTCAATAAAATGGGAAAATTTACTAAATCAGCATAGAAGCGCATGGAAAACATGTTATATTTTGAGTAGAGCTAGGTCATAACAAACTTGAAATTTCTGAATTTAGGACTCAGTTATCGGTTATTGTAGATGGGCGAAAAGGGAATTTCTGAAGCATGTAAGTTTAGGCACTAATTTCTGTCAAACGCGTAGCAAGTATTACGGCCTTCAGACTTCAAAGGACAAAGGTCAACTAACTAATATTTAACAGTTCGTTTGGTATCGCCAAGAATTCCCGCCGCCTCAGAAACTGGCGTTACAATAAATTTTACTCTACATAATTCTATTTCTTCTGAGAAACCAATTAAATCCCAACGGGAACTTTGAGGACGACATGCAGTTTCACTTAACTTTAACACAAGCAGTAGACACTATTGTCACTTATCAGTATGGGGCTTTAAATCCGTCCAGCCAGTTGCAATTGCCAGCATGACTAATTGTACCGCCCTACTTGTTCCGCGTCGCCTCTTCTAAACACGTCTTTTCGGTTCACTGACACGTTTCTAGTTTTGTTGTATGCCGATTCGGAAAGTTAGCCGAAAGGAAGGAAGGCAGAAGGAAAAGGTGGAAAAACAGAACTTAAAAAAATGGGTCTAAAGAAAATAACCAAAATGATACAAAATAAAAAAAGCGCGTCACTGTATTTCTGACCAGCAGTGTGAACAAAGGTCTTGTCTATGCAATGAGCGAGCATTGACTCTCTAAACACAAGTCTGTGAAATCTGCTTTTCACCGACGTCCTGAATGTCCCACGTTAACAACAGTAAGGCAAAAGTAACACATTTTTCTGTGTTAAACTGGGCTGTAAAGGCAAAGGTAAAGTGCACTCATGTACAGGCACTGATGCTCTGTACAGCCCGTACGACCCATAGGGGGAGTAGAGGTATAGCTCTACTCTTTCTTGACAATAGCACTAGAAGGGAGTGAGGGTTCAGCGTCACGCTCCGCCCGCTCTTTACCGCCGGAAAAGACCCGGTACCCATTGTACAGGAGGCTGGGTGGGCCCCAGGACCGTTCTGGACAGGTGCCGAAAATCTCGCCTCCCACGGGGATTCGATCCCAGGACAGTCCAGCCCGTAGCCAGTCGCTGTACCGACTACGCTACTCGGCCCACAAACTAGGCTGTGAGATGCGTTATTTTACTAGGCTAATACTTCACAAACACTTCTGCCACATTTTAGTACATTATGTCAAGCAAAAAACAGAGGAATGGAAATTTATTCTTCCTTTTATTCTCATTTACTTCATAGTATAAAACTGAAGTCCACGCCATGAAGGCGTATGGGGGATTAAAAGTACGATCCTACTCAATCCTAAACTCAGCGCTAGATGTATTTCGGTAGGCACCAAATTACCCGGCAAGTGTACCGCCGGGAAAGAACTCCGATACCCATTAAACAGGAGGGTACGTGGGCCCCCTATCCTGTCTGGACAATTAGGACAATAAAAGAATCCTATTATTAGCCGGGATTCGAACCCCAAATCTTCCAAAGAGCAGTCTATTTACTATACCAACAACAGCTTCTCGGTTCCGTCAGTTTACGGTATAGGCTATCAAATATATTCCATTCTATCCCAAGATAATGCCTAACCACTGCCGCGTTTCTATACTGTAATAATTTTCCGGCAACCTTACATTTTCCATTTACTCCAGACTTATTAACATGTAATTATACGCAGAAGTTTGTTCACATTCAGTGCATTTCTTAACGAACATTCCTACCTGCACTGATGACAGAGACAGTAGTTTACTCCGAAAGGTCTATATAATTTTAGAATACAACATGGCATCTTGCGGTCCCAGTGGCCACGCGGTCTAAGGCGTAGGCCTGCGGTCGTTCGCCTGCTGAGATTGGGGTTCAAATCCCACCGAGGACATAGATGTCTGTCTCTTGTGAGAGTTGTGTGTTGTCAGGTAGAGGTCTCTGCGACGAGCTGATCACTCGTCCAGAGGAGTCCTACCGACTGCGGTGCGTCGTTGTGTGTGATCTAGAAACCTCGTGAATGAGAAGTCCCTGGCCCACTGGGGGCTGTCGCACCAGAAACAAACAAACATGGCCTCATACCCCACTAGGTTGAAATCTTCACTTTCACCGCACTTAGATCTCACGTATAATTTTTTTTTATTTCTATTCTAATACGTGTTAACTGCACTCTTAGTGTGATCTACAGTCTAATTCATTGTTGAAATCTTTAAAACAAACTTGTACCATCCACCTTCCATTAAAAACTGCATCTTGCCTACACCATGCACGAGTATTCATGCGCTTCCTATGATTCACAGGAAAAACTCCGACTGTTTCCTTAAACAGCATCACAGGCAGAAGCGCACTGTGTTTATCACAACGCAGGAACTGGCGAACAATTAAGGACTACAGGGTTACAAATTTCCTGGTTCTCTTAGTTTGTTCAGGTGAGCTCATAACCTCCCGGCGTAAAAAATTCTATTAATAGGTCTATGCATGGCGGAATTATGTTATCTACAGTAAGAAATAAAACTAAAGAGCATGGACGAATGTAAATTTTCACAGAACAGTTTCAATACCATATACGCATGTTCATTACTGGAATACGCACCTCAGTCGTTACAGGTGAGGGCTGTGAAATAATGGTCGGAAGGAAGGCAAGAGGACCCCTCCTTACACATTGATGGTCAGAATTACACTTGACTTTGGAATAACTTTGAATTGTTATCTGGCCGTGTACATTCATCACGTGATTCGAGCATGCTCTGTATCAGCTGTCATTCCGGCTGGCATGACCTTGTAACAGCAGAGTAGCAGTAAAGATAGTGCAGTCATACTGCACAATCGCGGTCAAGCTGACAAAACAAATGCAGCCATATGGACAAAACCAATGGTTTCGCGGTGGTGCAAGCGCATTCTTGTTGGCACAAGAAAACTAGCCACTCTGTCACAAGTACAGAAATACTGCTACAAGTGAGGTCACAGTGGCGAAAATGCAGTCATAATGGCACAATAAATGTACTCCCACTAACAAAACATAGGCAGGATACTGGCAAATTAACTGCAGTACTACTAACAAAATAAATGCAATCACACTGGAATAATGAATGCAGTCAATCTGGCAAAATAAATGCAGTAAATCTGCCAAAATAAATGCAGTCAATCTGGCAAAATAAATGCAGTCACACTAGCACAGTAAATGCAGTCAGACAGGTACAGTAAATGCAGTCACACTGGCACACCAAACTCGTCAGTTGTACTTCAAGAAAGGTTAATGTAATATACAAAACTGAATCTGGTACATACGTTGATTATGATTTGACGTGCATAGAGCCGTGATCGTAATATTATTTCTACAGTAAAACCAACTAGATGCAACAATGTATCAAATTTATTTTATTTTGGAATGACACTCTACATGTTTCGGAGGTCTTTCCGTCCAACATTAGGAGTTCAAGACTGTACATACAGCAACATGCATTTGTCAAATAGACACTGCTGTCTGCTTGTTAGCAAGCAGACAGCAGTGTCTGGTATATGTCTGTTGCTGCATGTACAGTCTTGAACTCCTGATGATGGACGGAAAGACCTCCGAAACATGTAGAGCGTCATTCCAAAATGAAATAAATTTGATACATTGGTGCATCTTGTTGGTTTTACTATAGAAACTGATTATGATTATCCGAATGTTTTTCGTTGCAATCAGGGTACTTGTTCAGACTTCAGTGCAGTTACAAAAAACAATTTCATATACAATGAAAGAGCCTGTTATTGCCTATGAAGAGACAGATGCCAAGGCCATATTCAGTTCAAATACAGACCAACTAATAAATTTAGTAACTGCGTGTGTATTTTAGTGATATTCGGACAGAGGGAGAGATGAGGTCGGGAAAGGAATACGACATTTTTATGGTTAGTACGGGGGAGCGACACTGTATGGTAGAAAATAACAGACCGAATATGCACGCTGTCGCAGTTCACGACTCTACTCTTTTAATATTATTACAGTCATCAAACCAAGAACGTGAAGGAAATAGTATAAATGTTATTTATTATTATAGCATTCACTATCACCTGCTAGCATATCTCTATGTTATAGCCTTTAAATCACAAATAAGTAAAGAGTTTACTGCAAGAAACCAGCAAAACATCATTCTTACTTTTCATTAAAAACTTAAACTCTAAATCCGGAATCATGTAACATCACATTCAGTATATTATTTACTGCCGTACAGCCGCGTTTTGATATCTTTATGCAACAGACGATTGCAAGAGAAAGAAAAATACGTGGACATACTGATAGTCTGGACGAAAAGTGACAATTCCAAACACACAACCCCGAACACGTGACACTTCGCCAATCACATGGTCATCATTCCGCTCACAAGAAGAGTAATACTAGCTCGTCCTCAGGTTGAGTCTAATACTAGTTGTGACACTTTTCCTGTTAAAACAAGTAATTTTGACAATTTTTACTAGCCTACTCCTTTACAAAACTCATAAATTGCATATTCGGATTAGTGACACTTTTCTTCCGCACAACGATACTTTGCTTTACGCAGTACATAGACTGCTGTTTGTCGCACGTAAGAAGAGAAAAAGCGGATGAAAAGCGGAAAAGAAATTGTTATGTAACATAGACATGCTATGAGGTTGTCACGTATAACGACAAATAGAATGTATATCTCAGGCCATCAACAATATTCTCAATTGGCATTGAGAGTTGTATACATGCCCGCAGATAAATATCAAGGTCGCCATGTTACATGTCATTTCAGGCACCGACAGAAGGTACAAATACAGCCCTACCACAACTCAGTCACGGTGCTAGATGGGGCGGTAGTCAACGCCACACTCCAGCCCACTTACACCTGATATAAAGACAAGGAATCCATCATATAAGGATTTTGGTGGGTCTCACGGCCTGTCCGAACGGGTGTAGAAAAGCGTTAAGACCTAACGCCCACCGGGGTTCGAACCCTAAATTTTCCAACCAGGAGCGAGTCGCTGTATCATCTAAGGTATCCTGGCCCCTATATATGCCCACGTTGTAAAATATTAGTAATGCTTTGAGGATTTCTGTTTAAAATATTTATATATATATATATATTAAAAATTTAATTCTATACTTGGAATAAGGAGAAAGTTTGATAGCGGAAAAGGGGATATATTCCCTTTTCCGATTAATCTGTTCAAATTATGAAAGCCGCATTATGAAATTGTTTGTGAGGGTGGAAATTGCGGACTGGATCGATTAGGCACAGGTAGAGAATGGAGTAGTGAGAGTAATAATCGATTGTTATCTGCAACGAGGGAGGAGAATCCTGTTACCGTGTGGACAGGTGGGGAGGGGAAGGAGAGTCCAGTGCCACCAGCATTCAACTGCTGCAATAAAAGCAGCTTTGGTTTGCTGGACGGAAAGAAATACGATGGGAGAAATTAGCGGGGACGTTAAATTCTGTTGAGTTACACACAACACTCGCTGACTAGTGCCACATAAGATGGCTTTAGAGTTAACTGCGCCGTTTTAAGTCCTATACAGAGGACTCAGGTATTTACAGCCTATGACCAGTTTGAAGATAGGCTATAGTTTACTTCAGGAAGATATGACATGTGAATGTAAGGAAATATTTTGTGAACCCGCACATCGGCTTCAACTGCGTCTTGACAGACTCCAGTGGTAGCTGATGTGAGCACCGTAATGCGCATCCATGTTCCATAAAAGCGAAAAATTTCATTAACCAACTGTACTAGTGTCAGCGTCGTAAGAAGTAGTATTCTGGAGCTTGAACGAGTTTCTGAATCTCCTTTATATTACGTTTGTGCACGACGTTTTCACATCAGCAGCGTAAACCAGAAGCTGATGTGTTCCATCAAACTCTAATCTCTCCTGGTTTCCTTTAGAAACTGTCCTGTCTGACGTTCGTCTCCGACTCAATATTAGTACCCCAGTCAGACATGTTTCTGTGGCAACAATTGTCTGCAGGGAAGTCTGTAATAATGTTTTCGACACCAACGGTATTTTTTAAATGACGTTATTAAATCCATCAATAAATCATTACTGACTGTATGTTCATGCGGAAGATTATTCAGACTCCATGCTGTAACATCTCATTTCCATCAGAGTGCCGTTTATAACTTTGCAAAATTTAACCCTCATCCTGCTAACGTGGAGAATATGGTGAGCTCCGAATAATGCTAGCAAAGGGCAGATGGGATTTAACTCGGCGTGTAAATGGTTAAGGAATGACGGCGTGGACTACGAAGATTGTTTTTTGGAATGTGACGCCGTGTAGCCTAGCAGAAATTTACGACGTTTCGGAGAACCCTACTACCCCTACCTTCACAGTCAGCAACCCTGGAGACGAAGAGAACATATTTCTCAGAAACGGTTTTATAATTTTTTACCACACTAAAGAATGTCATATCCCAAACGATGCTAACTTTCGTTTTCGCAAATTCAGTTTTGTTTCACATTATGTTACTCTAGACGCCTCCTCTTTAACGTCTGTTTACATTTTCAAGTGCTTGCATGTTTATTCTCTACTCTGCTGTCACTTACTTTGATAATGAATTTTTTTTACTTTTTTTAAGGGAATAGAAAATTGCATCCCCGTCTGCGTTAAGCAAACACGAATATTTCTTCTAAACATCTCTATTCGTATATAGGCCTAAATGTAAAATTTCATAACTGATGTACAAGAAAACATATATCGAAGAGCAGGCATTTTTGACTGAGTCTGAAGAGAGGCACTGAAACTCCAGACACGCTGCAACACATTATATTGGAAGCATCGAAATTTTGCGACCGACACATCTTCGACAAACCCGAAAGTTAGACCTCTCGGAGCTCTGTTTAGGTGGCCGAACATATGGAAATTACATCTTGAAAGGTCTGGGCCGTGAAAGGCAATGTTCCAGCAGCACCTTCCAACGCGTGACTGGCAATGTGTTCCGAGAGTACAGGCCACAAGAGGACGGTCGTTTTCGTTACACAACTCGCGGGCTTTCCGGGACGCATTTTCTTGATGACGATAAGAACTCGGGCGTTTCTAAATATCGCTTTTCGCTTATGACGACTCCAGACTCATGAATAACATTGCTGGTGCTGTTTAGAACGATCTGCACCTGAAACGCCTTGGTATAACGATGTCATACGGTTCCCATTTGTCCCAGAACATCAGCTCCCTTGCGCAATACGTGGTGTACTCCCGGGTTTTCATGCATACCGCCATGTCATCACCTTCGACCAACCACATTTACTAGCAACTACAGAAACTTTATTTAATCTGAACGTATTTCGTGTATTTTCAAACAACGGGTTGTATGAATGAAGACTAGATAAGGAACTCCTTCGAAAACTGAGTAGGCATAAATATCAGCTGACCACAAACACCTTGCGCTGGAAGTAATTCTGCAGTCTCGTTCATTTTTAAATTTACATTTTAACTGGGTTAAAGTAATTCCGTTTAATAAATTAAGCTTCGAAAGTTCGGTCTCTCATTGTGGTCATTTTTTCCATTCAGCGCAATATCTCAATGTGTAGACATATCCGTAAGTAACTGTTGGTCCGTGGAAATTATTAAATATGTACCTAAGCAACATTACAACAATAACATCGTCTAATCCCTGTATCACCGATAGGCTATTATTGTCTTCATTCTTGTAACTAACTCCATATGTAACTAACTCCACATATAAAGGTCAGGCGTCTTAACATATTCTAGTAGACTTACGTTTAATGAGATTAAAAAATACCGTAAAAATAGCAGGAAAATTTAAATTTTCACAGACAGACCCAATTTAATACACCGCAACAATAAACACTTAATTGTTCTTAATAATCCTTACACTTTGCATATAATAGCGTGATATGTGACGTCAAATATTTTTCTAACATCTGTCATCGCTGATGCCGTCTGGTAACTACAAGTGTAAACTCTGATACTTTTTATTTTATGAATTAAACTAAACTGAAAATTGAATAAAGAGAGACAAACTTGATGTCACTTGCTTTATTATTACATTCTTTAATGCTCAACATGTTTCGGATGTTAATACATCCATCCTCAGGAGCTTGCGACTTATTTGTTGAGTTATTTCATGGGTTGTGTTGCTCTGGTTCGATGTGTGTTGGTGTTACGTTGTGGTATG
>Ga0123357_10003534_pt1 | contig 17964 bp, 14 predicted proteins | sample TergutEmb28metaG_FD_89873 | JGI IMG/M metagenome (GOLD analysis project Ga0123357, IMG submission 89873) | Embiratermes neotenicus P4 segment gut microbial communities from Petit-Saut dam, French Guiana - Emb289 P4 | ecosystem: Host-associated > Arthropoda: Insects > Digestive system > Gut ... | reverse complement strand
GGATTTACTTTTCACGTCCCGGAAGATAATCTTAAATGTTGTCTTCATAGATTTTAAAAAATTAATATGTAACAAATGTTTCTGTCGAAAAAATTGTTGCCTTTTTTGACGACAAAAATTGTATGATAGAGTAAATTATCCTAATTTTCCTGCAGAATTTTTGCTGATTAATTTTTTTAATCGACTCAAAAAAATCTTGGATGGTTTTTCCAATAAAAACGATTCAATGTGTCTTTTTTTCTTATCTTCAAAAATATCGTGAATGTCGATGAGTATTCCTGTTTCTTCCACAGCGCCGAAATCATTATTCACTGCGGTACCGAAAACGCGCATACTGGGCGACAGATTCATATAAGCGCTCACTAAAGGCGGGATGTTAATTCCATATTTCCGGACTTCCGTATTCAAGGTTTTATAATCGTCTTTGAATGATTTGTGAGTGAATAAACTATTCATTTTCTCATAGTCCGAACCGGTTTGCAACGAATGTACCGGTGTAATTAAATGCTCTTTGTCCTGAAAATGCTTGTCCAGAAAATAAAGAATCAGATTTCGGGCTTCCGGATTATATGTATTATACATGGTCACTTTTCCGAAAAAATAACGAATGCAGGGATCAAGAACAGACAAAGCGCCTAATCCATCCCATAAATTGTCGAGTGCAAATAATCCCTTGGAACCAAACCGTGTGGATTGGTAATCGAGCGAAACAAACGAACGTCCTAATTCCACCATCTTTGGCAAGTAGTCGTTGATAAACAGGGATGAAAACCGGAAAAGCTCGGCAGTTGCAATATTATCCGGTTGACCGCCGGAATCGAAAGTTATTTCATTTCCCCAACGAAACCGGTAACCACCTAAAATTTCTTCTTCGACCGGATCCCATACGATTAGTTGCCTGTATGGAACATCCATTGTATCAAACACATCCATATCGGTTGACTTCCCCGTTCCTCCTCCGTAAAAGCGAAAAGCTATTTCTCGCAGACGCCCCACTTCGAGCATTGCATTGGGAGCTGTATGAGCGGTAAACAAATAAATCTCATTGCCGGATTTATTGGTTTTCCGAAAAAGTTTATCCGGGGTTAGTTCGGATTTAAGCGCTTGCCGGTCGATTTTAGAAATCACTTCATCCATATTTCATTCTTTTCTAACGAGGTCATACACCGATTGTTTTATCCAATTTGTCCACTGTTGCGCACTTTTTGACGAATCAAAAGTTTGCCATGGGATTGGTTTTCCAAAATGAATTGTAAATATTAAATTTTTTGCTCGTTTCATTTTGAATAATTCGTGCGGCAAAAATAACATTTCTATGTTGAATTTTATTTTTAATCGCTGTCGAAAATTAGCAATTGAATAAAAAAAATTGGAATTTTTTGCTTCAAAGTAAACGGGAATAATGTCCCGCTGATATTCAACCGCCTTAACGACAAGCATTTTCTTCCATTCCAAGTCGTAGATTCGTCCTTTAATTTTTCGTGAACATAATCCTGCGGGAAAAGTTACAATTTGATTTTCGGATGCGAAAGCCTCGTTAAGCATCTTTACGGCTGTTCGTCCCTGATCGCCATGTTTGTTGATTGGTACGAAAATGGATTTCAGCGGTTGAATGAAATAAAGAAGGTCATTCACAATAAATTTGATATGTTGATTGTAGCGATTGCCTAAAAAGGATGTCAAACAGATTCCGTCCGCACCTCCCAACGGATGATTGGAGGCAAAGATGCACTTCTTATCGAAATCCGGAAGGTTGTTCTCTCCAATCGCGCCGATTTTAAAATTGAAAAAGTCAACCATGCGATTCATAAAATCCACGCCGGTTGCATCTTCATTATCTTTTAATATTTGATTGATTTCCTCTTGATGAACTAATTTGGACATGGTTTTTATGAGAAAAGAAGGCATTTTTTTCGCTGTTTGGGGCGCTTTCGTGTGGAGTATCTCATGAACATCAATGTAAAATTGTTGACTTCTCCTCATATTGTTAATTCAAAAATCGGGCAAATATACAACATTTATTCGAAATTTTTTGAAACAGAAAAAAGTTTTTCATAATTTTGTGCAAAATTATGTGGATAAATTTTTTATCTCATGCAACGTTTGAACTGTTTTTTTCATCAATATAGTTAGTAATAAATTAAAAAAAAGAATATGAAAAAGAAAACATTGTTATTTTTCCCGATTTTATTTGCGGTTGGAATCGGTTTGTTTAGTTGTATCGGTAATAACGGAAATGTCGGCAATTATCAGAACATTCCGGCTGTAGTCACGTTTGATTATAACACAGGCGGAATTATGCTTGGCACTAATGAGTTTGGATATATAGCGGCGTCTGAGTTAACTGATGTTATGCCAGGCGATTGTATTTTTTTAGATCAATTTACGGTTGATTATGATAATCAGCCATCGACTCAATACCTTACGATGACCAATGTTATGAAACACATTGTCGGTCAGTCGCCTTTAGAGATGCGAAGTGATACGGTTGACGCAACCGGTTATACGCTCCCGCTTACCGGAGTGAGCGTATTTTCAAGTCCTTACTATCAAGGTAAAATTTTCATTCGCCAGGCTTGTAATGATGCCGATCCAACTTTTCGCCTGGTTTATAACAGTCAAGATACCATAATCAACGGGGCAATGAATCTGTACTTAATGGCTCAATCATCTTCGTCGGTAGCAGATCCAAGCGCTAAAGGCTATACAATGTATTACGCATTTGATTTGTCGGATTTGATTCAGAGTGCGGGGCAGGATACTACGGTTACTGTTTCAGGATATTCAGATATTATCGATCTTAAATATATTAAGGTAAACTTAAATTATGTATCCTCCGTATCGGATACAGGCAAGCCGACTTATTCCGGCATTTCTCAAAATCCATTTTCAATTATTGTTTTTCAATAACCAATACGTGACTTATGTCATACTCGAATAACATTGTCATTAAAAATAAGAAGGCTTCTTTTGACTACGAATTGATAGAAACTTTTGTAGCTGGAATTGTGTTGACCGGGACGGAAATTAAATCCATCCGTCTCGGAAAAGCCGGTTTGGCGGATACTTATTGTACTTTTGTCCGGCAGGAGCTTTGGATGAAGAATATGAATATCTCGGAATATTTTTATGGTTCGTATAACAATCATTCGGCGCGGCGCGACCGGAAGCTGTTGTTAAACCGGAAGGAATTAACCAAAATCGAACGTTTGTCGCAAACTACAGGATACACCATCATTCCAACCAAATTATTCCTTAACGAAAAAGGATTGGTAAAAGTAGTAATTGCCGTAGCCAAAGGGAAAAAATCATACGATAAACGGCAGAGTTTACGCGAAAAGGACGACAAGCGGGATATGGACAGGATGTTTAAAAAATAAACAGATTACATGCCAACATTAGAACAATTATTAAAAGAGCGTATCCTGATTCTCGATGGCGCAATGGGGAGCATGATACAGCAATATAATCTTACGGAAGAAGATTATCGCGGGTCGCAATTTGCCCATTTTCCCGGACATTTGAAGGGAAACAACGATATGCTGTGCTTGACTCGTCCCGATGTTATCAAGGAAATTCATGCCGGTTATCTGGAAGCCGGCGCTGATATAATAGAGACAAACTCGTTGAATCTCACACGCATATCCATGTCTGATTACGGCCTGGAAGCGTATATAACCGAATTGAATCATGCGGCTGCTCGAATTGCAAGGGAAGTCGCCGATGAATTTAACCGCCGGAATCCCGATAAACCTCGCTTCGTAGCAGGTTCTATCGGACCAACCAATAAGACGGCGTCTATTTCCCCTGATGTATCCAATCCTGCATATCGCGCCGTTAATTTCGATGGTTTGCGAGTTGCTTATGCAGAACAAATAACCGCATTGATTGAAGGGGGCGTGGATGCGCTCTTAATTGAAACGGCATTCGATACTTTAAACGTGAAAGCTGCACTGATGGCGGCAGAAGAATCCATGCTCCTGTTGAATAAGACGGTTCCGGTTATGGTTTCGTTTACTGTCGCGGGCAAAAGCGGTCGTTTGCTTTCGGGACAAACACTTGAAGCGGCGATGGCCTCTATTGCTCATGCCAATTTGTTGAGTGTGGGACTGAACTGTTCGTTCGGCGCACAGGATATGAAGCCGTTTCTGAGAGCGTTGAAACGAGTCGCTCCGTGTTACATCAGCGCGTATCCGAACGCCGGTTTGCCAAACAGTTTGGGACAATACGACGAAACGCCCGAAACAATGGCGCCGCAAATTAAAGAATTTCTTGATGAAGGATTGGTGAATATCATTGGCGGCTGTTGCGGCACTACTCAGGCGCATATTGCGGAAATTGCGACCTTAGTCGATTCAAGTCGAGTTACTCGAAACTTAAAGAAACCTTTAAACGACGATTTTTCTTTATCTCTTTCAGGCTTGGATATATTAAAAATAAACAACAACATTCCCCACACCGGAAACGAGGCGCTTGCGACCGCCACTTTCACTCTTATCGGCGAACGCTGCAATGTTGCCGGTTCCCGAAAATTCCTCCGCCTGATTAAAGAGGAAAAATATGAAGAAGCCTTGAGTATTGCGCGTAAGCAAGTGGAAGACGGAGCGCAGGTTCTCGACGTCAACGTGGACGACGGATTATTGGACGGAGTGAAAGAGATGACTACGTTTCTGAACCTCATGGCATCGGAACCCGATGTTGCCCGTGTTCCGGTGATGATCGACAGTTCGAACTGGGAAATCATCGAAGCCGGATTAAAATGCTTGCAGGGAAAATCCATTGTCAATTCCATTAGCTTGAAAGCCGGCGAAGAAGATTTTCTGGAAAAAGCCCGCGCTGTTCGTTCCTACGGAGCGGCTGTAATTGTGATGGCTTTTGATGAGAAAGGACAAGCCGATACGTTTGAACGAAAGATTGAAATTACAGCCCGCGCTTATCATTTATTAACGGAAAAAGCAGGATTTCCGCCGGGCGATATTATTTTTGACCCCAACGTGCTGGCAATTGCTACCGGTATGGAAGAACATGCGAGCTACGGATTGGATTTTATCCGTGCAACCCGATGGATTAAGAACAATTTGCCCGGAGCCAAAATCAGCGGCGGCGTGAGCAATCTCTCTTTTGCTTTTCGCGGCAACGATTACCTGCGTGAAGCCATGCATGCAGTTTTTCTCTATCACGCTATTCGCGAAGGAATGGATATGGGAATTGTAAATCCTGCATCATCAGTACTTTATGAAGATATTGCTCCGGATTTTCGACAATTGATTGAAGACGTGATTCTGAATCGTCATCCGGAAGCTGCCGAACGTTTGATTGATTATGCCCAAAAGGCCAACGAAAATATAGACAAAAAAGAAGAAAAACAGGAAGAATGGCGAGCGCTGTCGTTATCCGAAAGATTACAATATGCTCTAATAAAAGGGAATGGAGATTTTTTGGAACAAGACTTGGCAGAGGCTTTACAAGTCTATAATCAACCGGTCGATATTATTGACCAAGTGTTAATGGAAGGAATGAACACGGTGGGAAGTCTGTTTGCCGAAGGAAAAATGTTTCTTCCACAGGTAGTTAAAACTGCCCGCACGATGAAAAAAGCAGTTGCGATTTTGCAACCGGCTATTGAAGCCGGCAGGAAAATAGACGCTCAAAAAGCCGGTAAAATACTGATGGCTACCGTTAAAGGCGATGTTCACGATATTGGCAAAAACATTACCGGTGTGATTCTGTCCTGTAACAATTATGAGATTATCGACATTGGAGTAATGGTACCGCCGGAAGAAATCCTCCGGCAAGCAAAAGAAAACGAAGTGGATTTGATTGGATTAAGCGGTTTGATTACGCCGAGTTTGCAAGAAATGTCGCTGGTTGCATCGGAAATGGAAAAAGCGGGATTTACACAACCCTTATTAATCGGTGGAGCAACTACCTCGCAGTTGCATACTGCCTTGAAAATAGCTCCGTTGTATCAGGGAGCGGTAGTTTATGTTCCTGACGCTTCCAAAGCAGTTCCGGTTGCCAACCAACTGTTGAATCCTTCTACAAAAGAAAAATATATACACAAAGTAAAAGAAAGCTACCAGGCCTTACAAGGCAAATCTAAAACGCCTGATTTGGTTTCGCTCGAACAGGCGCGAGCTCAGTCCTACCGGATCGACTGGACTAAATATGAACCGTTTAAGCCTTCGTTTATCGGGACGAAAGTGAGGGATGCGATTCCCGTTCAAACGATTCGTCGATACATCAGTTGGGGAGCATTTTTGGCGGCATGGAAATTTCCGGTAAAATACGGGAAATACATGCAGCTGAAAAATACGGAAGAAATAAAAGATTGGCTGAACGCTTTTCCCTTAGTAGAAAAAAAGAAAGTCGAAGAAGCGATTCGCTTGTTGAACGATGCGCAAACCGTTCTGGATGAATGGTCGGAAAACGATACGGGATTTATCAAAGCTATTACCGGATTTTTCCCCGTAAGAGTGAAAAATGAATCGTTGATTGTGGAAAAATCTTCTGAAAGTGAGATTATTATACCAGTCCTTCGCCAGCAGGAAAAAAGGAAAGATGGCGTTTATAAATCGCCGGCAGATTATTTCCGTCCGGAAGGCGATTTCGTCGGGTTCTTTGCGGCAACGGCAGGAAAAAATGAAAAATCCGCCTGTCGTTGCGGGCATGACTTGCAATCCACTGATGATTATTCAGATATTCTTCGCCAGCTTCTGCGCGACCGTTTGGCGGAAGCTACTGCCGAATACCTTCATGAACAAGTTCGCAAGACCGATTGGGGCTATGCTCCCGATGAATCCCATACTCCTCAGGAACTGTTGAAAGGGCATTATCAGGGCATTCGTCCGGCTTCCGGTTATCCTTCATTTCCTGACCTTTCGTTAAATTTTATACTTGACGAATTGCTTGATATGAAAAAAATTGATATTCGACTTACTCCCAACGGCGCAATGGATCCGAATGCTTCTGTCGCCGGATTATACTTTGCACATCCCGAATCGGATTATTTTATGATTGGAAAAATCGGCGATGATCAATTAGCTGATTATGCGGCACGAAAGGGGGCGAGGATGGATGAAACGAGGAAATGGGTGGGGGTATATTCTACGTAACGCCAGCATTCTGTAGGGATGCTATCGAATCGCTTTGATATAGCAAATCAAATACCGGCAAGTAGTGATATGTGGATATCACTGCTTGTCGGACTATGCCTTATTTTTTTATTAATTTACCATTTACAATTGCATTTTCTGTATGGATAGTAATTATATACATTCCGCTTGCTAAATTAGAAACGTCTAAAGGTATGTTCACGATACCTTCTTCTTTTATACCTTTGTATATAGTTTTCAGTGTTCTACTTGACAATGGATCAATTAGTTGAATTACAATCGATTGTTGTTTGGGATTTGTGTATAAAATAGTAGATTTATATTCCGAAGGATTAGGAAAAATAAATAGCTGTTTGTTTATCTCTGCTACATCTTGCATAGATGCAGACTTGTCGTCAGTAATCGTGTAATCACTATAACCGGCAGGAACATAATATGGAACCGTATCCCCATTAATTGTAGCGTCTATTTGAACGATATTACTGTTTATGTTACTTGGTGCAGAAGGTGAGAATTGAGGTAAGTTTCCAGCTAAATTACAGTCTCTTGAATGAATATCTTCAATGGATGCTGAAAAAGTAGCCCCTGCTTTAACCTCAAATCCCGGATTGAGTATAATGGAATTACCAGATTTCAACATTAGTTGAGCTCCGCTATTTACCGTATGATTCCCTATTGTTACAGAATTAGAAGCTTTATATAATTTCTTTTCATCGGAATTAGTAGTTCCTCCTGAAATAGTACAATCAGGTTGTGCATAACTCTCTGTTTGAGAGAGAAATATTTGATTTTCAATAAAATTGCGTAATGATGAATTGTAAGACGTATGTGGCATATTGTCATGGGACACATCCCACCAAATATCATCAAAACGAGAATTGGCAAGGACTTGGCTTTTTGAATAATCACTTAGTTTTAGAAAACCATAATTCGTATTTAAATCCAATGCACTGATAGTTGATACAAAGCAGCTTCTATCCATAAGATAGTGTTGGATAACAATATATGAAGGCAAATTATCCACTAACATTTGATACCACGGATAATATCCTCCTGGAATATGTTCCACTGGTTGAACATCATTCTTTAAGAAATATTTATCAGTTCCCATATCGCAAATTGAAGTAGATTGATAAACACATGTACCATTAGCTCCCGAGTTTGTTAAATCATAATTATCTACGCCGGGAGCAGTATAAAGCCATCTCCCTAGAAGATAGGGTATGCTAAAAAAGACAGCCGAAGTTCCGGATCTAATGCCAATATCCCCTTCGGGATACCCAACAGGAAATATGCGATCTCGTTGTCTGTCAGCCTTCAAACTCCCGTTGGAAATACCCACTCGTTTACAATTTATGGGATAGCCTCCACATTCATTCATGGAAGTAAGTTCGTTGAAGAAATCTGTATATTTCTGACTTGGGAGAGCATGCCCGTTGGAAACGTTATAAATATTATGAGTCAGCATTTGTTGTGATCCGTCAGAAAGCAAACTTGATATTATGTGCTGTAACTGTACATTAGAAGAAAAAATGGCTAATAATACAACAGTATTATCAGTCAATAAAGCTTGCATACTTAACGGAGCGTATGCACCTTGCTGCGGAGAGTCGAAACTTAAAAACAGTTTAGTTTGGTGCTGCCTCCCCTGTTGTTCCATGTAAGTAAGGGCATATCTCGCAAGCAAGCCTCCCATGCTGATTCCCATAATGATTAATTCCTCATTCCCCGTTTTGTTTTGATTGATGAAATCAATGAAATTGGCAAAAACGAGAGCATTAGGCTGCAATGCGGCACTCGGAACCGACAAATTGTATGTAATAATATCATAGCCATTAGCACGAAGGTACGCTCCTAAAAAATTATTATCATAGTTATTAATATAATGATCATAAATCTCTTGACAAGATTCTTCATCCATAATATCATAACCTTCAATGATAATAATGGGTTTTTTAATATCAATAACATTCAAATTCGTGTTGACCGGTTCGTTGGTGCGGTAGAAAATACGATAATCATTACCTGTAGTTACATTGTCATAATGCAAATTCAACGAATTGTTGTGATAGGTAAGTTTCGTAGAAAAATAGCGATCGCATGTGTTTTGCCCTTTGACGATCACACTAAAAATTAATAAATAAGAGAAAATAATAGAGAATGTTTTCATAAATAATGTCTTTTACTTATAATATCCTTTACATAAATCAAACCGCCCATTGGAAATGGTGATGATTTTTGAATTTGTATCATCGGTATCAATAGCTTGAAAATGGAATTGACCGGATATAATTCTATTATCAAGCCTTGTAATCGTTAACGAGGCTGTACCAGGTAATACACGATAAGTAATATAGTTATAAGAGACACTACCGTCTAATGTATAAATTCCTGTTGTACATATACTATCACTTCCAAATTCGACATGAGCGTCCATGACTGTATCGTTTTGTTTATCTACAAATCTGTATGTTCTAATAATGAAACAATAATCAGGAAATTCAGGAAAATTAACTTCAATACAATATCCCAATGGAAATGCTATCCGTCTCATTTGAGGTACATACACTTCACCTTCTATCATACAGCTAAATGTATTCTTTCCTTCCTCTGTAACAGGGGGAAGTTCCATATCTATTGGAGGTCGTTTCCATATATCGCAGCTTCCCATTGTCAAAGCAGCAATAATCAATATTATGTTCAATGGTCGTTTCATTTTGAAAAATATTTAATTCATAAAACACAAGACAAGAAAAAGAATTTTTGTTTTCATCACCCACTTCCTTATTTCGTTAATATCATCCGTTTCGTATCCACCACCTTACCATCGCAAATCAGCGAATATAAATAAACGCCTGCCTGCAGCGAACCGCTTTTTATCGTTATACTGATAAGTTTATTGATAGAAATTATCGACAAAGTTAACAATTAAAAAAGCTATTTCACATTTTTTTGTGTTAAAAATAACAGAAGTCCTCAGATAATTTTGGATCACCAGCAACCCCCTATGTTTAGAAAAATTTAGAAAATATAAACAAAGGAGGTATGATGAATGAAAGGTATTTCTGCGTAAACCTTATCCTCCAAAGCCCCCTTAATAGAGCCCGATTGACCCCTCACCCCTCTCCCTCGTATTGCTGAAATTCACCGTGAACGGATTGAAAAATATATCACAGGTATTGTCAATAAGAAACAAACATTTGTTGAGGAAAACAAATAATTTCTGACGTTTTACCAACAAACTTTGTTCGGGAAATAAGGAATAAGGGAGAGTAGTGAGGGGGCATGTAAGTTCCTGGTCCATATAGTTGACCAATTACTTTATGATTTGAGTTAATTAATGGAGAACCCGACGAACCGGGTTCCATAACTGAATATCCATTTGGAGTCTGGATAAAACCTGTTTGCCAAAAATAATTATTCATACATGAAGAATTTACAGGTGTACCACTATATGTTGCTATTTTTTTTATATCACCAGACGGATGATGTATTCCAACGCCTCCTATTCCTGAATTGCCCGTTCTGTCCCAACCAAGATAGTAAGGTGTAACTCCGGTAGCATTCAGAGGATTTTCCGTCAATCTAAGTAAAGCAAAATCAGACACAGCGTTATTTGCTACAACGGTAGCTCCAACAGTAGAATATATTGTTGATGGAGAAGTATTTGTACATTCCTGCGATTCATACTGCCAATAAAATGTCCATTGACTTAAATTTGGTGCATTTATCGCATCTTTCCCATTTACTAAACAATGATTAGCTGTTAAAAATAGCAGACGATTGTCATTTGTTGTAGTATTTATCAATGACCCTGTACAAATATAACTCCCATCCATAATAATCATAGCTACAGCATTCTTTTCACTTTGCCAATTTTGTCCTTCACTGCAATTAACGTTTACTTGACAATTTCCAGACCCACCATATTGCGATTCTACCATCTGTCCTTCAATAACATTAATATATTTATAACCGTGTACTACATAGGCAATTGAAATAATACCAGTATCTTCTACTTCACTTGGTAAATAGTATTCCAACGTAATCTCGTCTCCATACACTAAACCTGTAGCAAATCCTTGAGGATTATTTTTATCTCCTTTGTTATTTTTAGATGTAATCGCGCCAATACTGTATTTATGGTCATTACTGTAAATAAAAAATTTAGTGTTATCGGGTATCCAGAATTTATCATACAGAATATTGATAGAAAGCGCTTCCGGACAAGAAATGCTCAAACGCCATATTCTATCACCATTTGATAAGGTATCCCATTCTCCTGAATTATCCAAATTGTAGTCTACTTTTTGCCTGATTCCAAAACGAGGTGGCATACCGTTAGCTTCATCTTCGTTGTCTTCTTGTTCGATTTTTTTCATATCAAGTGAAGGAAGACGTTTTTGAGTTCTCTCGTTGTTAATTAAATTGGGGATATTTTTCTTGAAACTCTCAGGTTTCTCATGTGTGCTTATCTGTCCATGTACTAAAGTATAGTAGGACAATAATAAGAAAATTATAGTTGTAATATATTTTTTCATGATTTTTGAAGTTTAAAAAATAAATATTCTTTTTGGTTATTGTAATAAAGTCTCAATTCATCTTTATACAGCAAAAACGAATGCACAACATTTAACGCATCAAGATATTGGTTACCATCAAATGCTTCAGTAACTAACGTTGCTTGATGTATATTTATACGTGTGCTTAATTTTTTTTCGTCAAGGATATATGTTCCTACAAGTTGATTGGAAGATGAAGCGCCGGATAGCGAACTATCTTTATTAAATGAGAGAAGATAACATTTTTCACTTACCGGTTCAGCTTCTTTTATTTCACCGGTTGCAACATCCACAAAACCTACTAATTTCCATGTAGTTCCTTTTAAGGTAGGTGTTGTTTCATTTCCATTGCTTTGGCAAGCTATAGATATACAAGCCAAAACACACATTAAAATGACCATTTTTCTCATGTTTTTGTCCTCCTCCTATTTTACTTTGTTAATACCATCCGTTTCGTATCCACCACCTTCCCATCGCAAATCAGCGAGCTTATCAATGATAAAATGCTGCAGGTATTGAACCCCTTAGGGTTTGCATATTGGTAGAAAAGCAATAGCAATCCCACACATCCGACCCTGACGGGGTCGGATAATGAGGGGGATGATTCTTTTCTACCAATATTCTGTGACTGACGGCTAATTGCGACCTATATTAATCTTCATACCAATATTTAAATTCACTCTACTTTAACAAAAAACTCTTTCTTGCTTTCGTATGTTGTGTCGTATGTTCTTTTATATACAAAAATCAATTTTTCTATTCCTTTTTTTTTCGCGATGAATGTCCAAACCTCTTTCCCTTCTTTACCTATTCCTTCTTCATCATCAAAATATTCTCTTTTGAGAGAGTCCACAACACCCACACGCCCTTTATCATCCCAATACCAAGAATAACCTGTTGAAATATTAGATGTCATAGTAATGGAAAATGTATCATTACGCGATACCGCATAGTCTATTTCATTATTATCGTTTCCTTTACATCCACAGAATGTTATAAAAAACAAATATGCTGTTATTAATATTAAATTTCGCATAGATTTATTTAATTTATTTATGGTTTTTCTGTTGTAAAGTCTGCTCCTAACTCAATTTCAAATCCATTACCTAATGTAATGTCATTGCTAATACATTTTACATTACTTCCTGCAGGAATTTTGTTAGATAAAGAAATAGTAGGAGCCTCATAAGTAACGGGATTAGGAACAAGAAAAGATACTTCACACGCAATTCTTGCAGAGGTTGCTTTTATCCTCATATAACCAGATTCACCCCATGATGATCCCCATGAATTTCGAAGTATCCAATAATCACCCTGAGTTGCATCATATCCCCAACCCACTAACGCAACTGCATGATTGGTTTCAGTATAGGAGCAAGGAGACCCGTTACATGATGTATTAGCATCCGTATAGATATTTCCTGAATAATTTTGAAAAGAAGTTGTAACATACACGGCAGCGTCAACAACTCCATAGTCCATGATGGCTGTTTTTATTGCATTAATATCACTGCAGGTAACCCTTTGCCAACTACTAAAAATACCTTTCGGATTGTTCCAATGGGTACAATTACCAGGGTCTGTAGCTGTATATGGAAAATAAGAACGCTCACACACACCTTCGTTTGTCAAAGCTTCTAATTCTTTATATTCATAATCAGCGCCATTACAACCATAAAAATGACTCTTATATTGAGATAATCCCCCTAAGCACCACATGACAAATGACTCTGAAAATTCTTTTCTGTTAGAGTCATATAACCCAAATGCTTTATTGAAAATACCTTCTGCACAAGCTGCTGCACCAAAAGCATAGCATGATCCACAAGAACCTTGATCTCTAACGGGACCAATATATGCATGTCCATTATAATTTCGCCAATCAAAAGAAGTTGGTAAACTTCTTATTGAATTCAAAGGAAATACCGTATTTCCTTTATCAATGTTAAGAATATTTTGTTCCATGTTACTTATAATCAATGGTTCACCATTTGATTCCATCAATTCTCCCATAGGAATTTCTTCAAAATTTCTATTATTATTACCTCTATCATTGACACAATAAGGACATTCGATGGTAAAACCATTTTCTTGTATCACTTTTGTTTTCATAGAATATCCCTTACGTTCACAATAAGAATATTCTTTTTTTACTTTTCCTCTATAAAAGTCCCAAGCATCTACCTTACTACTATCAGGTAAAATACAGATTCCTCGTTGATTACCATTACTATCGTAATCAATTTGATATCTATAACCCATCTTCTCACAATAAACAGCAGCAGGATTTGGAAAATTACCCTTTTGTGCTATTCCATACATGTGAAATATAAATAAGATGACTAATATTAAAGCATTTTTCATCACCCACCTCCTTACTTCGTTAAAATCATCCGTTTCGTATCCACCACCTTACCATCGCAAATCAACGAGTATAAATAAACGCCTGCTTGTAGTGAGCTGCCTTTTATCGTTATGCTGTCATGTCCGCCGAAAACGGAAAGCGGGAGCTGTTGGATAACATGTCCGCCGGTATTGGTAATTAAAATCTTCGCTGAAGTGCAAGTTTCCGGCAGGGTATAGTGGATGACGGTTGTGTGGTTGAAAGGATTAGGGATATTTTGTTCTAAAGAAGCGGGAGCTTCGGCTGCTAATTCCGTTAATCCTGTCGCAGAAGCGCCGCTGTTTTCGCTTCTCAAAGCGCCCGTGTCTGCTACGTCTTTTCCCAGCAGTTTGTTGACTAATCCTGTCAATTCATTGACCTGCTCCTGCAGTTGACTGTTTTGCGCACTGAGTTCCTGTACGGCTTTTACCAAAGGAACGACAAATTCGGCATACCTGAGCCCATAAGAACCTTTGCCGTTTTGTGGCGCATCCACGCCGTTGAAATTATACCCGACACTGAGGGCGGCTTTTTCTACATCCTGCGCTACAAAACCGGAATAGACTTCTTTTTCTTTATCTGTTCTCGCTTTTGCCATAATAGCCTTTTCTTCCGGAGAAAGCGCCATGCGTAATGAATCCCTGAAATTATTTATTTTTTGGTTGTCGGATCTCTGTAATTCATCTAAAACATTGAGGTCAAGGTTATACGTTACCGGTTGCAACCGGTTGATAAAGTTAAGACCCGGAACATTTTCCTGAATATTTTTCTTTGCTCGACCATCGGACGGATAGGTAGTCCATTCGGCATAACCGCCAATTTTGTTTATGGAAGAATTGCCGATTATTACCTGATTACTTTCGGTGGCTTGGGCTTGACTGCCAATGACCGTAGTATTGGTTAGAGTGTTTGAGGAGACATCAGCATAATAACCAATAGCAGTATTAAAATTACCGGTCACATTAGCTAAAAGCGATCCGGATCCCAAGGCGGTATTGCCTATGCCAATCGTATTGCAATAAAGCACATAATCACCAATAGCGGTATTGCCATTGCCGGTAGTATTTAAGGAAAGCGTAGCGCTACCAATAGCGGTATTGTAAGCGCCTGTATTATAAAAAAGCGCAACTCTACCAATGGCGGTATTGTCGTCACAAGTTGAATTATAACAAAGCGCAGAATTACCGATAGCAGTATTGCCGCTACCTGTCGTATTTGTCTGAAGTGTATAAGATCCGATGGCGGTATTGCCGCTGCCAGTTGTATTGGAGTAAAGCGCAAAAAAGCCATTAGCGGTATTCATACTGCCAGTCGTGTTGGAATAAAGCACCTGATGACCGGTGGCGACATTTTGGATACCGGTCGTATTCCCAAACAGCGCTTCATAACCGATGGCAATATTACACGCCCATGAATATGATGGATTAGGGATAGCATTGTACCCCAAAGACACATTGGTAAATTCGTTGCTTCCTGTAGATCCTGCAAAAACGCCATTTACTTTAAGATTAATAGGAACATTGTTGATTGTGCCAAGAACCCCGCCTATCCCTACATTTCCAGAAGCATCAACTTTAAGTTGCGCCGATACATTTGCAATAAATGCAAAAATAACAAGCGTTACAATAATTTTTTTCATGACAATTAATTTTATAAGTTTATTGATAGAAATTATCGACAAAGTTAACAATTAAAAAAGCTATTTCACATTTTTTTGTGTTAAAAATAACAGAAGTCCTCAGATAATTTTACCTGTTATTCCGTAGTTCAATTATTCGGTTACACGCCATCAAGTCCCATTCTCGTGGTATATGCCAAAAATTATCAGAGTCAATTCCAATACATTGAAATCAACTCTGACGAATTAGTTACAACCCTTGCTCAAGGCTGTATAGGGTTTATATAGGTTGATGGGATTTCTCGGCTTATTTTTTCCGGTTGCCGTAGCGGCTCATGTATTTATCCACACGTCCTGCAGTATCCACCAACTTCTGTTTGCCGGTATAGAATGGATGCGAAGTATTTGAAATTTCTATTTTAACCAATGGATAAGTAACGCCGTCAATATCAATAGTTTCTCTTGCATTAATCGTTGAACGGGTAATGAATGTATCGTCGTTCGACATGTCTTTAAATACGACCGGACGGTAATTTGCCGGGTGAAGTCCTTGTTTCATTGCTATATATGTATTATTTTATTTTTCAAAACCAATCGGGGTGCAAAGGTAATAAAAAATTATGAATTATGAATTATAGATTATGAATTTTTTTAAAAAGTTTGAGGTGAGCTGTGACTGCAAATTTTATTTTAACATCGTCAGTATTTTGTATTCGCTAAAATACAAAATTCAAATGATTTTGTGTTTTTTAAAATACATTTTGTATCTTTGTGGAAAATTTCAGCAATATGAAACAGTTATTTTTGGCGTTTTATCGCAAACTGGAAGAAATAGATATGCGTTTTGAGCGCTATCTTAAAAATCAAATTGATTGGGATAACCGGTTGACAGCTATTACAGGCGCACGCGGAACAGGCAAAACCACTATGTTGTTGCAACATATAAAAGAGCGGTATGGTAGCAATCCACAAGATGTGTTGTATGTGAGTTTGGATAATATTTATTTTAGTACAAATAATTTATATTCGCTTGCCGATGACTTTTATTCACTTGGAGGTAAGGAACTTTACATTGACGAAGTACATAAATATCCCACTTGGGCGCAAGAAATCAAAAATATCTATGACGATTTTCCGAAATTGAAAATGGTCTTTACAGGCTCATCGATGTTGCAGATTTTTAAGGCAGATGCGGATTTAAGTCGTCGTGTGAGGCATTTTCAGTTATTTGGCATGTCGTTTCGCGAGTTCTTAATATACGAAGAATTGCTCAAAAAGTCGCAAAATCCATTTTTGCTCTCAGACATTTTGGAAAATCATATTTCCATTTCACAGGAACTGATAAAAGAGATAACGCCTTTACCTGCCTTTCAAAAATATCTTCAATACGGATACTATCCTTATTATAAAGAAGATATAGGTGGCTATGGCGAGCGTGTATTACAAACTTTCAATACCATCATAGAATCTGATCTGCCCAATGTTGAAAGTGTTGATTATTACTCAATTAACCGAATAAAAAAGCTATTCTACATACTTTCGGAATTGGTACCATTTATGCCAAATATTTCACAATTAAGCCAAATGGTTGATGTAACACGCCAAAGTTTAATGAATTACCTGCAACTGCTTGAAAAAGCGCACGCAGTTTTATTGCTCAAACAAAAGGCGACAGGCATACGGCAAATGGTGAAGCCCGAAAAAATATATTTGCAAAATACCAATTATAGCTATGTCCTTTCGGCGGAAAATCCGGATACCGGCAATTTGCGAGAGACTTTTTTCTTTAATCAATTGCAACAAAATCACAAAGTTACATATACAGACAAAACTGATTTTTGTATCAATGACAAATATTTTTTTGAAATTGGCGGCAAAAATAAAAGTACTCGCCAAATAAAAGATTTAAACAATGCCTATCTTGCGCTTGACGGCTTGACAGCAGGCTATCGTAACGAAATTCCACTCTGGTTATTTGGATTTTTATATTAAAAAAGGAACTGTTATATACCTCTTTTATTTATAAAATTAATAACTTTGCGCAATAATTTTTAACTGTGATGAGAAAGATAAAAACACTGACCGGATTGTTGAGCGGAATTATTCTGATAAGCGCTTTTACGCTTGCGGGTTGTAAGGGGAAAAAAGATCAAAAAGCCCAGACGGCTCCTGCAAAATACAAGGTTGAAACCGTAAGCAGGGCGAATGCTACTGTCTATACCCTGTTTCCCGTGCAAATTCAAAGTGAAAGCAATGTTGATATTTACCCTCGCGCTACAGGCTATG
>Ga0123357_10003533_pt1 | contig 17965 bp, 9 predicted proteins | sample TergutEmb28metaG_FD_89873 | JGI IMG/M metagenome (GOLD analysis project Ga0123357, IMG submission 89873) | Embiratermes neotenicus P4 segment gut microbial communities from Petit-Saut dam, French Guiana - Emb289 P4 | ecosystem: Host-associated > Arthropoda: Insects > Digestive system > Gut ... | reverse complement strand
TGTAAACTATTTGTATTAACTGTTTTTTTATTATTTTTGTAGTCCATAGGGGAATCGAACCCCTCTTTCAAGAATGAAAATCTTGCGTCCTAACCGATAGACGAATGGACCGGTTTTTATTTTTGCGGGTGCAAATATAGCGCTTTTTTTTGGATTAACAAAATAATTCACGCTTTTTATTTTTTCTAACTAGGAATGTATGTTATACAAAACGCGAGGAATAGTACTGAACAATTTACCTTATAATGATACGTATATCATTACGTTGATTTATACCGAAGAGTTTGGGCGAGTGTCTTATCTGACAGCGCAATCGAAGAGCCGGAAATCCAAGGTTCCCCGCGCGTTGTTCCATCCTTTGGCAATTTTGGATTTGGAAGTCGAGCATCAAAATTTGAGGAGCATCCAACGTGTTAGGGAAATCAAAATTCACATTCCTTTGGTTGCCTTGCTGACCGACCCTGTGAAAAGCGCGCTTGGTATTTTCCTGGCAGAACTGATAAGTAAAGTCGTCCGTGAAGAACAAACCAACAGGGCGCTTTTCGATTTTTTTCTACAATCCGTGCAAGTGTTGGAGTTGACTAACGTTTCACCCGCAAATTTTCATTTGGCGTTTATGATTCGCCTCAGTCGTTTGTTGGGATTTTATCCCGATGCCTCAAATTATCAAAAGGGGATGATTTTTGATATGAGGAACGGCGTATTCACAGAGAATAAACCGGCGCACATTGATTTTCTCCCTTTGGATGAAAGCGCCGTTTTCTACAATCTCCTGCGGATTTCGTACGAAAACATGACGGCATTCCGGTTCTCTTCGCGCGAACGGCAAGCGATTATTCACCGGATTTTGGATTATTACCGGTTGCATTTGAGCGATTTCCCGGAAATAAAATCGCTGGAGGTGCTGCATGATGTGTTTTCGTGAAATTAACCTGCAGAACGAGCGTGTCGAAGTACGCCTACTGACAAGTTGCCTCTACATTAAAATCCTCCTCTGTTTCATTATTCATTATCACAATACTTTTATCCTGATTAGTGAAATGAACCTGAATACTCACTATTTCAGCATCTTTCGGTAAACTGAAAAAATCTTTCGGGTTAATGTATTTTTGCCATGAAGTCGCGTCTCCACCATCGCCTAACCTTTCCATAAGTGTTTTACTGCTTATTTCGTCTATACTTTTTTCACTTAGAACCCAATTTTCATTGTATTGTACTTTTCCTAAAAGATATACGTCGCCTCCTTTAAGTCCGCCTTCCGTCACGGAATTAGGTTCATTGTACTTGATTGAGAATATATCTCCGAAGCCGAAAGTGGCAGGTACGTATGAGATTTGTGGCTCTGCGGTATAATCCCACAGCGACTCGGTTCCACCGGTTACTTCAAGAATCTTAGAACCCAAGGCGGGAGTATCCGGATATTTTTCGCTGTCAAATCCGAAAGCTTTTCCACAAAAAGCATATCCCATATAGAGTTTTACGGCTCTATCTCCAGTATGAATTCTTATTTTGACAGTGCCGTTTACTACTTTCTGGTCCGGTTTGGTATCATTGATTTGAAATGTTGTATTAGACTCAAAAAGAACCCATTCAACCGGTCCTGTATTACCCAGCACGCCAAATTTGCTTTGAAACGAAGTTGACCAGGGCTTAGCGTCCGACGGATTGGTTTCTCCTGGAGCTATAGTCGTCATAGGTTCATCGATAACAACATTAGCGGCGAAATCGGCGGTTGTAGTAAGTGATAATGTGGCATTTTGGGCAATGTTCCAGCTTTTAGGCGCCAAAATTCCAAATGCCAGCTTGCTGTTGCCATCGGTTTCGGCATCAATTTTGATTTTAACAATGATATCAATGTCGCTGTTCACCTGAGCATTATCAGGATGAATGATATCCTCTATGGTCATACAGGTTACGACAAGAAGCGGTATGGACAGAAGTAACAACCAATACCAATATTTTTTGAAGAGTTTCATACGAATTTATTTTATTAATTAACGCTTTTTAATGTATATTTATAAGATAGCGCTTGGCAATCCAACTTGAAAGGAATGCTAAATTCTCCATTTAGAAAATAAGCAATGACATTATTAGTCCCAACTATACGTAATTCGTTGGGAAGCACATCGGTATCCAGATAACAGTCCGTTTTTCCGGCAGGAACCTCAAAATCGTAAGGAGAGAACGGTACGTCTCCGTTTGAAAGGGTTATTGCACTTATTTTACTGTTGGTATAGTGTATGGTTAGCCGGAATGTTTCAAAAAACGGGAACTTTGCAGCAACATCTATTCCATTGATGTTCACCTCATCGTATTGCATGACTTGTCTTATACCATACTTTATTTCATAATCGCCAACATTATCTGTAGTCATCTTTAGCCGGTCGTTGTTGTAACATCCTGAAAATGATATAAATACAGAAATTACTGCAAAAATTAATACATTTTTTTTCATATACAATCTGTTTAATTGATTTAAATTAATTATTTAATATCTTATCTATGTCAACCCAGAAAAACCGGGGACGATAAGTAGTCACATCGCTGAATTGCTCTGCATAGACTTGGGTGTTCACATTATAACTCACCAATAGCATGCCGTCTTTTTCAAATTCCGGATGAGCCATTGCATTGTAGGTGAATAAATTTTGAATATTTTGTTCATTTGTTTTAAAAATAAGCTGTTTATTCCTCCATGGACCATACGGAGCGTCTGCTATGAAAGTGTATATATCCCCTGAACCAAACGTCTTGTCTTGCGTGAGCAAAACATACTTGTCTCGTAGTTTAAATACATTGAACTGTGAGGAAATCGGTAGGCTTGCCAGACCTTCCAATTTAACTGCGTCGGAAGGATTTGTGCTCCATCCCGAACCTTTATAATATTCCCAGCGAGTGTACAGATTACTCACGGTCGATCTCGCAAGCATTACTTCGGATATGGGATTTGCGTCGTTTTTTATATCTGCTTGAGCATAAATATAAATATAACCGTCTTCATTGAGCGCAGCCATTCCATAATGGATGTCGGTTGAACCGTTGAAAGGAATGGGAGTGGTTTTAACAAGTTCCAGATTCGGCAGGTTATATTCCAGAATATGGGTTGTTTCATACATAAATCCCCACATACCATCGCTACCCTGATACATATAGTTTTGGAAAATGTAGAGTTTGCCGTCATTAACAAATCCGTGCCCGGGCCAATACCATTTTTCCTCATTGGGATAATCCGGCGGAACAGCCGCTGAAGAATTTTTATTGTTGTTAGCTCCGTAAATGGCGCTAACATGCCCATTGTTATACAAAATGTATGTATTCCTGTACATGTGGTCGGAAGTAGAACGTTGCCCGTTGGTGACGGTTCCGATATACGAATCGCCCATCAGAAAAATACTTCTACCGTCGGGCAAAGGGATCGAATACATACCATCTCCTCCCGTGACGCTACCTTGATCCGGAATAATAACGCTTGCTATCACTTTATCAAGACCGTCAATTTTGAAGTTTGCAGAATAGGTTTTTAACGTTTCGTTATTTTTGATTAGCGATATTGATGCCAACACCGGTTCATTATACGGGATATGGGTAAAAAAACACGTTTTTTTATCCTTTTCAACTGTCTTGACCGTATTCGGCTTGCTTACCTCGATCCGGTAGTAATCGAATGATAGATTCGTGTTTGTGAGTTCCCACGAAAGGTACAAGGTATCGGCATTCGATGTGTTCGCGACTTTTATAAAAGAATCATCATCCTTGTTTTCAAAAGGATTCTGTTTTATGCCGGAATCTTTCTGGCAGGAGGTGAGAAGGCATAAGTAAAATATCAACAGTTTCATATATTTGTGATTATATTTCATTTTTAATACGTTCATTTCATCAATTTATTTCATCTACGACTCTAATTTTTTTTAAGATTAGGATTTAATCGTTGTTCCCGGATAGGATACGGCAACAGAAGATCAGCTTCTTCGAAAGCGTTTCCATTATGTCCGGGAGCTTGATAACCAATGAGGTTAACAATGTTTCCCGTTCTGACGTCCAGCGCTTTTTTAGTTCGTAACATATCGTACCATGTCTGCCCTTCAAAGCACAGTTCCCAAAAGCGTTCTTTTAATATATCATTCACATTGATTGAAGATGGTTTCACTTCCGATGGCAAAGCCCTGCTTCTTACTGCAAAATAGGCATTAATTGCATCGGCATCGCTTGTTGTTCCTCCATCCGCTTGCGCCTTTGCTTCAGCCATCATCAGCAATACGTCGGCGTATCTCAACAACGGATAGTTTTCACCTGATTTTCCGGTAATTGCGGCATTGTCATCCCAGAATTTATATATATACGGACGATCAAGCAAAACCATTCCCGAACCGTCGGTTGCGTCATGTTCGGTGTAATAATATTCCCCTTCTTCTGTCCTGACATCTCCTGCCGGATATGAGTCGTAAAACTCCTGCGTTGGAGCCAATCCTCCTCCAAATGCGGAGTTTGCCGAAATTGCTTTTACCGGCGCCGGAAAAGGAAGCATGTCATTATGCACGGGAGAACCGGCGTTGACGGCGTCGCGCTGAATCATCCATATATGTTCCCCTGTATTTTCAGTTGTTCTAAGTTCGCCATACGTGTCAAACAGCCGGAATGCTCCGCTACTATATACTTCTTTAGCTGTTTCGTATGCTTTTTGATAATATTCGGCGCCCTTCTGCAAAGGGTAGCCTGCCATTGTAAGATAAACTTTTGCCTGCAATGATTTTACGGCTCCTTTAGTAACTCTTCCGTTGGTATTAGTCCAGGGACTGTTTACCATCAGATCGCCGGCTTTTGTCAAATCCTTGTCTATCTGGGTATAAATATCTTCTACGGGCGATAATTCGATTTCCACATTTGACAAGTCCGAAGTGCTTGAAGTTTTCAGCGGAACAGAACCATAAAGTCTTACAAGATTAAAATAGTTATAAGCGCGAAGAAAATAGACTTCACCCAGCAATTGGTTTTTTTGATTTTCATCAATAACTCCTTCGCCGACCGCTTCGATTCCTTCAATTACGCTATTACAGTTTTCTATTGCCGTGTATGCCGTTTGCCATAAATGTTCGACATATATATTATTCTCCGCGACATTCAGATTAATCGCTTGCGACAGGTCTTGCGTTCCTGCTCCACGCGGTCTTACACCATATCCTGTCAGATATTCTATGAAGAGGAAAGTTTGCGATCCGACTTCAACATCGCTATTGAAAATATCAGCGAGAAATAAGTAGGGACCATTTACTGCCGCAACAATTTGATTTTCCGTTTTAAAATAGGAATTAGGCGAGAGAAATGTTTTCGGATTTTCTTCTAAAAAAGAAGTGCACGAGGTTGTCATTACCACTAAGATAATTAACCATCTTATATTTAAAATATACTTTTTCATGTTGTTTTATTTTATTAAAATACAATTTTAACATTAGCTGAAACAGTAGTAGGTCTGGGATATGAATAAAAGTCGATGCTTTGTCCATTATCAGTATTGAAAGCGCCAACTTCGGGGTCGAATCCCGGATACTGAGTTAACACAAGCAGATTTTCAGCGGATACCCCAAGAGACAGCCCCTTAACTACTTTAAGTTTATTAAGCGTTTTTGAACGAAAATCATACGATACGGAGATGTTTCGTACTCTTAGAAAATCTCCTTTATAGAGCATAAAAGAATCTTTTTCGTTTTCTCCGAAGTAAGGATCCGAAGGTAAACGGACAGCAGGTATCATTGTGTTCTGATTTTCAGGCGTCCAGGCATTTAATATAGATTTCAGATTATTACCGTATAAGGGTCTATTTTCCAACATAGAGGTAGTTATACCCATAATTTTGAAACCATAAACATAATTAAGATCGATCATTAAAGAGAATCCTTTGTAGTTAAATGTATTGACTAACGACAGATTGCCCTTTGGAGTACCACTGCCCATTATCTGACGGTCATTATCATTGATATTATAGTCTCCGTCAACGTCTTCATATTTGATGTCTCCCGGTTTCTTTCCATACTTTGCAGCCTGCTCGACTTCGGCGAGGCTCCACGTCCCCAGTCTTTTATACACATAATAAGAAGCCCACTCTTCGCCTTCCCTGGCTATCGTATTATTTCCGGTATCTATCGTTTCCCCGTTTATGTCAACAACAATAAGTTTATTTGTAGAAAATACGAGATCGGTCTTCCACAAGAAATCTCTGTTATCGATGTTACGTGAAGTAATGGTCGCCTCGAAACCTCTGTTCACTATTTCTCCGAGATTTGTCCAGGTAGTAGTGTATCCTGTGGTATATGGAACCTGTTTTTGGAACAATAGATCTTTTGTAGCCTTCCTGTAGGCATCCATAATCACTTCAAATCTATTATTCAGGAAAGCTAAATCCAATCCGGCATTCAACTGACGGGAGGTTTCCCATTTAAGATCTTTATTTCCCAAATTACCAAGAAGAACGTATGAATTTAATGTATTATTAAATATTTCAGATCCATTGTTGTATTGGGAAATAGTCCTGTAATTGGGAATAGCGGCATTTCCGACAGAACCATAACTTACCCTGAGTTTCACGCCATTGATTGTATTCTTTAAGGATTCAAAAAATCTTTCCTCTGAAATACGCCATGCAGCCGAAACAGAAGGGAAGCTGGCATACTTGTTGTTTGCTCCGAAATTGGACGCTCCATCAATCCTGAACGTAAATCCGAGCAAATATCTGTCTCTGAAACTATGATTCATCCTGAAATAATATGAATTCATCGTATTTTGGTCCATAGATGAAGTCGGTTGATGCCAGGTTGTTCCCGCCGAAAGATTATTATAGCCGAAAAAATCGTCAAAATATTGTTCCGATCCTGCCGAAGAACTCTCCGAATGGCTGTAATACCAACTGGCACCCAAAACAAAATTTGAGCTTAATTGGTTATTAAAAAAACTGTTTGTGTAAGTAAAATAGTTTTCGCTTGCAAGTTTTTCCGTATAACTATTGGCTATATCGGCATATCCGCCATTATTCTCACTCACGTCGATCAATCCTGCTTTTGCATAATTCATATTTTTATTATTCGCCATCTGATAGTCGCCCTGAGCTGTAAATTGTAGCTTTTTTGTCAGATTAAGCGTTGCATTGACGCTGAATACAGAGAAACTAGAAAAAAACTCGGCTTTTCTGTCTTGAAGTAACCGTACCGGATTTTCGGCTGCCTCGGACAAAGGGAAATCATATTTTCTTCCCCAAGTCCCATCTTCATACTTAACAGGGACAATAGGAGGCATTTCTGCCATATTCCTGGCAGCGCCCTGATTGAAACTTTGTTCCATATCGCCGTTGTTTCCAGACTGACTTCCTCCGGTTGCCATCATCTTTAAAGTAAACCAATCATTGATTTTGGAACTCATATTTATAGTCGCCGACAAACGTTTGGAATAGGTTTCTCTGATTAATCCTTCATAATCCTGATATCCGACACTTCCATAAATACTTGTTTTATTGTTTACAGAGGAGAAAGAAAGAATATGGTCGTTAGTAATAGCAGTCTGGGTAACCTCTTTCTGCCAATCGGTATCATACTTTGGAGAGGCAATCAAATATCCCTGATCATCATATAAATAATTACCGGATCCATCTTTAGCATAATAAAACAAATTTTCCATCGGAGTTATCAATTGAGGCATAGCCTTACCGCTATATGCGTACGCTTGTTTTTGAATTTGCATATATTCGTTAGCATTAAGCAGATCGAGTCTATGGCTCAGAAAACCAAAGCCGACCTTGCCATCATAAGTTATGGAACCTTGTCCTTTATCGCCTTTTTTTGTCGTAATGAGGACAACTCCATTTGAACCTTGAGCTCCATACATTGCAGTTGCTGTTGCATCTTTCAAGATTTCAATAGATTCCACGTTTTCTGCGTTTATTATATTTGGATCTACTCCAATCACGCCATCCAGGACATAAATTGGGTCCTTACCTGCATTAATGGAACCCATTCCTCTGATACGTAACGCAGAAGCGCCTCCAGGTCTTCCCGACATCGAAATATTCTGCACTCCGGCAACTTTTCCGGCTATGTCTTGCATAATATTAAATGCTGATGTCCGTTCGTTCAGTTTGTCGTTGCTGACAGAACCGATGGATGTCGAAATATCTTTTTTTGCTAAAGTTCCATATCCGATAACTACAACTTCGTTGAGCAGTTTGGAATCTTCTTTTAGAACAATGTTAAAAACAGATTTTCCGCTTACATCAAATTCTTGTGTCTGATAACCGACATAAGACACGCTGATTTTAGAATTTGGCTGAACTCTGAGTGTGAATTTTCCATCAGTATTGGAAATAGTTCCAATATCCGTCCCTATTACCGAAATAGATACACCCGGAAGCGCATCCCTATTTTCATCTACAATAACCCCACTTATTGTTGTCGTCTGCGAATAGACGACAACTGGAATTAGAAAAAATAAAAATAGTAGCCTTAACACTTTAAATAATCTTTCATTTTTCATGTTTAAAATATTATTAATTAATTTTACAATCTTAAGATATTTTATTAATAGCAAAATTTCCTCTCATCCTATTGCATATTGTAACAAAAATACAACTTAAAATTCCTTAATCAATGTATGTTAAGTGCAAAAGTAGATTAACATTTAATATATAATGTTAATAATAAGATTTTTATAAAATTAAAATATTCATTCTTGGTAAATGAATTATAGACGGTTTCATCTTTTTCTTTCTAAATCTTTGGTAATTATTTTTTATTTTATTTATTTATTTGTACTTTTGTTCCATTAAAAATATTTTATGAAACGACTGCTACTAATACCTGCATTAGTATGTATAATTCCAGTAGCCAATGCTTTCAATAAATCTGATTCATTGCTGACGGTTCTTGACAAGACAGTTGCCAACAGGACTATTTATGCCGAGCAAAAAGAAGCGAAAATTCAAGACCTGAAACGTCAAAAACAAATGTTGATGTCGCCGGAGGAAAAATATTATATCAACGGAGAAATAATCGACGACTATGAATCTTTTGCCTGCGACTCTGCAGAAGCGTATATCCATGAAAACCTTGCAATAGCGGAAGCGTTAGCAAACAATGATTTTTATACTGAAAGCAGGCTCAGATTGGGTTTCGTTTATTCGTTATCGGGACTTTTCGTACAGGCGACAGATGTCTTAAGGTCTTTTGATTATAACAAATTGAAAGATTATCAGAAGAGAAAATATTGCTGGAGTTATATACGATATTATGAAAATCTGATAAAATACACGGATGATTCAATACTATCTGCCGGTTATGAAAAAGCTATCGAAGGATTGCGAGATTCCCTGATAGATTTGCTACCGGAAGGAACCGAAATGTATTTAAAAGAAAAGGCTTTCAGATTGCAGGCTCATGGCGAGTATGATGCGGCGCTTGAGATACTGGTTAACTTATTCAACCAACAGGAACCCAATACGCACAACCATGCAATGGCTGCCATGAGTCTTGCGAAAATATACAGAAAGACCGGAGATAGAGAGTTAGAAAATGAATTTTTAATGTTGGCTGCAATTTCCGATATAAGATTTGCGGTGAAAGAAAACGAAGCGCTGCTCGTATTGGCGCTGAATCTTTTTAAGAAAGGCGATATCGACAGGTCTTACAATTATATCAGCGCTGCATCAAACGATGCTAATTTCTATAATTCCCGCTTCAAAAATACTGTTATAGCGCGTGTTCTTCCCGTCATCGAAACTAATTATCATAACAAGATTAATAAACAGAAGCAGAATCTCAGATTGTATGCAATTTTAATCAGCATATTCGTTGTAGCCCTTGTAATTACGCTTTCTATCAACTTCAGACAGACGAAAATTATCATGAAAACACGTAAAAATCTCCGAAAAATGAATCAGGATTTGGCAGCCTTAAACCTGAAACTGAGCGAAGCCAATATTGTTAAGGAAAAATATATAGCCCATTTTATGACCCAGTGTTCACTCTATATCAATAAATTGGACGTGTATAGAAAAGATGTCAATCACAAAGTAAAGAGCGGACAATTTGAAAGACTTTTCAAACCTTCGGAGAAAGAGTTAGAAAAAGAAATCGAGGAATTATATAAAGAATTTGACGAGGTCTTTCTCCAGCTCTATCCCGATTTTGTAGATCAATTAAACTTGCTCTTGAAGCCCGAGGCCAAATACGACCTCGAAGACAACCGGCTCAACACAGAACTTCGTATATTTGCTTTGATGAGACTCGGTATTACCAATGTTAACCAGATTGCTGATTTCCTTCGCTGTTCTTTACAAACTATCTATAATTATAAGAGCAAGGTCAAAAACAAGGTACGGGAAGATATATCAAATTTTGGAGAGGAAATTCATAAATTAGGCTGTATATCCGTGTCATAATAATTTCAAAATATTTAGCCCATTTTCTCTTTTTCATTTTTTTTCTTATCTTAGCATCCTAATTTTAATAAAAAAATATCAACACATTATGAAAACGTATTTTTTAATATTAACAGCATGTTTTTGTGTGTTTATATCAACAGCTCAAACAACATCAGTGCGTATGAATAGTGAAAAATGGAGCAAATTGGATGAACTGGACAGGCAATCGTTGCCCCAATCCGCTTTGGAAATAGTCAACCAAATCCAGCAGGACGCAATCAAAGACGGGAATAGTCCAGAATTGATCAAGACGCTGATTTATCAACTGAAATACGAAACGGCTATCGATCAGGATCGGTTGCCTGAGAAAATCGCCGGATTGGAACAATGGATTCAATCGGATAAAACGCCGGTAGAGCAGGCAATGCTTTATTCCATTGTAGCCGAGCTGTATGCTAATTATTATAATGCAAATTATAGCATCAGACAGCGAACGGCTATTACCGACTATGTGCCGGACGATATTCGCGAATGGTCGGCGAATCTTTTTATTAAGAAAATAGCCGATTATGTTCGGTTGTCATTGCTTCCTGCTGAAGAGTTGCAAAATACGAATGTGTTGGAATATCGCGCAATTGTGACGGAAGGCGAATCTTCACGAAACTTGCGCCCTACTTTATACGATTTTCTGGTATATCGTGGAATTGACCTTTTGAACCAATTCATTAATGATTCCAGGACACAGAACTTTTTTTCGCAAACAAAATTTTCGGATAAAGAAAATTCTGCTCCGGTTGATATTTTTGTAAATCATATTATTACGGTCAACGATTATGATTTTGCGCCGATAATACTGAAGCTATATCAGGATTTATTGAATTTCCGTTTGAAAGAAAATAATCCCCAAGCTTTGGTAATTGCCGATTTAGACCGACTTGAGTTTGTTTACAAAAATTCTCAATTGGAAAATGCCGACAGTTGCTATTCAGATGCGCTTCAACAATTGGAAAACAGGTATGCAGACAAGGATTATTGTGTTGAAATACTTTATAAAAAGGCGTCTTTCTTGAATGATAACTTGAGAATGTACGGAATAGATACGTTACGCGCCCCGTTTCTACAACAAATATATGCCATTTGTTCGGAAGGAATAAAAAAATATCCCAAGTACGAACGAATTGAATTGCTTGGAAATTTATTATGTTCAATTACCGAAAGGGATTTAACCTCAAACGCCGACAATGTGGTTTACCCCGGTAATAATTTAGAATTTAATTTGCACTACCGAAATATTGGTAAACTTTTTATCCAAATTTATAAAATTGATGCGCCGGTAATATCATATATTAACTGGGCGCAAGCGGGACAATATAAAAAAGGCGGAAAACTGATTCAATCGAAAGAAATCAATTTAAAGAACGATTATCCTTACCTGTATTACGACACAATCGTAAAAATTCCGATCAATGAATTGGGAAATTACGAATACGTCATTTACGCCGATTCGGTTTCAACCAAAGATTCGCCAATCAATAAACAATTTTCGGTTAGCCGTTTGGCAAGCGTATCCAAAGCTATCGACGGGAAAAGGGAGTTTTTAATTACCGACCGGTTGAGCGGAAAACCCGTTGAAGGCGCAAAAATCAATTTTTGCCGGAGAACAGGAGATTCATTTGAATTACTTCCCGAAAAAACAGCGGTCACTGATAAGCTGGGCTTAGCGCTGTGCGATGTCGATAACAACCTGTTTTACAAAGCGTCTTTTGGAAACGATACTTCGTCGATTTTGTCTCCGACTCCTTGGATTTATGCTTCCGGACAATCGGCTGATTCTTATTCGAACCTGAAATTATTTACCGACAGAATTATTTATCGTCCGGGGCAAACGGTGTATTTTAAAGGAATTGCTTACGAAACAAATAAAAATGAAACACGTGCAGTTCCGGACAAAGAATATACAATCACAATGCGGGACATTAATGGCAAAGAAATAGCCAATAGAACAGTGACAACCAACTCGTTCGGTTCATTTACCGGTGAATTTCTCTTACCTCAAGGTCTGCTAAACGGACATTTTTCCATTATGGTGGATTTTGTCCATGCCTATACTTATATTCAAGTCGAAGAATACAAGCGACCGACTTTTGATATTAGGTTTGCCGATAATGACAAAACTTGGCGTTTGGGAGAGCCGACAACGGTTGAAGGAAATGCAAAATCATTTTCCGGAGTGTCTATACAAAATTCTGTTTTGAAATACAGGGTTACCCGCCAACACCACTGGCTGTACCGCTGGGGCTGGGGCGCTCCGGTTCAAGTAGCCGAAGGAACTGTTCAAACCGGCGATGACGGGAACTTCAAAATCACTTTTACTCCCGATCGCGCTTTTGAAGACAGGGATCGAAAAGATGTTTTCTATACTTATACCGTTGAGGCTTCGGTTACAAGCGCTAACGGGGAAACTCAACAATCGCAAACGAATGTGAATATTGGCGATACGTCTGCCTATTTAGATATTAAAAATTTTGATTATATCAGTAATAAAGAAACATTTTCAGGTTTTACAATTAATGCATTGAATCTTGATAATCGACCGGTTCAAGCAAAAGGGAGCTATGAAATATATTCATTGAAACCTAAAAACAAGGATAAATTAGAAAGAATGACCGACACGTATGAAAGTATAATAAGTAATTGGATTCAAGATAAAAAAGTAGCAAGCGGCGATTTTGAAGCGGGAAAAGAAATGAATCCTGCACTGATTAAATCATTGGCTTCCGGTCGTTATCGTTTGATAGCTACAGCAAAAGACGTGAAAGAAAAACAAATTGATTTCATTTTAGCTTCAACAAAAGATAAGCGCCCGCCCGTTCCGGCTTATCAATGGGTGATGACGCCAAAAACAACTTGCTCCGTCGGCGAAAACGCTGAAATTGTTTATGGTTCATCAGTGAAAAATGTGTATGTGCTTTATGAGATTTTTAAACAAGACGGAAAGCGTGCGGCAATCTCCCGTTTCATATTGGATAACGAAAACAAAAAATTAACGATTCCTTTCCTTGAAGATTATGGCGACGGCATTATGGTTTGCTTTACCTTTATAAAAGACAGCCAAGTTTTTACAAGACAAGTTGAAGTTTACAAAAAACAGCCGGATAAAAATCTGTCGTTGAAAATGGAAGTATTCCGCGACCGATTGCTTCCGGGTCAAAAAGAAGAATGGAAAATTTCTGTGAAAGATGCTGAAAAAAATCCGGTTTCAGCCGAACTAATGGCGGTAATGTATGACGCTTCCTTAGATAAAATTCAGAATTATGTCTGGGAATTTTCTCCGGTGACAAGGGCTAGTCTGTCAGCGCCTTATCCAAATATTGGTAAAGAATTCGACCGTACCTATTCCACTATCGAAGGAAGAATAACCGATCGTTTAGTGTTTCCCAAATTTTCTTTTGATCAACTTAATTGGTTTGGATGGAATAAAAGCTATGGCGTACTTTCTGCCGGAAGACCTATGATGATGCGGTCAAATGTCACTGGCGCTATTGCAACAGCTGATTTACAGGAATACAAAGTGGTTGTATCGGACGAAGCGCCGAGACCAAAAGTTTTTAGTCTTGTTGGGAAAGGCGTTCCTAAACCCGAAGTTCAAATCCGTCAGAATTTCAACGAAACAGCATTCTTCTATCCACAGTTAAAAACCAATGAGGCAGGGGAAACTTTGATTTCTTTCACCGTTCCCGAAAGCAACACTACGTGGAAACTGATGGGATTGGCGCATACCAAAGATATGAAATTCGGACAAATCATCGAAAACATGATCAGCCAAAAACAACTGATGGTCAGTCCAAATATTCCCCGTTTCCTTCGGGAAGGCGATAAAGTTACGCTTTCATCGAATATTTCCAACCTGTCGGAAAAAGCAATCGACGGAACTGTGCAAATCGAATGTTTCAACCCTGCAACCAATCAAACGAATATCGCAATTCCGGACAGCGTTCAATCGTTCCATGTTGAACAGGGAAAAACCGCTACTGTTTCGTGGACTTTCAATGTGCCTTCGGGCATCGATCTGACTGCTTTGAAAATCGTTGCGCGTTCGGCGGAGTTTAGCGACGGCGAACAACATTTGATTCCTGTTCTACCAAACCGAATGTTAGTCACGGAAAGTCAGCCGTTAGCAATTCGGGGCGGTCAGACCAAGACTTTCACTTTCAATGCAATGGATAAAACCACTTCGCCTACAAAAGAAAATTACCGTTTGACGCTGGAATTTACGAGTAATCCGATTTGGTATGCCGTTCAGGCGCTGCCGACAATGAGCGCTTCCGAATCGGACAATGTCCTGTCGTGGTTTGCCGCTTACTTTTCCAACGCATGGGCGGTGCATATTGCCAACAGTACGCCGAAAATTAAATCAATCATCGACACTTGGACGAAACAGGGCGGAACAAAAGAAACGCTACTTTCGCAGTTAGAGAAAAATCAGGAATTGAAAGCCGTTCTCTTGGAAGAAACCCCATGGGTAATGGATGCGCAGGACGAAACGGAACAGCGGCAACGGTTAAGTCTTTTATTTGATATGAACCGCAACGATTATCTGAACAGTCAGGCAATTGAAAAGCTCCGGTCACTCCAGACGGAAGAAGGCGGCTGGACTTGGTTCAAAGGAATGCCTGCCAGCGTATCTATCACGCAATGGATACTTTACGGAATGGGCGAACTGTCGCACCTGAATGTTGAGAATTATACCAACGCAACCATAGATATGCAGACAAAGGCGGTTGGTTTTATTGATAAGCAATTCAAGCGTCATTACGACGATTACAAAAAATACAACCCTGATAAAAAACCGGAAACGGTTTCTACCTACGAGCTGGAATATTTACTTGTCCGCTCTATGTATAAGGATATTCCATTGAATGAAGCCAACGAAGCTTTCCAATTTTATTTTGATTTGGCAAACAACCGTTGGACGAATTTAACTAATTTGTACGATCGCGCCATAGCCGCATTGGTTTTACAAAGGAACGGAAATGCAAAAACCGCGCTTGCCATTGTGAAATCGCTTCGCGAACACGCCACGCATAAGCCCGACGAAGGAATGTTCTGGGCGAATAATCAGGCGCAAGCATTTTTGTTCCAAAGCGCTACCTGCATTCACACTTTTATGATGCAAGCGTTTTACGAAACCGGAAGCAAGCCGGAAGAAATGGACGAAATGAAACTTTGGCTGTTGAGGCAGAAACAAACGCAACAATGGGAAAGCGTTCCTGCTACCGTATTTGCAGTGAACACACTCCTGCAAACCGGAAGCAACTGGTTAGAAAGCGAAGGTAAGACATCGATTCAAATCGGAAATCAAACCGTTGATACAGGAAAAAGCGAAGCCGGAACCGGCTATTTCAAAACCGTGTTCGACGCCAAAGATATTACGCCGGATATGAACAGCATCAAAATTTCCAAAGAAAGCGCCGGTCCCGGCTGGGGAGCCGTCTATGGTCAATATTTTGAAGATTTGGATAAAATCCCGGCGGCAAAAACCGGTTTGAATGTCGAAAAATCCCTTTTCGTTGAAAAAGTGACAGCTTCGGGAAAAACCTTGCTTCCCGTTTCGGAAAATCAACCGGTGAAAGTCGGCGATAAAGTGATTGTCCGTTTAGTGGTTCGTGCCGACCGCGATTTCGAATATGTGCTGTTGAAAGACCTGCGCGCTTCCTGTCTTGAACCGGCAGAAACATTGTCGGGAATCCGTTGGGCGCAACAGGCGATTTATTATCAAACGATTCGCGATGCCTCAATGAATTTCTATTTTTATAATCTGCCCAAAGGAACTTATGTTTTTGAATATCCTTTGTATGCAAACGCAGCAGGAGATTATTCAAACGGAACAGCTACGATACAATGCTTGTATGCGCCGGAGTTTGTGTCGCATACGGCGGGAGGAAGGTTACTCTGTCACTAACCGCTTATTTTGAAAATCGTAAAATGTTTTACGCATTAAATCAGCCAGCGACAGTTGATAGTTGATATAAGCGTTCAGGTGAGACGAATAGGAAGTATTCAAGCGGTTACGTTCCAGCGCCAGCGCCTGACTGTCGATGTCTCCGTCGGAATAGCGTTGAAGCGTAATATCAAAACTTTTTTGGGCGACTACTAAGTTCTTTTCCAGTAATAGCAACCGTTTTAAGTTTGTATGGATATTATCGACCAAATTAAGAACTTCCGTTTTTATGCTTACCTCTAATTGATCTTTCTGAATCTCATCGCGTTTAAGCCTTGCCTCCGCCGATCTGACTGCGGCGCGATTTTGTCCCCAGTCGAGAATTGGAATTGAAATAGTGAATCCTAACCCAAAATTTGAAGGTCTCGTAGTTAAATCATTGTAAGAAGTATTAATGGAATGTATCATGTCGAAGTTATTATCGGAAGTCGCTACGCCTACTTTTTCATAATAGGCATTTATATTTCCACGAATCATTCCGGCTACTTTTTGCTGTTTAATATTTAGTTTCTGAAGTTCTATTTGAATATCCTGTTCCCTGATTTCCAAACGGTTTTCAAGGGCTAATTTTACAGCCTGTTCCGGATCGACCACAACTACATTATATTTCAGGTCGCTATTTAAAATCACGCTGTCTTCCAAATTGATACCAAGCGTTTGCTTGAAAGCATTTGCAGCGGATTTATTATCAAGGATCGCTATATCATAATTACTTTGAGCTTCAGCTAAATCAACTTCCATTTGCAGTGCGTCAACCTCGCGAATAAGTCCCGCTTCATATTTTTTCTTTGAAATATCCTGAGCGTCAGTCTGCCTCACTAAATCCAGATTGGCAAACTCAGCTCGTTTTTGTACGGAAAGCAACTGATAATAAGCCTGACTGACATCATAAACCAGATTTAATTCTTCCCTTTTTAATGATTTATTCGATTGTTCGTATGCCAACTCAGCCCGCTTTATGGACGATTTTAACGCATTGTAACCATACAGCGCATCAATCGGTTGCGTAATTCCAATACGCGTATTCATATTTGACGATCGTAAATCATCCGAATAATACCTTGACGTCGATAATCCGCTTTGAATATATATATTGCCGTCTGTCGGCAGCGGCTGGTTAATAGTAAGAGCGCTTGAATATGTCAACCCTTTGACTGTATAGTAAATACCTGCGCTGTCTGCTTTTTGCATAACGGCGGCAGAATAATTCGGCAGCGTAATATTCATTTTAATATTCGTTTTTAACGCGCTTGTAGCAGACTTAAGATTATATTCCGCTATTTTCAAATCTTGTTCTAATAACTGCATATTATAACTTTTCTTTTTCGCCAGTTCAATACTTTCCTCTAACGTAAGTTTATACGTTTCGGCATTTATGATCGAGCAGCAGACAGTCAGCGACAAAATCGTCAAGAATATTTTTTTCATAATATGTAGCGTTAATATATTGTTATAATTCTGTTTTATTTGTATTTGGAAGATCGGAATATATTTTACCGTCTTTTATATGAATATTTCTGTTGGCGTAATTCGCAATCTCCTGTTCATGAGTAATAACGATAATT
>Ga0123357_10003532_pt1 | contig 17967 bp, 15 predicted proteins | sample TergutEmb28metaG_FD_89873 | JGI IMG/M metagenome (GOLD analysis project Ga0123357, IMG submission 89873) | Embiratermes neotenicus P4 segment gut microbial communities from Petit-Saut dam, French Guiana - Emb289 P4 | ecosystem: Host-associated > Arthropoda: Insects > Digestive system > Gut ... | reverse complement strand
TGAGAAGCTAACTGGTTCTGCAGCTAGTCAAGAAATTCCCCGCACTTTATGGAACCCGAAAGTTCATCACCGTATTCACAAGTGCCCACCATCTGTCCCTATCCTGAGCCAACTCCATCCAGTTTCCACCCCCTCCCACTTCCCGAAGATCCATCTTAATATTATCATCCCATCTACGTCTGGGTCTCCCCAATGGTCTCTTTCCTTCAGGTTTCCCCACTAGAACCCTGTGCACACCTCTTCCCTCCCCCATACACGCCACATGCCCAGCCCATCTCATTCTTCTCGATTTTACCACCCGCACAATATTGGGGTAAGGAGTAAAGATCCCTAAGCTCCTCATTATGTAATTTTCTCCATTCCCCTGTTACATCGTCCCTCTTAGGCCCAAATAATCTCCTCAACACCCTGTTCTCAAACACCCTCAGCCTACGTTCCTCCTTCAATGTCAGCGACCAAGTTTCGCACCCATACAGGACAACGGGCAGAATTATAGTTCTATATATCTTGATTTTTATTTTTATTACAGATATATTTCTTCATTTAGTCATAGCTGCTTCACCCAAGGTTCTAGTTGCCACTTCAGTGACTGGCAGCAACTGTGTTAATCTCCAGTGATCAGTAGTGGTACTGTAATGGAAGCAGTACTGACTTTTTAAGCGGGTATTAGTACCCTGCCTGGTGTGGGATTAACCTCCATTTGTAGCTATGCCCTAATGTAGGCTGAATCAACTCAAAAAAAACCCAACTGCCACCAGATCAGCTTCCAGTGCCAATCACATTGTTCTTAGATTACCAGAGTCTGGTGCTAGCCTGGGAAAAGGGAATTCCTAGCAGGCCACTGCTGCAAATAACACAAATGTATATAGACCAATTTGCTAATATTGGTTTCAACTACTCACAGTTACACAGATGGGTAAATTTAGAGCAAAAAAAATAAAACAAAATAAAATAAAAAATATATAAAAAATTATTTGGAGGTGAACCATTCACTATTTGCAGTCACACTTCCTATAAGCACAGTGTTAGGTATGCCACAAAGCCACCTAATTCTAGTAAAATTATTGTGGTTCAGTTACAAAAGTTAAATTTCAGAATTTAAAAATTAATGTCTAAAAACAGTGTCTGAAAAAACTTAGGTTCCTGTACATCCAAATCCAAACTCACAAATAATTCAGAACTTGGAAAAACAACTTTGACAAATCTTAACTTGGCGCGTGACAATAACAATAACAATTCTTTCTCCACTAGTCCTAAGGTTACACAGAACACACAACAACTCCAACATTGTGCCTGTCTACTCGTCAAATATCAGAACCCAGTGAGAACATGGCACCGGTTACACAGGGTTTATAGCACCTTGAATAGTGTCATTACTCTTGAGATTCTGACATGCCAATAATGCCACCTTCAGACCATGCAACAGAGCCAATCTCAGAGCCGCGTACCGTCCAATAATATACAAAGAATGTCACCAATCAGCAGAATTTGCTGACCACATTCAGCTGTGTAACCAACTGTGTGATGTACCGCACCAATGTAGAAAAGTAAAATCACTGTTACAACTTATCAAAACCAATATCTTGTTTATCAGACATTCATTGCACTACACTGTGTTTTCTGATCTACATAGGAGAGGGCCGAACACTGAGTGGGGCAGTGGGGAAGAATTTCAATGCAGCAGCTGAAACCTTCCGGTATCAGTTGGCCACCATGTTCAAGAAACGAGAACAGAGAACCTCTGGTGGCAAGTCACTTCAAGTGCAAGTCACAATTGGCGACTCCCACACACATTCTTTACAGATGGGATCTAATGAGAGCTACGAGCTGTACATATCTGAACATCAACCTGCTCAAGTAATGTGTGCTGATAAAATGTTCCTCAGTCTTCCTACAGTGTACAAGTGTTGTAAAGAATTCAGATTTTTTTGTTTTTAGGAAGTATTATGGTCTTCTTCCATTCTGTTATTTTTATTCTCACAATGTTCAGAATCCCACGACATTCAGATTCTCTCTCTCTCAACATCTACTTCCTTGCTGCCTGTCTTGCAGTTCTTAGTGTAGTGTAGTGTACAAATGTCAGGATAGTTTGTCTTACATTATGGATAACAACTAGTGAAGGTAACCTGTAAAATGGGTACCAAGTCTTTCCCGGGGGTAAAGTGTGGCTGGGGCATGCAGCTGACCACTCACCCTCTTCTGGTGCTGTGGTCATGGAAGTGTAGAGCTATACCTCTACCCACCCTCTGGGCCACAACAGTCCTATAATGGGATCACTTTACTTTTTACCTTTACTTTTACCAATAAAGGTAAAGTAACTGCACAGTGAAGAAATTTACCCTAGAAGAGGTTTCACAAACCATGCTCTCCACTTTAAAATTGTTATGGTAATTAAATCAAGAAAAATAAGACAAATAGAACATGCAGCATAAATGGGGCAAGAAACAAAAGCACACAAAATGGTAGTTGGAGAATTCAAATGGAAAAGTTCACTTTGGAGACCCAGGTGTATAGTGGAGGAAAATATTGAAGTGGATCTCAGAGAAATTAGTAGTGATTATGTGAACTACAATGAACTGGGTCAGGAAGGGTTCCAAAGGTGGGTTTTGCAAACAATGTAATGAACGTTTGGGTTCCAACAGAACAGGAACTTTGCAATCAGATGCATAAGATGCAAGAAATTTCCTATACCATTAGTTGGTAATACAGTTCATGTTTTTTTTTTTGTTTTTTTTCCAAACAGATTGATGCTGTCATAACTGCTCCTGAATTTTTTGGAGCCCGTCATGCTTTGGAGACACTAAACCAGCTGATTATTTACGATGATGTGACAGATAGTTTGGTTATCATGCGTGACGCTAATATCACAGACTCACCAGCATTTCCCTTCCGATCCCTTGCTCTTGATACTTCTCGAAACTATTTCCCAATGGAGTCCATCAAGCGCACTATTGATGGTATGGCAGCCAGTAAACTTAACACATTCCACTGGCACATCACAGATTCCCATAGCTTCCCATTCCAGTCACAGACATATCCAAAGATGTCACAGTATGGGGCCTACGCGCCAAATCAGGTAAGCATAAATAAATTTTTCAAACTGTTGATTTGTATGGATCTGAAATCTGGACTCTTACAAAAAATAAAAGGAACTGATGGTAATGGAGATAAGATTGCTGAGGAGAAACTCTTGATATAAGAGATGTAAAATAAGTACATTTTTAAGTGTACTAATGTAATGGATGTCATCATCTTATACAGCTCTGATTTTTATGGCATGGGTAAGAGGAAACAAGAAAAGCATAGAATTCTGGCAGGAAAACATTTTGGAAAGTGAGAGATAAGAACATCTGGGGGCCTACATGCCGTGACCGGGATGAAGTTGATAGCAAGCTTTAAAAAAAAAACCTTTCATTAGACAAAAGTTATGTACACACAAAGACAAGCAAAAAAACACACACACACACACAATAACAACAGAACTCCTACAAAGGCTAAAAATAAGTTCTGCGGAGATGGCTTGTAGAGACTGAACTGGCTCAGGACTGTGTACACTTGTGTGTACTCATATTAGTACTGCTGAGTCTATAAGATCTACTACTAGAGACAGTTATCTAGAAATTATAGATTTTGGTTTGTTAGAATGAAAGTCTGTAAAAACAAAATTCAATCAAAAAATACAGTACATGTGGTCACTACCATCAAACTTCTCAGGACAACAGTTCACCTGACCCTTTTCAAATTTTCTCATTTAATTTCTCTCCAGACCTACTAAAGGTGAAATAGTGGAGCCAATTTTTTTTTTCAGTCTGTGTCAAAATCTCATATCTTGCTCTGCCCCCAAAAAACTGCAGGTGGTTCAGCAAGAATGCATCTCATGTGGATGTAATGGCACTATTATTAATAACCTAATATACTCTACTTTAATGTAACAAACCATAACTTTAACAGGATGGTATCCAGCATTCATGTCTAACGAAAAAGTACTCAAATACAAGCAATTGCAGGAACCATGCCAAAAATACTCATTTAGACCACTTTCAGTTTAACATTCTGGATTCTGTATTTCCAGATATACACACCAGAGGACATCAAGTCAGTGGTTGAATATGCAAGGTCAAGAGGTGTGCGAGTAATTCCGGAACTTGATGCACCAGCCCATGTTGGAGAAGGCTGGCAATGGGCTGGGCCTAATGTAACAGTTTGTGTGAATGCTCAACCATGGGAAGACTACTGTGTGGAGCCGCCATGTGGTCAGCTTAATCCGACTAATGACACTGTCTATGAGATTCTTGGAGGAATATATCATGACATGTTGGCTTTGTTTGAACCTGATATATTCCACATGGGTGGAGACGAGGTTAGAAATAGTGCTCTTTGTTCTAGGCACACAAAGTTTTTAATCCTTAACCTGCGTGAACTAAATTATATCTTCCACAACCTGAACTGGCTAATATTTAGAAATTGGTCCTGTGTAACATATTCTTAAAATATATTAGGAGAAACCATGAAGTGTGGTTGATGAAGATTACAGTCTTCTTGGGTATCACGCCATTTTGACAGGTAATGACTAATAGTATGGAGGAGCTAGATGTCTCCATTTCAATATAGTGCAAGAACTGTAAGTTGCTTGGGAAAAATGGTTCCTCTGCATAGAGAAGGAATAGAATAAGTGATAGTTATAGTGAGCCAGTGGCAAAAGGGTTGTGGAGATGGCAGAGCCGTGGTCAGAGCCTGCTAGTGGCAAGGAAAGCAGAATGAATCAGTTTGAAAAAAGACAGTCAACTAAAAAGAGCACAGAGAAAGGACAGTCTGAACAATTCCGGCCCCTTACTCCAATAAACAAGGAGTCATGCCCCCGAAGACTGTAATCTTACCTTGCCAGACAGCCCTACATACTTGATTTATGTATTCTATACTTACATGATGGGTAGAGGTTCCGTCTATAAGAATTAATCAATTTGTAAGATATAAAGCTGGTGATTCTTACAGTATGTGCAGCACTAGACTTAGCATTACAAAGGTTAACACTTTTTAATTAACAGATAATTTCACTGTGAGGAACTTTATTGGTTGTACAGGCCACCTGGTTATTGTTTGGATAGTGACATCCCGAAGACTTCAACTGGTAGGCATGTAGCTAGAATAGTAAAGCCAATAAATGCATACATAATTTTGTCAGAAAAACTACCTGGATGTATGATGCAGATGAGAGGAAAGTATAAAATTAATCTTGGTGAAATGGGATGTGAGAATGGGAGGTAGATGAAAGTAGTTAGGGATGATGTCCAATGACAGCCTTTGGTGTTGGTCGTTCTAGACTTTTGGGCTCTGCAGCTAGAGAAAAGGATGGATGGTTAGTTAACAGGTCTTTTTCTGTATTAAATTTCTTTACAATATACTGCAGAAATCTGGTTTTATTTCTTACTTCAGGTGAACTTTGAATGTTGGCGGTCTTCACCAGAGATAGTAAATTGGATGACAAAAAAGAGAATGCAACAGAGAGATGTTGACTACCTGCAACTGTGGGACATGTTCCAAAAAAGAGCATATAGGAAGGTGGTGGAGGCTAATCGGGGCAAGGAGATCCCAGTAGTGATCTGGACCAGCCATCTTACTAAACAGGGATCAGTGGAGAAGTACCTGGACAATGACACATACATCATCCAGATCTGGACAGAGGGAAGTGACAAAGTTATTGCAGAACTTGTGAACAAAGGTTTTCGTGTCATCTTCTCCAACTATGATGCCTTGTATTTTGACTGTGGGTGAGTTAATGTGAGAAATCCCTAAATTTCATACACAATAGCCCTATTTGAAGCAAGAAGGAAGTTATTCCTTGTCACATCACCACATATGATCTTCCTGTGACCAATATTAATACTATGCTCCAGTCTCCTTCTTGTGTTCAAGTGGCTGCTTTCCAATACATTCTGCCTCCACTCCACCATCACCACCACCACAAAAAAATTCTTTAAGAAACATTTTTTTGATTTTATCACCATACCACCTTGGTTTCACCACTCAAAAGACACTAGGTGCATATATATCCACAGTACAGTTTAGGTCTCTGTTGGCTAATGCAGGGACCTTCTAAAAAATCCATTACTAGCTCAACTGGTCAACAAATTCCCTGCTTTTATGGAAATTAAAGTTCAACTCCACATTTACAAAAGCATGCAATTCAGCCCCCGTGATAAGTGGGTCCCTGTCACCATGGCATGGCACATTCTCAGGTTGCAGATGGAGGAACGTCCTCCAATATGAAGGGTAGCTGCAAATATATTGAATAAGCAATAGCGGACAGCCGACAAGGGGTGGTCCTCCAGCTTGGGGGTTGGGCGAGGTGCTAACAACTCCTCGCCATAAAAACATATCTTGTTATGAAAAATACATACAGTAAGCCTCAGACCTGGACTGATACTTTGGTACGACCTAAGCAACAAAACAGGTACATAAGATTTGTACTTGGAATGTTAGGAGTCTGTACAGGGCAGGTTCACATACGGCAGCAGCCAAGGAATTAGCTAGATATAAATTAGATTTAGTGGGTGTGCAGAAGGTTAGGTGGGACAAAGGGGGCACAGTAACAGCAGGGGATTATAGCTTTTTCTACGGAAAAGGAACTAAAAATCATCAATTGGGAACAAGATTCTTTGTACACCACAGAACTCTATCAGCAGTTAAGAGAGTAGAGTTTGTTAGCAATAGGGTGCCATATATAGTTCTGAGAGGTTGCTGCAATAATATCATTGTTCTGAATGTGCATGCACCAAGTGAGGAGAAAAGAGATGATTAAAAAGACAGTTTTATGAGGAATTAAAGCAGGTTTTTTTTATCATTTTCCTAAGCACCATACGAAAATTCTATTAAGGGATTTTATGCAAAAGTGGGGTGAGAGAATATTTTCAAACCGAAAATTAGGAATGAGAGTCTACATCAAAAAATTACTCTTCTCTCTGGTTCTGGGGCACATCGATCCTCCAATCCCAAGAATATTGGGGGCTCTATCCATGGAGATAGAACAGTCAGAGCATAAAACTGACAACTCATCTCCTTGTAATGATGAAATTCAGAATCATTAAGCTCTACCTCCACTCCCCCATATGCTTTCATGGTATGGTATGTAATTAACTAAGACAACTTCATTTTTACCCTTTCCTGAGCTAGCTGAATTGAGACCACATTCCAGTCTCAACAATCAGATTAATATTATCCTCTATGCTTGTGCCTTCAGAGTATTTGGTTCCCTTGTGGTTCTCAGACCAAAATTTAAAAAATTTTGCATGTATTATTTAACTTCCCATTCATGGAACATGTACTGCTCAACTCATTCTTCCTGATTTTATAAACACAGCCATATTACATGAATAGTACAATATTATATAGCATGGTGGGACATACAGTTACCCCACAATGTTATGTCACAGGGAACTGCATCTGCATTACACACATTACTTATAATGCACATACTAAAGCGACATGACATAATGTTCTTGTAGTTTTGGCGGTTGGGTCAACGAAGGCAATAACTGGTGCTCACCATACATTGGCTGGCAGAAAGTGTACATGAACAATCCATACACTCTGCTCACAGCCTTGGGGGTAGATGTCAGCCCTGGAACAATGGCAAGAGAGCTAGTTCTGGGAGCTGAAGCAACTCTCTGGGCAGAACAGGCTGATGAAAGTTCCCTAGACGGACGCTACTGGCCCCGTGCAGCTGCATTGGCCGAACGTCTTTGGACCAATCCAGATGAGGGGTGGCGAGAAGCAGAATACCGTATGCTTGCTCATCGAAAACGCCTGGTACAACGAGGAATTCGGTCAGAAGCCCTGGAACCACAGTGGTGTTACCAGAATGAAGGCTCTTGCCCACTCTAAGGTATAGGTTGCATGACACACTGAATCTCTGGGGTCCATGAAAGCACCCTTCCCTCACATATTAAGAACATGGTAAGTTCTTAGTAACTGACTTGTCTCAGAATTTAAGTATCCACTGTATAAAAGCTGTTACAAAAATATCAGCTTAAGTAACTGAGCATGGAGAAAAAAGGGCAGTAGCGGAAAAAAGGAACTTATAATACATTACGCAGTGAGCACATGTGTAGATGAATGTAACATTGCACACTGCGTGTTCTCTTGATGGCTTGTAGAACATATAGGATTTCATTTCCTCATATCCTACAATGCAGGGTTCTTGACTGCTTGACCCAGGTAATTAAGGTACTACAATCCCTCAAACTGCTCATAATTATTTGCCAGATGACACGGCATTACATCACACAAAACCTAAATCTTCGGCAACACTGCTGTGGAAACCTCAAAACACACCAGTAACATACTCCTGCATCATGCATAACAGAAAACCAAGAACAGCATGCCGTTTCTTTAAGACATCAGAATATCGAAACTTCACTCCATCCAGCATTATATTTTATTACAGCACTTTCAAGATTTATGTGGGCTTTCAGGCCTTCAAAATAACACTTCACCTGACCCATCACATGCAGCAAAAATCACTCATCACCATCTATTGCTGAAGGTTAAGAATGACAGCAGCTGTACCTTCACTCCTGTTTCCTGCTGTGATAATTAAGCACAGAGCTGCTGTACCCATACCTACACATCAAAACCTTCAAAGCATTTCACAACTCATTCCTCTTCTGAAAGCTAATGTACATACACATATGCTTCAACTTACCAGTCTGAACACACTACAAAAAATGAAAACTGCTTTTGATTACCACCAGCAACGTCATTGATTTCTGTGTGATTCTGCCTTACAATAACATTACAATGACTGGCTCTTGTAACAGGATCTGAAGTTCCCACACATCAAGTCTACAGCCCATCAACAGATAAACTTAACCTTCAACCTCATACCCACCACACTTAATGCCCGCAAAATACAAACATAACCCTCTTACAGCCAATCCTTGTGCTGCTGGCTGTAATACAAAAATTGAATAATGCATGTTGGAGATCATTGTCAAAATAAGACACACATTTTGCAGGACAGTGCCATCTCGTTATATACATATGAACTACAAACTATATAACATCTGCCACAAAGTGCAAACAGACCTCACATATCATTCCTCACCAGTTGATCAGTTCAGAAGCTGGTGAATTAACAAAGTAACAGTTTGTTGCAGTGACTCTATATTTTACAAATGCTCATGATAATGTATTATGTTGCAGGTCCTGCAAAATAAGGATGCTGAAACCAACGGGAACAATCTTGAGAAAATATCTTGCAGATTTATGGACAATCTTACAAATAAATACTAATTCTTACTATAAAACTATGTATTATTTGTGCCTAAAATGCAACCCCTGTATCATAAGAGTGTGAAACTTGGTCTCTCACTCATGGAAAAGAACACAGATTGAGACTATTTTAGAACACAATGATGATGTAAATATATGGAACTGAAAGATAGGAAACTGGTGGAGTTCAGAGAATTAAATGAGGAGCTGCACACTTTGCATACTCCTCATCTTAACATTTGAGTGGCTAAATAAGCAAGACAGGCAATGTAAATATAACATAAGATTGGGTCATGTTCATTAAAACATTGTTGTAGTGGAAAGTGATAATATTACACATTCTTGAGAGTGTGTTTGTAGCCTTAGTTATCCAGAATGCAATGCACATGTGCCATATTGTCATCTGTAGCCTGTCCAGCTCTCCAGGAACAATTTTTTAGGGGGGGAAGTAATTTCACACAAATTGTGTTCTGATTTTCTCTAAAACTTCCGTCTGCAACATTTCTCATTCTAAGAACTGAGACATAATCATAATGTACACCGGTCTTCACTTAACCCTTTGACGCCTAAAGACCCCTATAGTGGCCGTGCCACACCGCTAACCTCTAAACGTTGCATTTTATATATTTATTCAACAAATATAGGTACTGAATATTTTAAACATGGTATACACTCTCCGTGTTTTTCTCTTCAAAATGCAGTTTGTTTCGTAATTCTAATGTATTTGGTTCCTGTTTTATTCATATTTTATATACAGAGTGTGCTAAAATTAAAAAAATAATTCTGGCGCCAAAAGGTTAAAGTACCTGCAATGCTTGTCAGATTTTAATTTAAATTGAATTTTCTCAAAAGATTTTCAAAAAATATTCAAACATCAAATTTCATGAAAATCCATTCAGTGGTAGCCAAGCTGTTCCATGTGGACGGAAGGACAAGTGGACACACATGACGAAGCTGTCGCTTTTCGCAATTTGCAAACATGCCTAAAAAGGATGAACTGATGATATACAGAACAATGTGTATAACATTTTTGGGATGGGAAATCTCAAGAGCTCACTAGTCGCAGACTGGAAAATGAAATTAAAATGGATCACATAGGTTAACGTTTATTAATAACGTGAACTGTATTGTGCTGGCTCCAGATGGGGTACAATGCTAAGCTTTTGTAAAGACAATGACAAATACTGAGTACCAGGACAATAAAGATTTTCCTAATCAGCTCAAACACGATCAAGTGCTCTACATAGATCCTAAGCCATGGAGTAATTTAGTTACTGCCTCAGCCACAGCAACTAAAGTTGAAGGTAAATCACGGCATTGCCACTGTGGGAAATAGAGCAAAGTAGAGACTTTCTGCTCAACAAATGGCAGTTATTTGTCTCACACTCCTCAGTTCATTGTGTTAGATGGACTTTTTGTACTAAATGGCCTCTTAACTACTGCATAATATACCACGACTCTGTAAATAGAATGTTATTCTGTAGAACTTGTTTATGCTGCCTTAGTCTGTAGAATGTGCCTCAGGCTATGCATATCTGGAAGCAACAAGCAAACGGGCCAATTTTCAATTTCCATATCCATCACCATAGTAACATTATTATGTATGGTATTTTTGTCATACTTAACACAGTATGACAGTAGGCACTTTTGCCTCCACACCTATGCATCTTCTGAGAATGATACATGGACACTATGTACCATTTAATTGGTAACAGTCCCATGACTACCTGTCGACTGAACACGAATGCCTCCTGCAGTGCTTTATGGTTCATTGCACCTATTCTTCCTCTCATTTCACTTAATGACAAATAACCTCTGCTGCTGGTACAACATGATTAAATAACCTATCAAGCAACATTGAAATCAACTTCCCCTGAATTATGAACTGAACAAGAAAAGACATGTTCAAGTACAAAGAATACCAATTGGTAATTATGAACATACGCGGTAATGTAATTAAACTGCAACACTTTACAGGAAAAAAGTGAGGTGACTTCAGAAACCCCAACAGAAGTGAACAAAAATATTATTTTGTCAAATGTCAGAAACCAGGTTCCAACTGCGATTCTGTGTACCACTTGTCTATTTCAGTTGTCAACATGCAGTGATGTGGGCTTTCAAAACCCAGTGAATCAGGACGTAACAGTTCCAGTAAAACAACCTAAGGTTTCACATTATAAGAAGTTCTGAGGAGATTCTTCAGACCTAAGCAGGGAGAAGTTAGTGAGGACATGGAGAAAACCAGATAGTGAGAATCTTCAACATATGTACCCTTTACCTACCCCACAGTAATAGGACGATTACAGCAAGGATGATGTGATGGGGAATATATCAAACACTTATCTTGGAAATAAGAAATACTGTGTGTGTAGAATTTTAGTTCAAAAACTTCGAGATAAAACACTGTGAAGAACTTGGCATAAATGAGGATAACACTGCAAGCAGTTGCATGCAGAATGCCTAATCACCTACTTCATACAACGTCTAGTTCTACACACCTGATTTTGTCACTGTCGAGGTTGCTGTTGTTTTTGTGAAGAATTTATTACTTAAATGCACATTCTGTATATACATCACATCACTAGGACTTCAATTTGCCTCAGTATTCTCTTCCCAGACACCAACCTATGTTCAGTTTAATCTAACCTGCCACCAAATTCAGACATGTAACAAGATACAGAATGTACATTAAATATGAGCAAAAATGTATCTTGGGCTGTACAACTAAAGACATCTGCTGGTGAACATTATCACTATTTGAAACTGCAAGCAGAAAATATACAGTTAACTGGTCAAAATATGTTAATTAGAGTAAAAATAAAATGTGGGATTTCTAACCTTTCATTTCCCCGCTGTACCTGGCATGTTAGCAACACAGTTACTGCAACCCTATGATGAGAATCTGTGGGAAAGAAAAACATGATGGTAGTTACAGACAATAGTCAGTGGTCCCTTGTATGGGACAAACAGGGCAGGCGTTAGGAATGTTATTTTAATAACCCAATACTGCAAGCTAAAAACATTGGAATGGTACAGTAATTTGTGGTACACTAACTGTCAGACAAACTTGATACACTTTGCATCCCTTGACCTTGTTTACTGGAGATTATTAATCTGTTGTTCATACAACTGATCAAGGTACAGATACTACGCACATAAATCACAAATTTCACTACTGATGTAAGTAATCAACCATAAATATATTATACTGGAAATAGAATTTAATGAACCAAGTGTCACTAAGTCCTTCCGGATAGCAAGTAATCTTTTGAGGAAAAGTGTATGAAGGAAAGTAAGAGATGTTAAGGCAATGTAATTTACCAAAAAAAAATAATAATAAACGGCACAGAAAAAGTTGGTAGCTATAAACAACATAAACCCTACCTCATTTGCACCTACTTGGTTTCTATAATCTTTCTGAGAAGTGATAATACTGTGGATTCTTAACAAATCTGTTGCTGTCAGTGGCATACCCAGGAATTTTGTTCTGGGGGGTGGGGGGGGTTCAACAAATTCAGTTGAGGAAAGAGGACAGAGAGAACGGGGATCTGGGGCCAGTGGCCCCCTAGTCAGGGGTTCTGGAGGCAGCTATAATTTGGTACAAGAAATTTCATTTCATATAGTAAAATTTTCTTAATTTTTGGTACTTGACTGTCTATGATGACAACCAATTTATTTGTCATTGCTAATGTAAAACAATTGCAAACCGACGGTAGTTTTAGAATTTTTCGAACATCTTGGGGTGTTGGCGTCCTAACTTCAGCAATTTTTAACAGTTTTCAAGGTCTGGTTGAGTTTGGCACGATTTTGGAGGGCCTTCGGGATTTTTTTTTGGGGGGGGGGGTTTGAACGCCCCCCCAAACCCCCACTCTCGGTATGCCACTGGTTGCTGTGATACACTACATCAAAGAACAATGGCCTCTAATTCAACATTTATAATTAGGGAACATGGATATTTTAAATCAATTTTGGGAGAATTGCAGTTCTGTAGGACAATAAATGTACAGGTCACAAGAAAAGTAAGCAGACAAGTGCTGTCAATGATGTCAATTCTGGAAAATCTGAGTAACACATGTTAACACCAACAGTCTGATCAGCATTGCCAGACCAACTGAAGAATAAACACTAACAGAGTGAGCACAAGCTATGGTACCCACAACGAAAGAAGAATTTATGGGTCAACAAACATTTTATTCTAATGAACTCAGGAAAACTGTCAACCATTAAATAAAACGCATTTAGAAGCAGGATGGTTATGCTGGAAATTGGAGCATGTTTAACTACTGTATGATAATTATGTTACAATTTATAATACAATTACCCTCAGTCTTTCATTCAGTTTCAAAGTCTGACATCAAGTGCACGTATAGCAGAAGTTCTTTTAAACTCAAATACACCAAAATTACATTTACTTCAGAATATTTAGTGCAAACACCTAACACCCCATATCATCAAATTCTGGGCAGTTTTGTGCACAATAAATACAGACAGATGGACATATATTACACTCCATTATGCACTCAATCACATACTGTGTGCATATAAATACTTACTCCATGGAGCAGAGTCCTTCTTGAGGAGCTAATCGGTTTTCAGCTAGTCAATAAATTCCCCACATTTTATGGAACCCGAAGGTGCATTACCGCATTCACAAGTGTTTTCTTTGTAAACAGTTCGTAACAGGATTCTTTTTTAAGGCGAGGAGTTGTTAGCACGTTACCCAACCCCCAAGCTGAAGGACCACACCTTGTCGGATGTCCATGAATACTTATTCAAAATGTTCGCAGCTACCCTCCATATTGGAGGCCGTTCCTCCATCCGCAAGCTGAGGACATACCATGCCGTGGTGACAGCGACCCAATTATCATGGGTGTATTAAATACAATTACCAAATTAGAGAGTAAGTTACTTTACATCCAAGTATCTCCGACTGGATGGCAATGTTTTTAATGCTGGATAACCTAAAAGGAGGCGTGGGAAATATATTATAAACAACAGTACAAATTAGTTTAGTCATTTAGTGTATAATTGAACTACTTCTGTCTTATACAATTACACAACTTAAATTGTGAAATAAACATACTAATACAATTTGGCTTCTCAACAAAAATTACAATATGAGATGGCACAGTGTGTATCTCAATACACTCGGTTAAAGGACAAACTGCAACACCTATCCAGCTAATAAATAGCATTACAAAGGTACACACATCACAGTGACAACTCATCTCAGTCTGTTAGTACACATCCACATATAATCTTGTAATAAGGAAGAGGTGAAATTCTGGGGAGTCAAAATTTCCTGAAAAAGACAACCGTTATGCCTCTACCCAGTCTTTTCCTCTCACCTTTGGTGCATTCGGTGGCAAAAATGAACACAGAAAATTTGTTAATGTAGACAAAAGCTTGCACAATTGTGCAATAAAAAATTCTATTGACTTATTACTTCTTTAACAAAGTTGTACACTAAGATTATATAGCATCAAATAGTAGAATTAGTGATACATTAAATGGAAAGGATGAGGATGCAGTCACGGCCCAATCTGACATACTACCTTCAACACATTCTTGGAGTGACTGAGGAAAATAACAACCTTCAGTCAGAGCAGCTAGTCTCTGGTCCAAAATTTGAAACTTAAACCTCCCGAATATGAAGCACATATACTACCCATTCAATTGCAATATTCAGACAAATATAGGAATCAAACATCTGCATGTATCTACCAGCAGTTTCTTGACGAACTACATATGCTGTCAAAAGTGAGGACAAGTTATGAAAAATAAACTGAAAAGATGTGAAGGTAAGTTGGCTATTTTAAAAGACCTGGACATGGAGAAAAAACACCCCAAAAAAAAAAAAAAATTGCATCATATTACCCACCTTTCAGGCCAGGAACTGAACCCAAGACTAAAAGAATACAAAGCAACAGTACTAACAACTGAACCACAACATTAATCAGTGTTCTGATCTAAACTACTGTCAGCTGAAGCTCTGAACAGACAGCACACATCATCTCTACCAGTATCACCGTCTTACAGTGGTGAATGACGGGACAGTTACTGAAAATGAACTGGACATAATGTGAAAGCAAATGCTCACGGTCTAACCTGAGGTATTATCCCAGTGTTTGTCTGCACTGACTGAGAAAACCATAAAGATCTACTTCAAACTAGCAAGTCTTTGGACCAAAATTTAGTGGCTGAACTACAGCCACCAGACAGATACCAGTCCATTGTGGGACACAAAAGGGATGGTACATAAATGAGTTCTCACAACTTAACATGAAAAAAAGTGGTAACAGCTCCAGCCACCTAACGTCTAGGGACAGGACCCTTACTACCATGATTCAGAGATTCACTGGGTCTCCATGCTTGTCTGTCATTGTGATGAGAGGAAAATGTCATCCCTTGTGAGTGGTTATTTTAAATGCTGTAGAAACTGCTTAGGTTCTATAATATCATACAATACGTGGGTTGATTATAAATGATAAATTGGAAGGAATTAAATGGCCATGATCCATTTGAGTTCAGGGACTGAGAGAGTACTACACCCTTCAGTTAGGATAGTGATATCCTGGGCAAGATTTCAGCCAGATAATTAAGAATCCAGTCCCATAACTGGCAACAGACTGCAAACTATATTAAGTTGACAGCTGTCAAACTTCTAAGTAATTATGCTCCTTTGTTTTTAACGGACTTGAGTTATCAACACAGCCCACCCAGCCAAACCTTCAATGCATGACATGCATGATCCACAGCACAGGAGTCATGTAACCATCAGGCATGATTCCTGTACTAAATATGATTAAAACTGACGAATGAATACACATAAGGTCATAAAACTTACACTCTACCACCATATAAAATCTTTAAGGTTCTTTGTTTTGGGATATTTATTTAATTATTAATTCTGCTGATACACATATACTGTCCCACAATTTATATAAAAGTAACTTTCCTTGACAGAAATAATCCCTGAACACTATGTGAAAAATCTCATTCTGACACTCGACTAACGCGAAAAAGATTAATTTTCTTCAAAAGCTATTTAATTCAGAAAACACCCACGCACACACCCACACATATATATAGGACTTCATTTGTTTTCTATTCAAGAAAGTATGAGCTTAAAATACGAGGGGGTGCTGGTAAGTTCTTAGCCCAACCTACTTCCCGGTGTCGTAGGACGGAATCGATAGTGTTGTTGGAAATAGCGGTCTGTTCATGTGCCGAATTGCTAGTCTTTTCTTGTTACAGAGGCTGAAAGGAAGCACATCAGGCGACGCGAGCAATTTCAACAACATGGAGATGCAAGCTGTCAAGTTTTTTTTTCCCCCCTGCAAGGCAAGACGCCGAACGAAATTCATGCCATTCTGAAAGAAACATTAGGGGAACATGCACCATCGTATGCCACCCTCAAAAACTGGGTGGCCCAGTTTAAACGTGGTGATTTTTCCACCTGTGATGTGCCTCGTCCTGGACGACCCAAAACAGTAACCACCCCGGAGATTAGTGATCAAATTCACGAGCCAACCTTGGAAGACCGGCTGATTTCGGCTAAATCAATAGCTGAGCAATTGGGCATCTCACGTGAGAGGATTGGGTCCATCATTCATGAAGATTTGGACATGCTGAAACTCTCTGCGAAGTGGGTCCCGAAATGCCTGAACGCGGATCAAAAACGTCAATGGTGCCAGTCATCTGAGCAACTTTGGGAATTTTTTCAGCGCAATCCAAATGATTTCCTGTCGCGATTGATGACCATGGACGAAACCTGGTTATATCACTATGACCCGGAGACAAAGCACCAATCAATGGAGTGGCGACATGGCGGCTCACCCCACCCCCAAAAAAATCCGAGTGCAAAAATGCGCTGGAAAAGTTCTCGCCTCTATTTTTTGGGATCAAGACGGCATTCTCCTCACTCATTATCTTCCAAAGAGCCAAACTATCAACGCGGAGTATTACTCATCTCCGCTGGTGCAAGTGAAGGACATTTTGACGGAAAAACGCCGCGGGAAAGGTCACCAAGGGGGTCTTGTTCTTGCACGACAATACCCTGGCTCACCGCGCACTTGCAACCCAAAAGAAACTGGCATACCTGGGCTTCCATGTCTTGTTCACCCATCCTATACTCCGGATCTGGCCCCGTCGGACTACCACCTGTTCCCTGGACTGAAAAAACAATTGAAAGGTCCCCATTTTTTGTCCAACGCGGAGGTCATTGCTGCCGCAGAGACCTGGTGGGATGGACAACCTTCAGAATTTTTTTTGAGTGGCTTGCAAAAGTTAGAGCAACGGGCTAAGAAGTGTATCGAGCTTCGTGGGGAGTATGTTGAATAAATGCCGAGTTTGGTCGTCGTAGTTTGTTTCCATCCTGGTCGGGCTAAGGACTTATCAGCGCCCCCTCGTAACTCATGGTGTCTTTGAAGGTAGGAATATATGATGGTGGAAGAGATGTTTAAGAGACAGCACATTTACAAATGGCAAAGACCACAGCAGACCTACAGCTTAACAATATGTACACCATCGACCCACCCACAATTTAACAGAATAATACTGCACTGATTAGCAAAAATGCCCAATTCATACGCACAGTTAAAGGAATACAAGCTACTTCACAAGTTTGACACACTAAGAACGCCATATGTTAGACTGGTATTCCAATTCCATCTAGAATGTTTCTGTGGTGGGATG
>Ga0123357_10003531_pt1 | contig 17967 bp, 6 predicted proteins | sample TergutEmb28metaG_FD_89873 | JGI IMG/M metagenome (GOLD analysis project Ga0123357, IMG submission 89873) | Embiratermes neotenicus P4 segment gut microbial communities from Petit-Saut dam, French Guiana - Emb289 P4 | ecosystem: Host-associated > Arthropoda: Insects > Digestive system > Gut ... | reverse complement strand
CAAGCTCCTGAAGATGGACGTATTGACGTCCGAAACATGTTGAGCACTGAATAAATAATAATAAAACAAGTGGCATCAAGTTGGTTTCTCTTTACTCAACTATCAAGATGATTCACGGTCCAATAAACATAAGATTCTAGAATGACTGTTATTACACACTTAAATGTACTATTCGTGCCTAATCTCCTTTGCAAACACGCTTGAATTAAAGATCTATGACATAAAACGCTATTTATGTATTTATTTTGGTAATGAATTGATGTCTTATAATGACGAAAGGACGTCAATTACAAGAGTGTGAAAAGCCTGCACTCAGGAAAATTTAAATGCACGAATAGTGATATAAGTTGCCAGTTTAGGATAATCTATTAGGAACAGCTTCGTAATACAGGGGAAGATTTTTGTAGAGTATTACACAACAGGGAGAGCAGCCAATGTTACCCTACTCTGCCTGTCAAAGTTCCACCTGTTTCTATTAAATTTGAGGGAATTTTGATAGCCTGCATATTTTATAGGGGAACAGGAATGCTGGCACAGAACGTCTTGGAAAGCAGCTATCTGGACAGTCAGGATAGATCTGCAAGAATATCATTGCAATGTGCCATTATAAACTTGAGCGGATGGACTGAATCTGTATAGTTACCAATGGTGGCCTCCGGTAACCGCGGCGTTGAACCTTGGTTACCTACTACCACAATGTCAGTTACCTTTTTTAATACCAGTAGAAGATTTCTGTCAGACACCACCAAGGTGCGAGTGAAGAGAGCCGTGTGACCTATACAGGCCTACAAAGGATTAGGGACAATAAACGAAGAAAATATCAACCGAAGTGAAGGTGGATTTTTAAAGCAAAAGGAAAATGAATAGATCAAGTGTAGGTAATCTTAAAGTATAAATACAGTAAAATAGTTTCAACTTGTCCTCTCTGCTGTAAAACTTTTTAAGAAATTATGTTTTTAAGTCGTTACTTAAGAATGAAAACCTATTTGTTGTTTATTTTATAACACTGCCAGTGACAAATATTACTGGCATATAGCGTCGAATATTAGTATGAGAGGTGAATAATGAAACTAATACGTGCAAGGAAAGGCTCTAGGACCAATCTGGGGTATTATCCATGTATTTTCCTATACAGACTGAGTAAACCCACTAATAAACTCCAGACAGCCGGTTTTAAAGCCGAGACGTGATAACGTGAGCTACAGAGTACAGTAATTTTTCATTCAGGCCGCTAAAACAATGTTAATTTTCCATTATATTCATATGTCAGCTAAAAAATAATATAATCCATTACCTATCTTAGGCTAATTAAGTTTCATAATTAACAAGATATGAAACTGAGGCCTACATATAACGTAACGGCGTGGCGGGTTCGCTTGATATTTATGCCTCCTCGGCAATCATAACAGCCTGGTATTTCATTCGATGACAGCACTTTTATGGCGATGTCATGTCGTCGGCAACAATACAACGTAATTAGGTCATCATGTAAAGTGTCTATTTTAAGCAAATGTGTAGTTTCTCAACAGATTTTCTTAAAAGTCCCCCGCATCAAACTTCATGGAAATCCGTCCAGTGTGAGCGGCGCTGATACATGCGGATATATGTACAGACAGACAGATGGAAGGACATGATGAATCTAAGTGGAGCTTTTCGCGGCTATGATAACACGCCTAGAAACGATTCTAAAACAAATGAAAATTCAGAAAATTTTCTTGCCGTCTGTGAATGGACTTCCGTGTGCACAAGGCTACCACTTATGAAATATGAATCACAGCAGGTTGCTTTAATATATAAGTTCACCCTGTAACAGGCCAGGAAGGCCAAGAAGGGGAGTAGAGTTATAGCTCTACTCGTTCTTTAACTTTGGCGCTAGATTGGGGGTGTTCAACGCCACGACCCCGGCGCTTCACCTCCAGGAAAGAGACACGGTACACATTGTACAGGTGGCTGGGTGGGCTCCGGGGTCGGACTGGACGGGTGCGGAAAATCATACTCCCTCCGAGATTCGATCCCCGGAAAATCCAGTCTCAAGAATACCTAAGTTGTGGTCAATATCTATCCGTCCATTCAACGACATCCAATTTCCTCATACCCTTCTCTTGTTAGTATTTTTTCTATGCTTTCTTTCGAGCAGCCGCACCAAATATTGAGGCGAAATTGTGGCCGGGATTAAACATACATGGATTTTATGTTTTTCATACCCTGCATTTTCTTATATTCAATATATTAACCAACAAAATACACTAAGTAAATAAAATAAAACAAATCGTACCACATTTCACGCGATCTTTTGTTATTAAAATCCCTGAAAATGTTTTATTGTATTTTAATTAATCCATATTTTTTGGTTAATATATTGAATGTAAGGAAATCCACCGTATGAATAACACAAAAAATTAACCATACATGGATCTGTGTCGTCTCCATGTATATCTAGTTGCTGATACCCGCTGGTTTAATTTCTTGCTTGGAAACCATGCGTAACCTGTAAAAACATGGTTAACTACGATGTCCGTTTAAGAGGTGTACACAAGTGTACCGCACCCACATCTATATAACGTGAAGTGTTTATAAGAAACCGCAGACTGACAGGTATTATTTCCATGTGCTTGCCTTGTGACGTACTCAATTACCTTGTTTCCACTGAGTTAAAGACTACAACAGGCTGTCTGTTGTGTGTATTACCAGTATCCCGTACGCTTGTCAGACTGAAACACATATGTATCTTTCATAAAAAACGGCACACTGGCGGATGGCATTGTAGACAAGCATATCAGAATATTGTACGAACTAAATTACTTGCTAAGAGCTGGCACGGGGCCGAAGAGGCAAACTGGTACGAAGAAACATATTACGAATGCTTCCTGTCAGCTTTAGAACGTCCACAGTGACTGAAACTATGAGTGTATTCCCAAGACAGCAGATGTTTTCAAGAAAATAGTATAATGCTCCCTGACCCTTCCGAGATGAGCCTAGCAGCGGCCATGCCGCGCCGACTGCAGGTACGTAAATTGCTAAGGAGCTTAGCTAGCAAGTTATGTGGTCCCCACCATACACCATGTGCCCCTTGCCTGACACAGAACACTGTAACTGAACTTTGGAACAGTGGTGTAGTGTTTCTTTAAAACAAATTTAGGTCAAATTTATCCTGTATGTCAGTAGGAAGTCTCAGAACGTTTAGTTACCACATCTTGGATAATAATCGCTTGACTTTTGTACTACCCGCGTAGGAGGCTGGGTGGGACCCACAGCAGTATTGGAATTGTTGAACGAGAGAAAAATCCGTCTTGATTGGTAACAGAATCTCAGTTGTGTAACCCGTAACTGTATTGAAATTACGGACTGCACGCACAACTGCATAGGTAAGGCTGAGGCACTTTTTCAATTTGAGGTTTTCCACGATTCACAGCCAGAAAGAGATGATAAGCCCTTTGTCTTTTAACATCAAAAGAGAGTTGGGGAAATTCACGGTTCACGTGAGCTAGAGACACCCATTTTTCACACATTCATGTTGTAAAATTTAACATTTACTGTCTTACTGGAAATCGTATGGTTATTATTAATTGATTTCTAGAACACCGCATATCTCCAGATAGAAGATAAGTGAGACTTAGTGTCTGACGGTCACTATCTCGAGAAACAAGAAGCCCAATGAAGAATATGAACCTCTTCACAAAATACTAAGCTAATCAAATAAGAGAAGATCAAATGACGGTTAAACGTAGCACACTTGAAGGAAATCAAAGAAGAACCACATGCACATTTGGTACAAGCCGAAAAGTCGCGGGTTCAATTCCTGATGGTGTCATTGGAATTTTTCATTAACATAATCCTTTCGGCTGCAATGTTGCCCCTGCGATCGACTAAGCTTCTGACAGAAATGAGTACCAATAATATTTCCTGGGGGGGGAGTATAGGCGACCGTTATGTAGGGCTGACAACCTTGCCACCTTCATATGCTGATTTTCTTGATATCTGGGAGCCTCAACCTTCTGGAACCCTAAGGGCCTGTCCAGGCCTGTACAAGGACTGTTCTACCTTTACATGCACAGTTCTGTGAAGAAGATGTCAAGAGAAGAGACCACTCTGGGAACGTAACGGTAGGTGGGAAGATAGGATTAAAAATGTTTCTGAGAAAAGCAGCCCAGTCCAGAATGCACATGCAGAAGTTTAACGACACGCCTTAGCAAATGTAAGCCTCCTTCTACCACCACCACCTGTGTAATTTTATCTGGAAAACAATATAGATTTTAAAACTGAATGGCATTGCAAGAAGCAAGCATCTACAATTGGGAGTTACGAGCAAAGAATGGAAGGAAAGAAATGACACGCAAAGTAACAAATCTGGTGAGTTTGGTCCGTGTCTAAGTCATGGGTTTGCGGCCGCTTGCTTGCTGGGGTTGTTCTTTCGAATCCTGCCGGGGGCATGGATGTCCGTCTTTTGTGAGTGCTGTGTGTTGTCAGGTAGAAGTCGCTGCGACGGGCCGATCCCTCGTCCAGAGAAGTCCTACCAAATGTGTGTGTGTGTGTGTCGTTGAGTGTGATAAAGTGCAACAATAACCCTCTACACCTACAGTGAGTTGGTAGAAACAAGTTAGACTAAGAAAGAAAATAAAGTATAAAAATATTTTAATTACATAAACAAATTGTGGGACTAACGGAAATGTGTGTATTAATCAATAAATGTTTTATTTTTCGCTACAGCTTTGTTGGAAACTTTTTAACTCCGATAAGTACTTAGAATAGCACGCGTCAGATGCACGCCGAAGCGCACGCAGGTTGTCATGTAAATCGTCATTTACTGTTTTATGATTTTTAACAAAATCTGAATTAACAAAAAATGTGAACAAAATTCTCCAATCTAAAATAATAATAAAAAATCAGTTAAGCGATTCTGAGATGCTTACATACGGACAGACATGGCAAAGATAGTAACTGTACTTTGCCACTTCTCCTTAGCAGTGACTTGGCTACTAGTTGGACTGTCCAGGGTTTGAATCCCTGTAGGTACCAACTATTTTTTTTTTTTTTTTCCAGAAACTTCCAAGCCTACTCTGCGGCCCCAACCAGCGTCTTATTCACTGGGCATCGGGTTTTGTCCCGGGGTAAAGCGCCTGGAGAACGGAGTTAACCACTCATCTCGATACAGTGCCGAAATTAATATATGACACCCTGCGTAACTGCATGGCGTGGACAGGGAAACAACCTTTAATCGTTACTACCGCGCCATAATCTTGAACCATACTCTGGTATCAGTCGTTATATAAAGTTATAGTTTTCACCCCCTTAGTGTATTCGCATAGGAAGTTCTGCAAAAGTCCTAGTGTTATCAGAAAGTAATTCTCATTAATTCTTGTGTTATGTTTCGAAGAAACTGACCATGCGTCAATACATCTCGCCTTACTCAGCTAAAACATCTTCAGACTAGGTATGTGATTCATCTTCATCAATCAAGCTGTTTTATGTATACCGCGGAGCCTATTAGTCTATAGAGCAGGCCATGTACCTGTGCCCAAACAAAGCAACAAAAGCATAAGAGCAGGTGTGTTGCTAATATCTGTTCTGCAGTACAATGTATACTACAGCATTTTTTTTATTTACTTAATGATTTACGTACTAATTCATTTTCATAGGATCACATCTCATCAGTTGTACCTAAATTATTACACTCTGACTGACAGCCATTACAAATTTGCAATGCATTTATTGCGAGAAATGTTAATGCACTTTGACTGCTGCAATAATTGAGCTTCAATTGAGCGAATGCGACATGCAAGTCTATGCTCTGACGGTTAGCCAGCAGCACTCACCAAGCAGCTCTTTCATTTAACAACTGGCACACGATGTTCACACAGCAGAGATCGCTTTGATGATCAGTACTGGACATTTTATGCACGCATGAACTAATATATCAAGTCCCTTAATTGCTACATTTAAAAGCATTTAAAGACGTGTTAAAATTTGTCAGTTTACCAAGGCACCTTAAATATGGGTACGTTTGATATAAATTGTGTTACAAAGTCTTTGTCTTCCTGTCACCCACCTAACAACGTAATGACTAAAATACACAGAAATACATTCTTTCATATCTCTACGTTTGTACTGGTGTGAATCTGTGTGTCTTACACTGACGACAGAACATTGACCTAAGATGTTCGAGAAGACAGGATGAGAACAGTACCTGGACCACAGAAGGTGGAACAAACAGGAGGAGGCTAGGGAAAATTTCATACAGAAGATCTGCATCATTCGTACTCCTTGCTATATGACATTAAGCTGATGAAATCAAGGGCAAGACTGACGGGAATACAGCACATGTGGTTGAGATAAAGAAACCTGTAGGGAAGATTGAAAGGTCATGTTTATCTAGGTATGTCGTCTGTTATTAATTCAAAGACCAACGTGTTCTAGGTTTCCTCTGTCGATAGCCGAGGTAGTGTAGCCCGGTATAGTGACTAGGCGATGGACTAGGCAAGAGACGTACAGTGGATCGATCCCATGCAGGGGTAGGAGATTTCTTCACAGTCCAACGAGTCCAAAATGGCTGTAGCCTGTTCAGCAAGTATCAGCTGAGCATTCCCCGGGGTAGGGCAGCCAGGCTGTGGAGCTGACTACTCACTTTCATCGAGTGCCAAAGTTAAGAATGAGTGGAGCTATAAGTAAACTCCCCCATACGCATTCATTGTATGCACAAGAACAAACTATACCTTCACGTAGTGATCTGCGGTGTGGCTTACTTCCGCAGACACAACTCCTACAGACGGCTCACACGAACTGTCTGAACACCTTCTTTCTTACAGGCAGATTTTTAAGCGAAATGAAATTAATTCTCTTCGTGAGATAATCGACTCAGTAACGGGTCGGTTACAGGAGGATTCTGGTTCGAGTCACGGCAAGCTGTTTCCCAGGTACAATCTTTTTCTTTTAGGTGTCAGCGCTCAGAACTTACAGTCCTGCCGTATGACCATGACATTAACTTCACCCACCAACATCATTTGGAACGGCATCCTTCCTTGCAACTTCCGTATATAGCGATCCTTATTGAACATGAGGGTTAGGGGGGAGCGACCACGTCCGTGACAAAGCAAACGATTATTGACTCCCTTCCCCTCCCTCTCCATCGCTTTAAATACATACCCTTTTGGACATTAAACATGTATACAATGCTTGGGTAGCTGATGCTGCCAGCTTCCGCCACAGTTGAGTAATCGAACGCGTTTATCAGCGCGTATTTAAATCCTTCGGCTTTCGGTAAGTTCTTTTACCATGTCGTTAGTCCAGACGAAAAGTGACACAGCTCCAACAACAAATACGTAGTAACTGAACATGTGATAGTGTTCTCCACTCACATGGTCATTATTCTGCTCTGAATAAATATGACACTAGCGCGTCCTCACGGCTAAGAGTCTAATATTATTTGTGATACTTTTCCTGTTCAAGCAAGTACCGTTCGGCAGATTCGACGGCCTACACCCGTACAGAACTCAGAAGTAGCATTTTCTAAGTTGTGAAACTTTTCTTCCGAACTAACAGTCTACTTAATTATGCTTAGTTGTGCGTGGAGTCAAAACCGGGCTTGAAAAAACCGCGTTGTGCGAGGGGTTACCGTATAATACGCTACATCCTGATCCTACTGACTCCGACTCTGGGTTACCGTATAATACGCTACATCCTGATCCTACTGACTCCGACTCCGGGTTACCGTATAATACGCTACATCCTGATCCTACTGACTCCGACTCCGAAAACTGAGGCAGCAATGTCCTCCGACACTTTGGTGTCCACCTACAAGAAGACAAGTTGTCATAACCCAGAAACCCGTAATACGAATTGATGTTTGAAACTTGCAAGAAACATAAGTCTTTTAAAAGTCTGAAATAATACTATTAGAAATAGATCTAAAGCTTAGCTGAAATAATTTATAACTACTCCACTCGACTGTAAAACCCTCTCCACTGTCACATCTGAAAGACAGTGGCTACAAAGCCCTGTTGCTCTGGGCCTATTAAACTTAATCATGAGCAAAGTCCTGCAGACCGCCAGACCTCTACTTTGCCTTTGGCTGGATATTAAAATTGCTCCGGTCAAGTTCCTCTTTGGCTGGATACAAGAAAGAACTCAAGGCTATTCGACAGCTCAAAATTTCAAAGCTCCCCATAACATATTAAATATCATTTATTAAAAATATAAGAACCATTTAAATCTTCGTGTGTTGTAAATGTAAAAGAATAGAGGAATGTGATAAGCTCATGTTCAGTCATTTAGCTTCTCACCAGAGGATGACAGGAATGGACAAATAATAATCCACTGAAATTATACATTCAATGACACGATGATCAAATAGCCGTACATGATAATTAGCCCGCTACATGGACACAGCAATAGCAGACATCAAGGCCAATGAAGCTAGCCTAGATTATATAAAGCAGCAGAAGCACATTAGGAATACGTAACTTCATGTTCATGCAAAAATTTTTAATGACTGTGTACTGTTTGGGACGACGACGACGCCGACGAAGACAACAACAACACTGATGTGTTCAAAGTAAATACAATGTACACTGTCAAAAAACTTCGAAAAAATTTTGCTACATTTCAGTATTTTTTATTCCAAATACCATCAAACACCAGACAATCAACAGTTGGGTGTACTTATTTCCTACACTACTGGTAGTCTTATGTCTGTTACCACCCGTTGAAGAACTTTATGGTCGATAAATTTATACATAGGTTGAAGGAATTCTAAAATAAGATGCTGAGGAAGATATTTGGGCCTGAGGAAGGGGAAAGTAATAGGAAGCTAAAGAAACACTGCATAAATGGGAGCTTCATGATCTGTACCCTTCGCCAAATTTTGTTAGGATAATCAAATCAATGAGGCCTTAAATGGACGGGGCAAGTGACAATCTTGACAGTCCGGCGAAATACAGATTATTGGTGGTGAAACCTGAAGGAAGAAGACAGCTTGGCAGACCGAGTCGTAGGTGGGAAGCTATTAAAATATACCTTAAAGAAAATGAATGCGAGACCATGGACCGGATTATCAGGCTTAGGGCAGGGACAAGTGAGACTCTTACGAACCTTAGCGTTCCATAAAATGCACGGAACATTTCACACAGCGGCGGACCTAAGAACTTCTCCTAAGGAACAATGGCTCATGGATTTACAGAATTCTCATTTTAGAACAACTTTGAAGCACTACTTCACTAGTTGAGTTGATGTCTGTATTAAGTTTGCAATTCATTCAAAGCATTATATTAATACAATAATTTTTACCGGAGAAATAATGCTAATTATGAATAGGTGCTTAATGAAGTTTTACTAGTCTTGACTTCGAAGTTACAAATCAAACATATGCGGACACCACAGGCTACAAGTATGAGAAATAATAGTAATTCCAAGCGATTTTACATCGTGGTCATTACAGGCATACTCGTGTCTACTGCCTAGTGGACTTCTGGCAGAGACGGAAAACACTGTGCATTCGCCATGCTGACACGTTTGAAACTGACAAGATACATTTATAAATATATGTACGTTAGAAGAGAAACGAAAGAAAACTAGGAGACACTACATTTATTACACGTAAACAGAAGCGTTTACGGTTCTGCAGATTACCACAAAGCACCGTTCGTCCTTCTGGAAAAGGCAGATTGCAAGCTTAGGTAAAGCGGGAAGTGAAGAGGGTAAGGTGATGGAAAGTTGACTGTTTCAGTATGATGAGGAAATTATTGGGGAATTTACTACGTTAGAACGGACGTCTGTTATTAGCAATGGGGACGGTGGTTGGGGCAGGATTTTGAAAATGTGGAGAGGACTACAAGAGGTGGCGGAGTTTTGTCTTATGAAAGGTGCATGAAAAACAAAATACGACACAGAAAGTGGGGTGAAAATTCCGGATTTGATCTAGGTCCGAGAAAGACCACGAAAATATTTGATCGAGACAGCTTGTGGCAGCTATCAAGCTGACATTCAGTTGCACGATACCTAACGACACTTCATATGTTTGTGTGGTAGCTTCATTAAAAGAAATACAAGTTTGTTCAGTGGATATTTGTTTAGTGTCTGCTCCTTAGGACGGGGAGCAAATATTTTGAGTGACACAACAAATGCCTTATGTCAGTCGTTAGTTACCCTGGTCGCCATTACTAAGACTTTTATACACCAAGAACTTTTTCCACATTTAAGTTTGACTGTTAGATATTTTGAGAATCTTAAGACTTCGTTGCTCATTTAATTACAGAACATGTAATTTGTTTACACTTTCTCATTTCTGGTCGTCTGTGTTTCTTCAGGATTCCGATTTGATCCAGTGTAGAAAACTTATCTATATTATATGAAATGCACCATTGGGATGCCCCCAGACGATTGCAACGTCAAAAGACATATTTAATCTGCTGTTAAATACTTTTTGAGGTAGATATGATAAAGTGTCTGAAGGCATGTTGCGTAAGTAAATAAGGTTACTCTCCAATCGATACATATTTCAGTTACCGTTAATAGTGGTCTGGATTAATCTACTCTCAATTAAAATTAGCATTACGTATATGCCAATACATTCATTACGATTCCTACACAACATGCGCTGTGCTACAGATCTGGGTCGCTGGTTCGATCCCAGCTGGTGTCAGTGGATTTTTCATTGACATAAAACTTCCGATCGTACTATGGCCCTGGGTTCGACTCAGCATCTAACATAAATGAGTACCAGGAGCATTTCCTGGGGGTAAAGGCGGCCGGTGCGTAAAGCTGACAACCTGCCACCATCCTGTGCCGTTGTCACGAAATCTGGGAACCTTAACTTCCCAAGAACCCTCTGGGCCTGTCCAGGCCTGTAATGGGACTGCTTTACCTTTACCTTTACCTTTACATAACATGACTATCTTACAAGTACGATCGGGGACCGTGATGTTTATCACACATGGGGTTTTGGAGGCTTCACTATCTACAGACTTGATTTGCTGCCCTTGCTAACTGCTTAATGTGATTTTTTATTCATGATACTATTCTCTGTTTGTGTAGCAATTTAATTAATGTTATTTTCTTAATGACTGTATTTGAAACGTCTGTAATTAACTGATATGCGTCTCAGCAGCATCGTCTCAGGTTGGGGAGGCGCGAAACCTTGTGAAACTGTGCAGAGATTTATAGACAGCCAGTGCTGGAAGATTTATTTAACACAGAATAGTACTTGATGGAAGGCATCACGATGTGCTAGGAATATACCAACAATATTAATTATTATACGTCAGCACAACTATTTTATTATACAAGGCTACATGTTTCTACCTTTTTAACGGCCATCTTCAGGCCTTCTAACAGACTGAGTCAACAGATGTTGTGTACATCCCAACATGTACACAGCGTCTGTTGACTCCATTTGTTAGAAAGCCTGAAGATAACCGTTTAAAAGGTCGAAACATGTAGCCTTGTATAATAAAAATAGTTGTGCTGACGCATAAAAATTAATGTTTCAGAACAGAACTCTCTTAGTCCGCCACTCAGGACAAGAGATATGTGAAACACGCATTGTGTGGCAGATCTAATCTATTCTGATGTCATCACAAAATATTATGTTCGACTGGTCCACCATATTATTTCATTACAGAGTTTAATGGCCACCCATTGCAGGGGTATTAACGTAATCGTTTGGAAAATAGTGTAGCAGTACATTTGTTAGTATTAATCTTATTTTCGCGACTGCTGCATCTAGACTTCCTGGCCGAACACTGATATACATGTACGGTCAGCAGATACTGAGGTGGTGAGGTTATTGTCATTTTTAATAGATCGAGTACAGTTAATTTAAATACTGAACATTTTGTGCTCGACTAAACTGCCCTGGAGACCTCTGCTTCGAATGGGACACTGTCTTGAAGAACTTCCGAGCATTACAAAAAACGGCAGGATTTGGAGTTGATTGCCCATGTAATGAGACAGATTTACTGCTTTAACGTGCTAGTATTTTGCAAATAGCCCTATTGTGCGTACTTTATCAAATGCTTTTTCAGTAGCTGGAATAAGGCCATTATAGGTTTGCTATTGTTGAAGTCATGGTTGATGCATTTTGAGTCCCTTAATAATCTAAGAGTTGAAAATATCTTATTTTGAAACCGGATTAGTCGCCTCTAATAGCTCTCAGTTTCCAACGTTGAAAATCTGGAATTCTTCACATTACAGAGAGAATTTAATAAGCTTACTGGTCTATAATTTGGTGAGGAGTCGTGGTATTTGCCCTGTTCGGGTGCGTAATAACTTCAAAATCTCTCCATTGTGCAGGGAAATAATTTTCTCCTGACTTATTAAATAGTATTTTAGCAGTATATGTGAGGAATAGTGGTTGTAAATTTAAGAATCATATTAAGAATCCTTTGCTCTTTATGAGGTGGAGGATAAGCACTTCAAATTTCAGAGCAATTTATAGGCCTGGAAAACTCTTCTACCGAATGTTGCTGCAGAACACTATTTGCTACCTCCTCATTGCTTACTGCAAATTACGTTAGTTTCGACGGTTTTCCATGGAGGACTCCACGTGTGTTAGAAAATTAGTTTCAACAGTTCACCATATATATTTATACTATGGAGCCAACAACGGCAATTTAGAATATTTTACCACGAAACAAGATGCGTACGTCCTCGAATTCTGGAAGGTTCACCCTACTGCACACATGACGGTTCATCGAACTGAGATAATATTTAATACTAAGCACAAAGTCAGTAATCTACTGCGGAACAACCGACTATATTCCACGGTTAACATACAGAAATAAACGATTTATTTACATGAGGATTTTTGATCCAGTTTTTGTACATAATTCTAGAGCACGATTGGCCTTCACTCCCACATGAAAACTTTTCGCCAATGAAGTTGATTAATAATTAGTATAATACTTTGAACTAATTGGCCCAAGTGTCCAAGAGTGAAAGGATATAAGGCAAACTCGGGTAAATAAATTCAGAATTGTTGCAAAAAAAAAAAAATACAACTCTACAAGTACGTGAAGGCAATAATATGAGGCACGTTAAGTGCAAGTATGTTTGATTAAGAATCAAAGGTCCTTACAAAGGTGTAGATGAATGTTCAGATCTTATGGGATACGACGCTGTGAAGTTGGGTGCGTTTTCGTACATTCCGAAAGATCACAGCGCCCTCATATTTAAGGGTCAAGTATTCCATGAATAGGAGTTTATTTAAATTAATGTCTTATTGATGCTGCACGTTGGACGGAGATAGGCAGTACGTGGACGGGAGGCCGCATGTGGGCAGTCTGTCTCAGTCACAACGTTCCTGTAAGTAATATCAATATTTACATGGTGCTTCCTTCAGACAAAGGATTAGGCTACCATAATATTCTGAGACAACTTATGGAATTGCCTTTTCAAAGGTCTCCTACAACACTTCGTTTTGCTTGAGACCCGCACGCACAATACTAGGTAGTCTGGCGTTATCCATTTTCCACAAGTGCGTTCTCCGATTTAACATACGTTTCTCAATACCTTCCGCTACATGAATAATTTCCAGCACTTTCCTACGTATTTCATTAAGTGCAAAACTTGTCACTGATCTACTGAACCCAGCACATTCTTCCAAACCCATTAATAATGCGAAAAGCGATATTTTCATCGTCATGTCTGTCTGCGCGTCCTTCCATCTGTCTGCGCGTCCTTCCATCTGTCTGTCTGTCCGCATGGAACAATTAGCCTCCTAATGGACGGAAATTCATGAAGTTTAATACCCGAGGAATTTTAAAAAATCTGTTCGGAAAATTAAATTTCCATTCAAATCTGACAGGAGTAATAGGAACTTTAAATGAAGCTCTATGTTCATTTATGACAACATTTCGTCGAACTCTTAAAATGAGAAAACTCTCAGAAAAAAAAAAATGAAAACGCGCGTTTTATGTTCCATAAATTTTGCCGAAAATGGTGCCCTTTACGAGATAATGTGGGAAAACATGGACGATGCGGACAGGCCACAGACGACAATACATTGCGGCGCAGAAAAGATGCGGTTTGCATGCCGGATGACTAAAGCAAGAACACACACACAATTATATCCTTTAACACCTATTGCCTTTCTATTGCAACAATGGTTAGTTGAAGGCACCTCAATGTTAAGTTTATACGTACACTGCCTGCCTTGTTAACATATCCTCGTACTTACACTGCAGTCTCGCAGATTACTTCTTCTACTCAAATACTCCAACCACAAAACTGCACACATTTCTCACTTCCCTGTGTGTGTTTCACATCCCGCCCACGTTTTCTCCTTGACCAGCACTAATTACGTTTCACGTAGAGTGCACTTTCAATACCTTAATAGCCTAATGTTTCCTTTCGCTAAAGGAAAGTTCTACAATACATTATAACCCTACTCAGTGAATGACGTACGTAGTATGTGACTGCAGACAGCGTATCGCTGAACGCAGTAACCTCACGTACCAATGTTGACAAGTGTTCTGCTACACCAAAATAACTGTAACAAAACTTAATAATTATTCCGTACTGTATTTTTTTTATTTGTTTCTTCGTTCCGTTTATAAATGAATATCATGTTTTAGGCGCCTTCACGAATTTGTGGTTTACCTAATAAATTCGCTGGTCTGTCCAGCCATCTGTTCACAACAAACAACTCAAGAATTGATGAACGGGGTTTCATCGAGTTTAATGTTGGAGAATTTTGCGGAAACTGTCGATGAACCTCAATTTGGTTAAACATTGGACATAAATAACGGACGCGTTATACGGAGACCTATATGCATTTCTAAGTGCATGGCGAGCGTACACGGCTCTTCCTGTCAGAACTCCATCGAGCAGAGTCCTACCTGAGAAGCTAACGGCTCCTTAGCTAGTGAACAAATGCCCCGCATTTTAAGGAACCCGAACATTCATTACCATATATAAAATAACCTCCCAATTTCCCCTATTCTGAGCCAAATCAATCCGGCCAACGCCCTCCCAACCGATTTCTTCAATATCTACTCTAATACCGTCCTCAAAGGAACACCTTATTCTTCCAAGTGGCCTCTTTTCTTCAGGCTTCCCATTGAAAACCCCGTACGCCCCGTACGCACCGCTCCCTCCCACCATACGTCCCATATGTTCCACCCCATTCCATACTCCTTGATTAGATCACACGAATAACGTTTGGTGAGAAGTACGAATCATAGAGCACCTCTTTACGCAATTTCTTCTAGTCCCATGTTACTCTTCCCTCTTCTTCCTTCAATGTGAAACAGAAAGCTTCACACCCATGTCAAGCAATAAGCAACGTTATAGTTATGCGTATTTTAATGTTTATATTTCGGTACAGCAAAAGGGAAGAAAAATTATTCTGTACCGAAGGATAGCAGGTATCCATTCCCTCAGTTCAGTCTGCTCTTAATTTATTTTTTCATGAAGTTTTGATTTGTTAGACTTGCTAACAAATATTTGAACTTTGCCACACTTTCAAAGCATTTGTTACCTGTCTTTATGTTATGATAATATCGCGCATTCTTTTTGATGAAACATGAAAGTATAGGACTACTTTCTCAGCATTGACTTCTAGACTAACCTCCATACCAGCGACTAAGAGGGCTTTCATTTTCTGCACAGTCCTGCTGTTTTCGGCCAGCAGCATAACATTATCAGCATAGGCTAAGAATCACACGAAACACACAAATACACTCTTTGGACAAAATTCTGAGTGCTTGGTGTTACACACGCGGTATATATACTAATCCTTAGCGTAATTCCATCACAAATTAATTTTATCAACAATTTCGTTATAAATTCCAATATACTTTGTACAAATTATATCCACTTAATTGCAATGAAGGTCCGAAATGACTAACAATCAGTCTGTATACCTCTGTACCAGCAAATTATAATTCCTTTGCTGAAGCACTCACAGAACTTAACCTTTCACATTAAATTTTTAATACCAAGAAAGCTTTTTTTCTTGACATCATCAAGAGTAACATTTAAAAACCGAATAGTGTAGGCAAGTAGAATTATCTGCAACATGAATATTTGACAAGACCTCATTATGTACTGGACACCGATACTGCGGCTTTTATATTTCCCTTTCATCACTGGCGCGTCATTACCTTGCAAGTTTCTCTGCCGTAGATGTTCGATCTTTGCGACGAACTAAAGGTAATTTCTAGAACCCAAGACAGTTTAATTACTTCATTTGGACTTATGATTAGCAAGATGTACCTCTTCACTGCCGCATTTATAAACCGTTCTGAAGATTCGGAACACTTCTGAATCAGGTTTTTTTTTTATAAACAGATGTGTCTCAGTGCTTCATATTTCAGTAATTAACTTCAGTTGTAATTGCCCGTGTGGGGAAAAAAGTAATACATGACGCCATAAACGAAATAAATGACAAGCGATTTCGTTCTGTACAGTTTTCGATAAAAACTGCTTTATAACAGGATTACAAATGAACCCAATTGAACGGTTGGCACACCAATTAATCTTCAGTAGGTTCCGAGTCCTGATATCGACTATTCTAATTGAAAGCTTTCTTAGTCATTCTTACTTTCAGGTAAGGGTCGATAATTGTCTTAAGTTACGCCACGACTGATCTGTTGCACATTCTTTCGAGTTCTTTATTCTCAGATCTTTCTATCATTCATTGCCATATTGTCTTAGTTCTTTGAAGCGCCTTAAATAAATAAATAAATAAATAAATAATGCAATGTGATCAACATTCATGCTACCTATCGTAGCGCTTGTACAATGTTGCCCGAATTGGTTATACTCCAGTCTTTCAGGTTTGTCATTGTAATAAAATTCCTATTGTTCCCATTACCGAGGTTGGAATCAAACTCAGAACTATTTAAGTATGAGTTAGATAATCCCATAAGTAAGCCACTATAGAACCCAGAGCACGATATTAGAGAACTTTGAGAATGCTGTGATTATCACAGTACCTCAGACAGTGGACATTTTAATCTTATGCCACCCACTTACATTTAAACACGTTCCCCTTAAATATCACAAAACAGTTATCTTTGTTGTTAATGAATACTTTGTGTGTGTTCTATAACGTAACAACTACGTTTCTAAATGTCACTTACGCGCGTCAACATTGCTGTTACCTAGGTGTGGGCCTGTCCAACGTAATTAAACAACATCGGGTCTCATATTGCTCACATCATTCAATAATGCCCTGAAAAGGCACAATTAACTCCTTAGCTTAGGGTCAACAGTTACGCATACAAATTGATTTCTAAGCAATAATCCAAACGCCAACAAGTGAGGTTTATAAGTAGGCTCTTATATTTTGCTAACAAAAATCAACAAATCGGAACTTATGTTTTGAACAGACTACTCTTACTGTATTAGCAAGTAACTGCAACATCTAGGAATTCAAACATCCATTACCGCCACAAGAAAAGAACGCCATCGATTGTATTTTCAACAATATCATTGAACCCGCATCACCAGAATGACTGCAGCTTATATGAGGTGTGGCTAACAAATAATGTGAATACTTTCCAAAATATTTCCTGAATGAAACTATTGTACATACTTACTATCCCCTTCAAAGTACTTTCCACGCAGCTCTCTCTAAGGGCCTTTCATGCCACGAAGTAGGCCCCGATTTAATTTAAGCAACTCTGCTGTCTTCTTCATACACCTCACCCATCTGGCAATTTTCTTCAGTCTCACAAGAAACTTAAATGTTTGCTCGTTGCTCTGCTGTCATCAAGCATCACCGCGGAAGGTTATAATAAACTATTACTCGGCACTGCGTCAGCGTAACGGAGCGTGGTTTGGCACACGCATGGCGAAGATGGTGAACGGTCAAGGTCAGTAGCTGTGCGCATTCTCGGTATTTAAAAGCGACGCGTGTTGTACGCAAGAAATTTCCAAGAAAAATCGCGCGTGTGTGTGTGTGTGTGTGTGGGGGGGGGGGGGGGCTGGGGGGGGGGCCCAACCACCCCCCCGCTCTTTCTTTCCTCTGCT
>Ga0123357_10003527_pt1 | contig 17975 bp, 12 predicted proteins | sample TergutEmb28metaG_FD_89873 | JGI IMG/M metagenome (GOLD analysis project Ga0123357, IMG submission 89873) | Embiratermes neotenicus P4 segment gut microbial communities from Petit-Saut dam, French Guiana - Emb289 P4 | ecosystem: Host-associated > Arthropoda: Insects > Digestive system > Gut ... | reverse complement strand
GTCTCCTTCCCTCCGGTTTCCCCACCAAGACCCTGTACACCCCCCTCCCCTCACCCATACGCGCCACATGCCCAGCCCATCTCATTCTTCTCGATTTTATCACCCGCACAATATTGGGTGAGGCGTACAAGTCATTTAGTTTTTCACAAAGGTTACATTTACAAATCCCTTTTCCTTCTACTCTTCCTCCACGCATGCGCAGAGTATTCAAGGACATACGACAACATGCACGGATTGTCCGCACTGACCGGTCGGTGTCCCAAGTTAACAATGAAGTGATACTGCCCATTGTTGGAGGACGCCGTCTTTAGGGACCGACCAATGTCGGTAGTTACGAATAAGAACAGTCTTTTTTTTATATTGGGCTGGTATCTATGAAAGTCCGCAGTTTAGATCTTTGTTCGTTCTGCTAATTAAGGTCAGCGCCCTTGAGGCCGTAAGGGGAAGTGGCATTACAAGTACAGGTATTCTGAATCTAAGCGATTTGTGCATGCCTCGTCTTAGCAGTAATTCGGCTCTGTGCCGTAGTTCAAGCAAAAGCGTATCGTTTGTCATTTCCACATTGAACCTGCTTCGGTTTTTAGTTTTCAGTATGGAGCAAACGTGAAGACCGTAATTTGCACACTCTTAAGTTGCTGTGAAGGGCTAAAATTTTTTTTCAGAAACGTCTGCAAAATCTGGACAAATGACGAGCGTACGAACGAAAATTGAACTTACGAAAAAGGGATAAAGTAGCATCCATTGGCTGAGCTATTTAATATTATGTTGTATTTGCCATGAGAATTTTCCTGTATGTCAACAACGACAAATATGAAGTTGCTTTGACTAATGGAATGATCTTTTACTTTTCCGAGAAAGACTGCGATAGCTGTTTAAAACTGAGCAATTTCATTTTGATAGCTGAGTATTAGCTGTTCACTCCTGGTCTTTGTAAGACGATAGCAGGAATCGTAAACGCTCATACGAGGCCCGTTCAGCCCGTACCGTTGCCCGCGACAGTGTGTTATGGTACTGGCAGGATGAGATCTCAGATGGGGAAACTTCTAAAACTTTCCTTGTCAAATCCGAGATCGGACGTCCAAGTAATTTTGAAAACCTATGAACAGTTTTTGGAGACCTATTACTAATACATTGCATAAAAATGTGCTCAGATAGCGACACCTAGCCTGTTGTGAATTGCGTTTCTTAAAGTAAATTTTGCTTATAATTATGAGTATATCTTTATTGCACACGATATACAGCAAAATACACAGGTAAAATTAAACTTACACATTCTTCATCACGTGCAATGAATTCCACGTTTCCCACATTCAGACTAAATTTTGCCCAAGTTGCCTGTATCACATAACAGGTCTTTCCATTAAGCCTTTTGGCATGCTTTAGATTCAGTTTCTTTTCTGTCATGAAAGTCAGTGGTGAGTGAATTGTGATCTTGCAGATAAACGATTGGTCCATTCAACATTCAACTTTTCTACCACATGTGCGTTATGATGCACGGCTCATGTTGGTTTAATTCCGTCCCTCGAATTCCAGTTTTCCCTGTCGGTAGAAGAATTATTTAAGGCCTTTGTGCATGTCATGTACACGTCTTAAAAATTTACCCTCGGTCAACCGACTTCTGTTGAAGCAACAGTCGTATTGACGAAACGTTCGTTTGAATTTAAAGCACGGTACCTTATGAAACGTAACTTGAATGGCAGAACACATGACTTGTTTGAAGCGTGAGGTGTGTCACTACCTGTTGATGAATCACACAGTTGGTTTCTACGTCATTTGCAGCCAGAGGTTTTGTCAAAATTGAAACCGTGCTCTGCATCCCAACATGAGAGGTGCTGGCTGTGTCCGTCCACCATCCCACAAGTTTTTATATTCAGTACCGTGTTCTTTCGGATGTCTTGGCACCTTGTTTTAAAAAAGTCTCACTGGTTCTAGTTTGTGAAGGTTTTGAAATTAAGAAGATCGTTTTATGCGCATTCCTTTTGTGGACCTACCTGATGTAAACAAGGAGCTGGTGTTAATTTGCAGCATCATTTGACTCATCAAGCTGTATCCTGAGCAGACCACTTGGACTGCTTTATTTATGTTAATTTAACGACGTTGTCAGTTTAGCGTCGGTGATGAGCGAACGAGTATGGAATACATGTGGAGTAAGTGTGACTGGGGGTGGTCGAAATGGCTTCGCGGTCTAAGGCGTGCGGCTGCGGCCGCCCACTTGCTGGGATTGCGGGTTTGAATTCCGCTGGGGGCATGGATGTCTCTCTTGTGAATGTTGTTTGCTGTCAGGCAGAGGTCTCTGTGGCGGGCCAACTATTCGTCCAGAGGAGTCCTACCGAGTGTGTTGTGTCACTAAGTGTGAGCAAATGCAACAGCAACCCTCTACACCTACGGTGAGTAGGTGGAAGATGTCAAACTAAGAAAGGAAGAATGACGGAAGTACTCGGAGAGAACCCCGTCCCAGCGCTACTTTGTTCACAGTTTTCGATCTTGTCAGCCACTAGTCGTGGAATATCATATAACATAATGGATTGTTTGTAAAATGTAATTAGAAAAAATCAATTGGCGCTAACGTAATTGAAGTATTGGTTATTATCGGGGCACCAGCGGTACCTTTATGGGGTGAAGTTTCAACTCTTATGCTGTTGTGTGTGATTTTTATGCCTTTACAGTTCTGTGTGCAGTTCATTTCGAAGTTTCAGCCTCTGCAGCGTCGTTTTTGTAGGAAAATACCAGAAATGTCATGTCTAGTTTTCTTTATACCATCAGCCTTTCTTTTAAGAAAGTACGTTATAGGGATTCGTGCTTTTTTCTCATTGTATTAATTTATTTGCCACGAATGACTGATTTGCCAGCTCCTAATATGCGCACTGCAGTGTCGTCCATTAGTATTTACTAACATAAACCTACGCCTTATAAATTATTTCAGACACTCTTTGTTTCTCGTGGCTTGCAGTGTTCACGTCGTATTCAAATTACAATACCTGAAAATCCACTTACTGCCAACTCCGCCTTTTTGCTTAGGCTAGACTGTTCGAGCAAACTTACAGCCTACAGAATGTTACTGTCGAAATAGCTCAATATAATTCTTTGAAACTGTGATGTTTTCTCCATCTCCAAGTAGTGCCGTGGTGTTCCAGCGTGAGATGTTGCCCCGTGTGACGCTTGGAATTTGATTTTCGGTTTTCGGGCACCTCGTGTCTAGCTTCGGAATAGGAATGTCAGTAAACTTTCTGCGGGACTTGTATTATATATGAACAGGTTTTGTATTTGTACTTTTCTCGTGATTAGCTTCTGAGATTCACCGTGACGGAAGAATGGATGGTTGAAGGCCCGACACTGAATTCCCCGAGTGATGGATTTTCTCCGAACATTTGCAGTAGCGATAGTTGGAGTCCTTCCCGAGCAATAGATTCCAACCGCACAGAAAACGTTTTCCTTGGGCGACGGATTTTCCCCGTGTAGTAGCGACGGTGCTTGTTCCTCTGTCGCTGAGCAATCAGTTTCTACTGCACGAAGTTAATGCGTCGGGCGGGGTATGCGCCGCATGGCAGGTATGCCCCGTATCCTAGCAGCAGAGCTCCGTCGGATTTCCCCCAAACAGTGTATTCCTACCGCAAAGAAGGCGCGTGGCTATTCTTGTGTCCTCACCTTTTTCCAAACACGAAGTGACTCAACAGACTCAAGTCTTGTTTACGTCTAGCGGCAGAAGTTTGTGTTAGCGGCGGTAGCGTCATCTCGCAGTCAAGTCGTTGACTGATCCTATTACGTTATTTTGACAATGGTATTAGCATTTTGGATTACCGGCATCAGTGATTTCAATCAGTTAACTTAAAGGCCCATGGGTTTCTGGGACATGATACCGTGTCAGTGCGTAGGTTGGTACCCACACTTCAGAGGATCATGCAGCCTGCGTGTTGAGAGTGTGTATGAAGGAAGACACAGAGTTCTCCGAAATGTTGCCATGAGCGAAATGACACGTAGTCAGAAAGCATAAGTTGTGTTCTCACCGTCCATGGAAACTGCTGTGTAAGGAATTTTGGGTGAAGAATTAGTGTTTTAAGTAATCCATGAAGGTGCATCTGTGTATGTTGCGTACGCAGCTTCCGTCCAGGTGTCGTGTTGGTTGCGTTGGTGTTACGACGCTACGTGAAGTGCTGACCATGTTTCACTTTACTGCCACAGCCCACTAATAATGGCTAGACTGTGACAAACCTCGCACGCATTCTGTTGCTGTATTACTTTGGAACTGAAATGGGTGGGAGGTGTTCACGGTTACTCGTCCACCTTACAGTGTCACGTTCTATTTGCGGCATTAACGAGTAATCGTCATGTTTCGCCTCAGGGCGTGTACACATGTACTGTGTACGTTGTTTGTACGGTGATATTTTTCGCGCTCACGTCGGAAGTGTTTAACGATCAGTTTATGACTAGCAACCCGGCTTCCGTTTTGCCTTGAAATGCAGGGCGAAGCATAGGTTTTGATGTCAGATTGTTATTGCCGGACTTGAGTCGATCCGTGGCTTAGTCGCTGAACTAGGATACGTGCAAAACTAAAAATAATTTTTCCCAGAAATAATAGGTGACACACGAAATTTCAATATGGCGACTTTGTGCTTGTGACTTGTCGATCCCCGTGTTCCGGGAATATAAAATAAGTGTTGCTGCATTTTTTACAGGGCAGTGTGGGCGTAAGTAACATGACAGTATTCTGTAGTAATTGGGATAACAGCGTGGCGGTGTTTTCATGAAAATGTAAAAGAAATAGGCCTGTGCGATTGCAAAATGTTGAAGGCGCTTACTTCCACATCGTGGTGTCATTGATCCTTGTTAACTTGTGTAGAAACTTACAAGGATTAACGCTGAATGCAGGAAGCTAACGGCAAGTTGCTCATGGAGTACCGACATCTCCATCGTTTCACACCAACCCCATGCGGAAGGTTATTCGTCCACTTTCTCTTTAGATTGTCTTAGGAAGTACTACGTAGGTTCATTTTTAGATGAGTGGAAATCCCACAGGCTTCGTAGCGTTCTTGCATAAGCGTCGGAAAGTATGCAGCGAGTATTGCTGTAGCAGCCACTGAGCTGGTGTGCACAGAGGTCATCACTCCCGTACTCAGCATTGTGAAACGCACCCTGGTAGCAGAACCTGACAGTTCTACGTCGCTGTTACTACTGAACGTGATGTGCCACGACCTGCACACCCATCATCCTCACTGTTCATCTCCCTGAGATCCATCTTAACACTAACCCTCCCATCTTAGATGTCGACGTTTTGTACTGTTAGCCTGCTCGTAAAGGAAAAACGTAATTTGAGAACATGCTCTCTAGCAGACCTATATTTGGAGTTGTGAGAGGGGCAGTACCAGTGACTAGAAAATTACTTACTAAACAACTAGGTGGTTTACACTGTGCTGTGTTTTAAGAATCAAGTGGTACGAAGTGGGCGAGGCGTGTGGAACATGCGTATAAAATCGTGACTGGAAAATAAGAATCGAAGAGACCACTTGAGTAACCTGGGTGTAAGTGGGAAGGTGTTAGATTTGACATGGTTTTCAAGAGTGTGAACGGAATTCAGCTGGATTTGTTTGGTGACCAGTGGCGGAGTCTTAATGAACGCGATAAGGAAAATTTGGGTTCCGTTGAGTACGGCTGGTTGTTTAACCAGCTGGGTTGTTATTAGCATATCAGGTGGGACTGAGCGGTAGCCCTCCAGACATGCATCCCGGAGGTGTCTAGTTCGAATCTCGGCATGGTCACCCGATGCCCAAACTGACGTCCGTCATCTTACCGGAATAGTACTGCAGACAGGACACGATTGCTTCCTTCCAAATTCTTTACAATTCATCATTTACCCATCGCCGTACCATTTCTGCGATGTATAGTTGGAGATACTGACTGCTTTGTAAAATAACGCAAACAAAAGAAACGGGTTCCATGCATTCTGACGAGTTGAGCAAGAATACTGCTTTCTTCATCGTATTTACCCGCATAAAATGTTCTAGTCATGGTTTAATTACGTAGGATTGCACAGGAATAAAAGGTGTTGGAAAGCTGTTTGTACACAGACGTGGTCTGACAAAAAGTATGTCTACCCGGTGTATGACTGAAATATGGTGGCACAAATGGGCGCTAAGAAATAATGTAAAATGTTTGTTTTTGAAAAAGGCGATGAAGATATAGTACCAGTACGTTATCTAGGGTTTCATTATACGTTTCAGACTTCGGACATCCAAATTCGACATATTTTTATGGGACGATTGTTTTCTGAATTGGATGTGGCAAAACAGCTAAGTACAGGCCAGTTACAAGTTTTGTCTGCGTAACTCAGTGCTTTCCCCGTAGTGACAGAAGCAAGGTACTAAACGTTTCCTACAGAGATGAATATCTTTTATTAAGGGTACATAATTTGTACACCGTATTTCACAAAGTGGTCTATTGAATCTAATTCATACATTGAGAAGCTGGTAATAAATTAGCTGGTGAAGAATTTGCCCCTGTTTATGAAACTTAATGCATTAATATGTTTACCAGATATCGCCACCAAGCTTTATCTAAACCCATGCAGTCTACAACCTCTAACTCTGTTTCTTCAAGTCTTTTTATTGCCTTTGTTTTACTACTTGGTATCTCAAGTATTTCATATGAATTCGATCTACGTACCCAACCGTCTCATCCTTTTTCATTTAATTACCCCATTAATATGGTCTATTTGTAGAAGGCCCCCTGTTTGGAGTTGTTTCCTATAAAAGATATGCGTCATTTGTGTAGGAGCATTATTTTATCTGGCAACTGTTGCTAGTCACTTCCCGTCGGACCGCGTTACTTCGACGATCAATGGTCATCGTCTTTGTTAGATGTGATGCGTAACTGCGAGTGGAAGGAAAACATTTCCAGCACCTCGAAATGTGATGAGTACAAACCTGATATTAACTGCAGTGAATTGAACTAAAACACGTGCAGCCAGACTCACATCAAAATGGAAGAGCGGCGAGCGCCGCTGTGCCCGCCGTCACGCGAAACGGTCTAGTGAAGACTGATGTGAGCTGTTAGATGTAATATTTGCCCTGTTTGTATATTACAAACACCACGATAAACCCTTTGGGCTGGGCGGCGGGGGACTGACGGATGAAGTTGATGTGTAACTTTATGTACACCGTTGGTTTCGTTGTACCGGCTACAAACTAAAACCAGATTCGCCAGAGGACTTGAAGGTAGATTTCCTAATCTCAGATGTCATCGAAAGTCATTCAGGAATTCCGGGGGTATGCGTGCGGACGTACAGATGCGACCTGTTCAGCACGCGTTTTTGGCTGGATAAAATGAAGCGTTGCGTAGAATCAGTTAGATCGTTTTCTTGTAACCTCACACTCGTGTTCTGCTTGAAAAGGCCTTGAGAGCTGAAAAGCTTTCAAAATTCCTAATTCCCTTGCTCCAGCTGAAATAGTGTCTTTACCAGTTTGTCTCCAGGTGGCCTTGAAGAGAGCGGTTGAATTCAAGCCTTTAAATATCTCAACCACGATGAACTCGCCGAGTGGAAGAGATGGAAATCCCCCCTCCACAAAAAAAAGGTTATTTTTTATGACGAGTTTCAAAAAGTACGAGTGTGAACATGCACGTTTAAACACTGCTTAGACGTTGATTCCTGTACATATGTATAATTATATACGTTATCATTCTGATACAGCAAGTAATCGAGGTGACTGACTATACAGCGAAAAAAAGTAAAGGAAAGTGTAGCTTTCATTCACGTTTTAACATTAGCAATAGAATAAAGGGCCGTGCGATGCAATATCTCTGCCTTGGATTCGTTTTTTACTTTAGTAGGTTAATTAATATTGAAACGCCATCAGAATTGCGTAATACGTGTTGAGAAACCCTGCACATTTCAAGCTAGATATGGCTTTTCTGTGTTCGGCCCGGAGCTCGTCATTCGTTACAGAAATGTTTCTAGGGGGTTTAGGATGGATTCGTCTGATACGACGTATCGAGACGTCGTGAAACCAGAGGGTATCAGTTCGTAACTTGGTTGTTGCGAGCAGTGATACCACGATATCACAATGTGTACCAGGACTGCATAACTTTCTAAACGTCAGGCACTGGAATTTCCTGACTTTCTAATTTCTAGTAACTGCGCTACGTCAGCGTTACGCCGCACAAGAACTTCGCGACTACCGACATGAGAATTTTGTGTCTGCAGAGAACAATAATTTGATGTTAGCAACTTTGAGTACCCTCTCCAGTTGATGTTAGCAGTTGTACCACCTCTATGGAGCACACGTTACATTCGTTCGGCTGGTCAGGGAACCAGCCGCCTTTTATTGAGCGTGTTCTGTCACCAGTCCTTATCGCGAGGCAGAAGAATTCAATCCACGCCGTCACACCCTACTTTGAGCAACCGCGGCCCCAAAATCCCTCAGTAGAACTCAGCTTAAAATATTTTTGACCACCTGTTAATCATTCACATCGACGGTACTTAGCTTGTAGTTAGATCTTTACATGACTCACCAATATATGTGTACACGTCGACACACATTTTGTTATAGAACCTGCAGCTACATATTTCGGCTGTTTCAAACTGCGCCGACATAAGGCTGTACAAGAATTATAGAAGGGTATAATTACAACATCCGTCCATCCATCCATCCACCCACCCACCCATCCATCGACCCACCCACCCATCCATCCACCGACCCATCCATCCATCCATCAACCCACCCACCCACCCATCCATCCACCGACCCATCCATCCATCCATCCATCACATTCTTTCACTCATTAATTCACGTGTATGCCTCCCACAGTATATCTTACGACAGGTCCATAGCCTCTTTCATAACGAGTTCTCGAGACAGTGCGATCTAATTCTTCCTTTTTCAATTTCCATTATTCCCTTGTTTCCTTAATGTCATCTGGTCGCTGCTTGCGTCTTTGTTCCTCGTCTTCCCGTCACTTCTGTCGTTCCCTGTGTGTTTCATTCAATAACATGTTGTAGAAGGCAGTCCCTACGCAAGATGTGACCAATCCATTTGACCTTCCTTCTTTTTGTGTGTGTGTGTGTGTGTGTGTGTGTGTGTGATATTCTCTTCCTCTTTGACTCTGTGTAATACGTCATTTCTCACACGATCGGTGCAATGGATCTTCTCCATCTTTCTCCAGCACCACATCTCAGAAATTTCCGTGTATTTCTGATCTGCTTTCCAAAGTTCCCAAGTTCTGCACCCTACAAAGCTCTGCTCCAAATGCATCACTTTAGTAGTTTCTTCCTTAAATGTAAGTCCAATTTGGTGGTGAAAAGAGTCTTCTTGTAGCAAGTTGTTTTTAACTTGACAGTCCTGGACGTAATTTCATGTGTACATCTTGCATCATTCGTTATCATGCTAACCAAATAGTTGATATGTTCCGCATTCTACAGTTGTTTTTGATGTCTGAGCTGGGGATTGTTGCCTTCAGATTCTCACTGCCTTAGTTTCCTCACTTCGTTTCCATTATAAAACATCTTCCGATTCAGTGGGTCTCTCAATCATGCATTGTTTCTGCTTTAGCCAGTAGCACAAGGTCATCTGCGTATTTCGTGGTGCGAATTACTTGTCCTCCGATTTTGAAGTCTCCAAACCCTTGGTAAGGTATTAACTGTACAAGTGGAATAATATCGGTGACAAACAGCTTCCTTATCTACTCCTCTTCCATTCTTCACACTTGTTGTTTCTCCCCTGTCCAGTCGTACTTTAACACTCTGATTAATGTTCAGTTTGTTGATCAGTCTTCTTTGTCGCCAGTCGATATCAGTTTCCCTTAGGATGTGCGTTAATTTGGTCCAATTGACTTGGTCAGATGCCTTCTGCCGGTCTGTGAGGCAAGCACACAATTTCTCATCCATGTCCAAAGTACGTTCTGATATTCTGAGCATCCCAGTTTCATCCCTAGTTTCTTTTGCTGTTCTGAATCCAGACTGATCTTTTCCGAGTACGTCCTCATTTTTCCTTTCAGCTCTCCTGTTAAGTATCCTATCTGCTATCTTTGCAGTGTGAATGTACAGCAGTACAAATTTATTCCGGATTGATATCTCAAATTTTTCACAGAGCTGCTATATGAAAATAATAAATTAAAAACTGGCTATCATGTCAAATCAGATGCGATTTACTCATAAAGGACGAAACGTAATGTGTTTTGTGAAGGAGCCACTGCGTGCCGAGCAGTAAACACTTCATCTCGATTATAAAAATAAATTAGTAATGGAAAAGTCCTTGTTCTCGATTATAAAAACAAATTAGTAATGTAAAAGTCCTTGTTTGTTTTGAGATCCATACAAACACACAGTACACTTGGTAGGCAGAATGTATAATTTTTTAACGTTAAACCAATGGTGTATAAACTAACCGCTAGGCTTTAAAGGGATGATATGCTTGTACGTGTAGTATGAATCATGTTACTTGCCTTTTTGTCAGAATTTATATTGTTTTATTTTCGTGTAATGCGTGTAAATGCTTAATGTTTAAAAAGCTGTATTTATGTGTCCCGGGAACCGTATTTTGCCCACACCTGCCGTGCTGTAATACGAAGCAAGCCCTTGAACTTCTAAAACAGATACTCATATTTCGATGTAATACGATATGACACCCACTTCGACAACAACATGTTTGCTGGATGTGAATCTGAGGTATCGACCAAACCTATAAGGTCGTTTTGTTGGTCGTGTCACACTTTCAGGAAACCGAACGATGTTTTGCACACGTACAAACTGTCAGATGTGACGCGGCAGTAAGCTTACGGGGTACGTGAAAGGCAGTGAATTTCTGCTACATGCATAGAATTACTTATCCGTCGGGTTTAATTAGGTGTATCTCTTGTTTCATGTACACCTTGGGTGTAACTCTGTCGCGGTGCATTGAAGGAGAGGGGTGGTAATTACCAAATGAGGAGCAGCAGTTATTCCCACTTATTATTGTTGGTGTTTTGAGTCAAGAATTGCTAATCTGGTTAGAAATTTAATGAAGAATACAGTGTTATTATTTTATAATATTTTGCGATTTGACGACATGTGTCGCTTGATGGTTGGAGTACGATCATGCCGGAACATGTAGTAAGTATGAGTAAGTGAAGGAATGTTCACTGCAATCGTTGTGCGTTACTGAAACGTATAGTAATAAATCAAGTGTAAGTTGTTCGTTCGACGTACAAGGAGGGAGCGATGGAAACATGCGTGCGTTTTGTTTATCGAAATGTGAAAAACTACTTGACAATCGGTGTCGTGGATGAGGGAAGTATATTAAAATACAAATAATGTATTTCTGAAGATGTTATCCTAGATTTAAGTCAGGGTAGGTTCGGTTCCATATTTTTTCTGATGACGTTGATGAACTGCGAGTTCGGTAACAGGATGTACCGTGATCAAGTATTGCTGGCTCATAGAGTGACCGTCTGTATGACTCATTTTCTGACCCAGCGGATTGACCAACCGTGTTGAGAGTGTGCGCGCGCATATGGGTATGTGACTGATCTTGAGATATCCTAAACTCCTGTTTCAATGCACAGGCGGTCAGTGGATCCCTTGAACCCGAAGGTACCATTGGAGCCACGTTGTTTTTTTTAGAGTGGGGTCACTGAAAGGCCGTGCAACAATTCAGATGTTTGCGAGGCTTCAGCCGCAGTGTACTTGAGGTCTTCGCTCTTCTGGGATCGTACGCAGGAATGGTAGGTAGTTACCGACATTTCGGGACAGCCTAACATTCCCGTTTTCAAGGGTCAAGCAGTCCAAGAAGACCAGCTACCAACTAACACTACGTAACGTACCCTACAGAGCGAAGACCTCAGTTCAGGGTACAGTCCCAGTACAATCCATGTGGAATTTGTGGTGAGAAAGAAGTCATTGGGGTAGGGTTTTATACTAGCACTATGTTTTCCTCCTGCCAGTTGTGTGAATGCTTCCCACTCCTCTGTTATCTTACCAGCACTTTAGGCCGATTTGAAGCCTTGGTACCAAGTGGGATAGTCGCACCCCAGCCTCACATCTCCACCCCACCCCCACCCCCCGAAAGGAGAAAATTCTCGATCGCTGGATACGGTGAGATGATGTGTATAAAATCTGCATTACCAGTGACCTTTCTACTTAACTATGTTTGCATATATATATATCACTCTCTCTGTCGTTGCAATTGCGGTGTGAGGATTCATCGCCTTAACTGCTACAATTTCCTGGTTTCATTATGACTCACCAGAGTTGTTAGTGTAAGAGCTGTCTCATGCTGACCTTATAGTCTTGTTTTATGTCCGAAAACTAGGCAACATTGGAATTCGGTGAAGTCCTTTTAGAGCTTGGACCGAACCACGGTTCGATAGGAATCCTCTTTTGCCTACGTAACCGTACTGATCATACGAAGGAACCCTCTCACGGCCTGTATGCGCTAAATACACATAGGCCTTGTTTTACGCCTTTCTGCTTTAACTCCATTTACCATTTTCCGCCACTTCTTAATTTCCGCCTTCTCATTTTGCCTTTAACACCCCTTGGCTGGCAACGTTCTGTTGCGTTAACCCGTACCTATTCCATTATTTCATGTGGGAATATCATTTTCGATATACACCCACGTTTTCAGGAACACAACTAAGGCGTAAAACAAGGGCTTGGTGTATGTAGTTTAATGCGTCCCATGTTTCGGGGCTGTATTAGCCTAATATCCGTATTTGTAAAGTTGCGTCTGTCCACATTCCCTGCTCAGGTGGATGCTTAGGCTGTTGATTTTGACCCTCCATGAAGACAAGCAGGTAGCAGAACTCGACAATATATTTTCCAGTACGTAAAAGGCGTGAAATTTCTTCAATAGCTGAGCTGAGTGTAGTTTAGAATTTGACATGTCCTAGGCCTTCTTGAAGGGATGCTACATCCATCGCAGTGTCTCGTGACTACATGACCAAGCGCACATGCGTCAAGGGGACATTGTAATCAACTGTTTCATTTCTTAATCCACTATTACTTAAAATGTTTTCTAGTTAACGTGTATGAGAGCACTGTTTAAGATGAAAGGCGGGGTTTTCAGTTTCACAGAACGTTCATCACAGAAAGTAAGAAAATGGTGGCCTTGTAGCACACGGAGAAATTTTCTGTGCGTAAGTTTGCCTGCTCGAATATGATGTACTGATCAAGTTATTTTGGTACACCCAAGTTCCGGTCAACACACGCGTGTTGATGTATCGCTTTCAAGTATTGGGCAAACGAAAGATGTTGCTTGTTCCGTGAACACGTCTGAAAGCACACTATGGTTTGATTTGAACTGGTGTTATATTCCATAAAGCCCATTCTACAGGTTTGGCGCCGTGTGTTAATTGACGGCTGTGTGTGTTTGAAAACCCAACCATCACTAGTAACGGACGATATCGGAAGTCAGCGAGACTCTGGCCCGCTGTTGTAGGGAATGTACGTGTGGAATATACAGGGTGTTATGTGGCATGGAGCATATGTTGGGTGTGCTGAGGAGTGGCGGTTTTCAGGAGATCGGCATGCACGAAAACATTCACACAATGTTGAAGTTGTATTCTTATAGTGTACGGTGTTAATGTGTAGCCTCTTTTCCGGTGATGTTATGGTGTAGGTGTCGGCTGTATTGTCGAAGTTTCGGCCCGCATCGGTAATGTGACTGATCTGTGGTCGGTGTGAACTGCTTAGTTTGTTACGTGACAAAGTAATGAGTTAAAACTGGACCGGGAATCTTGCTAGAGTCTGGAGTTCTATATGATCGGGGAGGTGACTGCTCAAGTGTCATGGGCGTGCAGGCAGTCCATGCTTCGTAGGCATCTGACTTACAGATTTTGCAGTCACAAAAGTTACAACTCGGAGAATAAATTGCGGAATTAGAATCCAAGCGTGTGAAATTAGGAAACTTGCAGTTTACTTCCCGTTCACTTGTCACAATTAAGTTGTAGTTCCATGTTACAAAAGTGAACATTCTGAATTGTAACATATTTGTAACATACTGCAGTATTCTCTGTGGCATACATTGTATATCAGTAATTTACGAGGGGTGCTGATAAGTCCTTAGCCCGACCAAGAAGGACACAAGCTACAGCGACCAAACTCGGGATTTATTCAACATACTCCCCACGAAACTCAGTACATTTAGCCCGTTGCTCTAACTTTTGCAAGCCACTGAACAAAAATTCAGAAGGTTGTCCGTCCAACCAGGTCTCCGCGGCAGCAATGACCTCCGCGTCGGACGAAAAATGGCGAAATTTCAATTTTTTTTTTTTCAGTCCATAGAACAGGTGGTAGTCCGAAGGGGCCAGATCCGGAGAATAGGGTGGGTGATCAATACACTGGAAGCCGAGATAGGCCAGTTTCTTCTGGGTTGCAAGTGCCTGGTGAGCCGGGGCATTGTCGTGCAAGAACAAGACCCCCTTGGTGAACTTCCCGCGGCGTTTTTCCTTCAAAATGTCCTTCATTTGCACCGACAGAAATGAGTAATACTCCGCATTGATAGTTTGGCCCTTTGGAAGATAATCAATGAGGAGGATGCCTTCTTGATCCCAAAAAATCGAAGCGAGAACTTTTCCAGCAGATTTTTGCACTCGGAATTTTTTGGGGCGGGATGAGCCGCTATGCTGCCACTCCATTGATTGTTGCTGTCTCCGGGTCATAGTGATATAACCAGGTTTCTTCCATGGTCACCAATCGCGACAGGAAATCATTTGGTTCGCGCCGAAAATAATTCCAAAAGTTACTCAGACGACTGGCACCGTTGACGTTTTTGTTCCGCGTTCGGGCATTTCGGGACCCACTTCGCGGAGAGCTTCCGCATGTCCAAATCTTCATACATGATGGAGCCAACCCGCTCACGTGAGATGCCCAGTTGCTCAGCTATTTATTTAGCCGAAATCCGGCAGTCTTCCAAGATCATTTCGTGAATTTGATCAATAATCTCCGGAGTGGTCACTGTTTTGGGTCGTACAGAGGAGGCGCATCACTAGTGGAAAAATCGCCACATTTAAACTGGGCCACCCAGTTTTTGACGGTGGCATACGATGGTGCATGTTCCCCTAATGTTTCTATCTTCCTTCGGCGCCTTGCCTTGCAGGAAAAAAATAACTTGATAACAGCTCGCTTCTCCATGTTGTTGAAATCGCGCGCGTCTCCTGACATGCTTCCTTTCAGCCTCTGTAACAAGAAAAGACTTGCAATTCGGCACATGAACAGACCCCTCTTTCCAACGACACTCTCGATTCCGTCCTACGACATCGGGAAGTAGGTCGGGCTAAGGACTTATCAGCACCCCCTTGTACTGTACATTGGCCGTTGATGTCAACAAAGGGAAAGTATTTTCATTAAAATATGTAATTTATTAGAGATATTAAATTTGAATGCCACAATTAATGCGTATCCATGCGCTCATACGCCGCTCCCAGTTTTTTGGGGCTAGTTCCTGCATCATTCTTATTGAAACCACGTGTCAGTCCATAGTGGCCACGGATTGTTACGCGGCACGCAAAACGGTTTAATCTAATATTCGATTGGTCGTAGCTCAGTCACTATAGCGATGAGACTGCAGGTTGGACCAACGCAATTCTGTTGTCGTCAGGAGTACAGTTTCTTTGCTCTTTGCCACTGTCCAGGTCGTCTGAAGATTTCGCACAGCCTCCTCTGCGGTGGGCGTCGCCATCTTTTACCTCGGGGGTAAAACGGCCGAGACGTGAAGCTGACCATTCACTTTGAAGTAATACAGACGTCTGTAGTGCATGGATGTGTACCTTCACTGCCGTGTTCGTCTTTGTATCATTTGCTTACACGTGGACACCCAACGTTCGTAGTTTTCTGATGAGATGGTTGGCAGCTACATTTGTAATCGACAGTCATACAATGCTCTTACACTGTTAGGTTTTAATTTTGTCATTGTTTTACGAGGTCTTTTGTTTTTCTTGTAGTAGCACGGACAACAGCACAGCAACAAGACTCTTGGACACCGAACAAGTGGAGAGAGATTGTGTCCTCTGGATAAGAAACTTCAGCGTGTGTTTGTTGAGTGTGTCTGGGATCTTATCCGGGGGTTAAGTGAGGCAATTAAGTCACGTTGTAACATACGATTCATAATAAGTCTGAAATATGTATACATGATTTTTCGCCGAGTACCAAAATAAGCCAAGCAGGAATCGTCTGTGATATTACTAGTGTTCTGTTTTAATGAATGTGGTCAGTGAATTGTGTGAAATAAATTTTATAGCCTTGTTTAACGATATTCATAACACCACAGAATAGTCAATGTTTTTGGTAGCGACAGCAGAGCATTTTATAGCATAAATTTATCATCTGTCCTGAAACAAAGTGACTTTATCATCTAAACATATATGTGATATTAGTCCCTCCTAAACCTGAGTTACTGTGATTGAGCAGGACAGTGTACCGTATCGTCGATGGTGAATACGCCATCTTCCGCATTTCTAGTTTTGTTGTCAGACTTCTGCATTTTGTTTGCTGACGACGTCTTTTCTTGGAAGGTGTCGTGGCCCCTGGTGGTTCTTGTCCCATGTTGAAGGCTATGGTCGCAGGACAGGCGGTGGAAACTCATAATGACATGTATTGCTCGCAATATGACTACTACCAGGACTATTATCCGCAACAACCGGAGCTCTGCCCCGCACACACACAGCTGTGCACCGTCCATGGAGAATACGGTAAGACATGTTCACATGTTTCAAATCCAGGAACATTTTTATTACTTGACTCTTTGGTTATGAAGCCCGAAGACTGGAACACGGTCTCGAGCAAATTCCATTTGCTTCTAACTCAGAATTTGGTCGTAGAGAAAGAGGTTTAACGTAGCGAATACCAGCACGATCCTGAGTCATTTCCGTCAAGACGTTTCCTTCCATTCTTCGGATGGTGGAGGCATACATGCATTGTACAGCGTTTGGCAAACACGTCGCGTGATTTTGTCGGCTTAGATTACGGCCACTCGACATGGTCAATGAGCATTAGTGCATGTCCAGTTGCCGGATACCTGAAACAAGTGTGCATATTGCTGAGTGTATCGAATTGCCTGCTTTTCCAGGTGCATTCTTTTTACGGGAAGTCTTCCCCAAGATCGAAACGACTACACGACTGCTACACGCGAGAGGTAAATTCAGAACAGAAATCGTGTAGTGCGCCATTCGGAAGTAAGCAGTGTGTTGTCTTCTTCAGTCAGATCAGTTTTCGCAAACCAATGAGTAAGACCATGGTACTGAATTCGGCCGGTCATTAACATGGAAGTGGTTAGAAGGAGCTACAGATTCAGGATTCGCGGTTTGCAGCTTCCATAAGCGAACAAGACAGGCAATGTACATATAAACGTAACATTGTGGCGCGTTCACGTAACCATTGTTGCCCTGGAAAAGCATTAATTATTACATATTCTGAGTGCGTATCTGTAGCCTTAGTTATCCAGTGTGCAAAACGCATGCGCCGTATTATGTTGTCATCTGTGGACTGTCTGGCCCTACCATTTTGTCCTCGTTATGGCATAAACGGCACGACTTCCGGAAGGAAGGCATTGAACATGAACGTGTGTTGTTTCGATTTTTTCTGCTACTTTTGTCTTAAATAGTTCCCATTCCGAGAAGAATTAAGCGAGATGTTATAAGTAGATAGATAGGTATTCATGTAAATGACCCGTTATTTTTGTCAGATTTGAATGCAACTTGAATTTTCTCGACAGATTTTCGATAAATACTGAAAGTGCGAATTTCATGTACCTCCATCCAGGGAACCGTGTTGCTCCATGCGGACGGACGGACGGGCAGACAGACATGAAGCCAATAGTGGCGTTTCACAGTTTTACGAATGCACCCGTACAGATACGTTTACTTCCTTCAGAAGAAGTTTTTTTTTTTTTTTTTTTTTTATTTGCTTTCTAAAAGTGTGGGAATATGGTCTTTTCGGGAGAATGTAGGGGAGGAGGCAGGGAATAATTTTTTCTTTTTTTCTCTTGGAAAGGGGACAAAAAAAAATCTTCCTG
>Ga0123357_10003526_pt1 | contig 17978 bp, 12 predicted proteins | sample TergutEmb28metaG_FD_89873 | JGI IMG/M metagenome (GOLD analysis project Ga0123357, IMG submission 89873) | Embiratermes neotenicus P4 segment gut microbial communities from Petit-Saut dam, French Guiana - Emb289 P4 | ecosystem: Host-associated > Arthropoda: Insects > Digestive system > Gut ... | reverse complement strand
AAGTGAAAGAGTGATGTATTGGGTCGTTAGTTTGTGTCGAGGGTTCATAAAGTTATGGTTTCTCTAACTTCGCAAGTATAGGTAAAAGTGTTTCATATTCCCCCACCCCCCCCCCCCAGAATACTTCAGTGGTTTGCTTCATTTCCAACCTTAGTCACACCCAATTTGATGGTCTGTTGAGACACATAGTTCCTTGACAATGAATCTTTGTTTTGGTCCCCCCTATCAACTTACGAATTTGGGTATGGAGTTTTTCTGCACTCTGTATAGAGGGTTAGAGGTGAAAGGCATTACCTTGGCTTGTGGTAGATCCAGTTTGTTACCAACTACCAGCTGAGGGCGTTGTAAGAGATTAGGATTGAATTGTGAGAGTTCAAACTGCAGTACTTCCAGATGAGTCCAGGGTTCAGGAGCAGCCAAGTCCAACAGGAACAACAAAGCAGCACAGCGCTCTACATGTTTAAGGAATTGGATGCCTAAACCACGGTTCATGTGAGACCCAGGAATCAAACCAGGCAGGTCAGCAACTATTGCAAAGAAAGCAAAGAAAATAGCAGTTACATAATACTAAGATTAATGAATGCACTTCCAAAACAAATCTGAATATACAAAACTGCAGTAATCCATTAGTCAGTTAATGCTGCTTCAATACCCATGTGTTACATGACTGTATAATGAGCAATTTTATCATTTTAATAATATGTAACCAAATTATTCTGATGTTGACATTTTCAGTGTTTATGCTTGGGAGATAAGAAAAGAATAAATGGGATGATGATATTAAAATGGATCTTAAAAGACAAAGTGTAGGAAGATGTGATAGAATTAATCTGGCTCAGTACAGGATTAAATGCCCTTTTGTAACAGCCATGAAGGCAAACCACACTTAATGCAGGGGAGAAGGAAGAGGATAACAGACTGAAAGTAATGAGGGTCTTGTTCTGAACATGTTGCAGGGTAGGCAAAACATGCACACTGTATAACAACACTGTTGTACTTAGCACTTTACTGTCTTATTCTAAAAACACTCACCTGCTACTTGATCATAGTCATCATACTGTATTACACCAAGGTGTGGTTTCAGTGTAGTGAATGGATATTGGGCAATTTTAGGTTGTGCACGTGATACTGCTTGAAGTAGAGTGCTTTTACCTGCATTTGGAAATCCAATCTGAAAATAAAATTATGGAGTCCAGAATAGTAGAAGAAGTCAAAATACAGAAAAGATGTAGGGTATTTATTTGTGAATTGTTTATTCAATTAAGTACTCTATATGCATAATATATGCCAGCAATCTGCCATTTGTTGTAGAATGTCTCTAGTAATCATCAGTTGGAATGGCATTTGATTCCTGTATCATCTTCAGCACTTCCAGAAATCTTGCTGTTTTTACTGGGTTTAACACTGCAACCGCTTTAATGACTGTGAACATGGTGCCAATGTTTAACTCAAAACCAACAAAGTTGTGGATACAATTCAGCTATGCACCACACAGTATTAAGGCATGCAGATGTGCATCTGCCCACAGATCTGTAATGCTGGCAATGGCATTTTAGCTATATTGTCCCCATACAGCTGGACTGTATACTGGTCTGGCCCATCTGCCATTCCCAGAATATTTTGAAGCAGGCAGTAGGTCTTGAGTGCAACAGTCACACTCGAGTCCACACGCTGGAGAAGAAGAGTGTGTTAATCCTTAGAAGACGCATTTAACTGCCAAATATATCTCTTGACAGCCTGAGTTTTTCCAGCTTAGCATGGACATTTAAACTGCTTCCAAGTAAACATACAGAAACCTGCATATGGTCTCTTAGGTTTATATAGGTTAAATGGCACAAACACAAGTTCGTATATTCTAGCAGCAATTACCAAGATTAGCAGGATGGCTGGAAGTATTATATAAAGTCAGGAATACTGTATTCTGAATGTAAGGTTTTTTCTTGTACAATATTCTTTCAATATAGCAAATAGCACCATAACCTACCTTGAAATAAAGCTTTTGTGTTAGGTACAGTCTTATTTTATAAAAACATGCAAGCTGGAAGATTGTATGTTCAAATATTCATTATCTCGGGTGACAAATTCAAACAGAAGATTGTTTCAGTTTATATATGAACAAACTAAATTCTGAAAATTCTATACTTTATGTGAATTTACTGCAGTGTAAGTACTCAAAGAGCCTGGTCATTACCAGTCCAATGTGTGCCATGCTGCGCACTTCCAAGGTGTAATGCAGCTCTTCTCCTTCTGCCCCACACTCTGCAATTTTTGGAGCCTGTACTGTATCTGATATAAAGAAATGATTTCCATGGCCTCCTGCTCCACCACGTGCTGCCACAAACATGGTGCCCTCATCTTTCAGGTCACCTACAACTTTATCTGTGCTTGACTTAATGATAGTGCCAATAGGAACCTGTAGAGATTAAACAGGTCCGAATATTATAAGGGTACAGTATTTAAAATAAAATAAAACAACCTGCAAAAAAGAGAGGATTTAGGAAATGTATGCAGAGTGTGTTATGTTGCAATAACTGCCCTATAAATCCATTCATTAAAGCTGTCTGATCTAAGTAACACTGAAATATCTTGAGAGTTTTTCATAAAATTTGCCAGCACTTAAGTTATGAAATCCTATTCAGCAGTTCTAAAGTTGTTACATGCTCACAAATGGATGGACGGACAGACACAACCATCGTAACAGGTGCAACATGTGCATGTGAATGTGCCTAAAAGAAGAGCAGAAGCTTACTGTAAACACAGCGTGCTGACTACTGCTAGACTATGAGACAACTGTACTATTGACTGAACAGCTGACATTCATAAGTAGCACCAAAAACCTCTTCATTTACTCAGTTGTAACTGAATGTGGAACTGTACAGTTGAGAGGAGGTCTCTGTCCTTAAAAAGTGCAATCAGAATTGGAAATGTCATGATTGTGCACTCTCCTCACAAGCAAACTTGCATCATTTCAATCTACAATACCTCTATTACAGAGTGGTCAGCACTCTTTCCATGGCAGTCCTTGTTATAGCCCTTCTCTCCATCTTTTGCTCTGAGAACTGATGTCAAATGACGTAGGTCTTGTACATTTTGTGTTGCCTAAAAAATACAAGGTTCATGATTTATCTGAACAGATATTGCTTTTCCTTTTGTAAAATTTCATGTGATGTGGAACACTGCAAAGTGCTCATCCTTCATTTACTGCATTCATATAGGGCTGGTAGATGGTACAACAGATTGACAGTACAAAGCCAAAACCTCTTAAAAGTGTTTTGTGGAAAAATAACTCATACAGTAATGATATTAGAGAAAGTGGCATAGCTATGCCTATTTTACTTCTCCAAAATGATATTGGGGCACAAAATATATAGAGTAATGAAATGAACCTGCATCTACTGTGGAAGTATGGCTTGCTAGATTGGACAGCTTCACAGCTTATATTAAGTAGGTACAGCCTGGCACTAAACACACACTATATGTCCAAGAAGGGTCCTGTACCCTTGGTGGAGAGTGGAGAGAAATGAGCATTTTCCCACCACTTTAGGCAAATGCAGTAGAATATGGCCTAAGATCTAATGTCAACCATGACAACAATGGTCTTTGCAGACAACACCATGTGAAAAATGTATGTATGAAATGTTTAAAAGTTCAGAAGCTGGGAATATGTACTGGGAACTGCATATTGATATCATTATTAATTTTGATGTGAATGGAAATGTACACAGTGGGATGCTTAATAGAGCTTGTTGGACTGGGATAAAAGCCTGGAAAATGGACGTAACTTCATCTGTTAGACCACGTCTCAGTAGAAATAATAACAGGAGACAACAAAATTTATATTTGTTATCAGGTGATTTGACATTTGACACTTTGCATGTACACTTGAACATGCAAGGCATCTTTACTGTTCCACATATCATTTGTTATTTTTTTTAGCAAATTTAGAATGATCCATGTAGTTTCTAGGCCATAATGACCAATTATTGGTTTATTTAATAACACTTTTCTCCTGTGTAGGTTATGTACCACTGAACCTTGCTGTCATCCAGACAATGGATTGCTAATGTTCCTACACAACGCCAAGATATAAAGAGTTACCATCAACATTCACAGTACAACTCGTTTTTTTTTGTTCCCACTGTGTTCTAATTGAGTGGTGGATTGATTAAGCTCAGCCCACAAACTTTAGATGAACCGCCCTACTGTCTGTGTACACTTTCTCACATGATGCTGGGCATGGACTTACTGTTACACTTCTAGTGATATGACTGTCTGCTGCAGTGATGTCACAGAAATTTGAGCACAAATATATGGGTTTACATACAATCTGCACTGTTGAAGTGACAGTGTTTCCTTTGTTCCTGTCCAGCCACTAACCTTTAACACTACATGTCCTCCATTCCCTCCATCACCTCCATCTGGTCCTGCTGTCTCATTGGACCACAGTTGAAGAAATGAGATAGCACCATCACCTCCCTTTCCTCCAATCGCACGCACTCTGCGTGCATCTACAAAGTGCTGTGGCTGAAACAAATATGTACCCTTTTATTTACTGTCGTACAAAGTACTGTACACTTTCAAGCCACTAGTTTACAACAAAATGCTTGGACAAATTTCATGAATGTTTTATTCACACTGACACATAGAAAAATCTAGCATCAACAGATATCAAGAAATTAGTGTTTTTTTTTAGTTTAATTGAAAGATTAGTCATAACAATAAATGCACTAAATAGCTAATGTTTTTTACTTCCAACTGACATATATTTACAGTGCATGTTCCAAATTAAACAACAAACGCTCAAATGTCCTCCTGGTGAATCAGTGTGCACATGGACACATATGATCATGGTATGTAGCACCCCTTCAATGGTCTGAGAGCAGTTGCAAATGGTTTTACAGGCATAAAAAATGTGTTGAAGTGTGTCTTCATTTTCAGTTGTAGCTTAATACATTATGGGTTTTAAGTGTCCCCAGAGATGAAAGTCTGCAGGACTGTGATCAACACATTGTTGGACTGTATCTCAAAAACTGTACATGGACATACATCAATATGAACTTTTTTGTGGGGGAGGGGACTCATTCCTGAAGTTCGTCCAAGCATTTTAGATACACTCTGATTGTATGCTTCTTGGTAGTGGTACACAGTGATAGGCCTACATCATACCAAAATATTTTTAGCAGTACATACTGGTGGCTGTACATTAGACACATTTTTTGTAGCAATACACAATGGCAGGCATATATCATAGCAACATGTTCTTTTTACCAGTACATAATAGTACACCTATATCATAGCAACATGTTCTTTTTACCAGTGCATAATGGTACACCTACATCATACAACACCCTTTTTACCAGTACATAATGGTACACCTACATCATAGCAACATGTTATTTTTACCAGTACATAATGGTACACCTACATCATACAACACCCTTTTTCCTCATACAAAAGAATTAATATTACTTTATTGTGGAATTTATCCAAAGAATGAAACTAGTTAGGCCAATTAAAATATGTTTAATTACACCTATATTGAAGTCTCTATTAGTAAACATGTCTGTTACATTCCCTGTTCAGAATGGTCTGCCACAAGACGCTTTATTGTTACAGCTTTCCAACTTTGTTTTAGAACTGCCATTTGGAAGGTGTAAGAAATGCAGGAAGGACTGAAACTGAATGGAACACAGAGCAATTTTTGGTCTACAATGATAATATTTAGTGGGCAAAAACATGAATACTATGGAGAAGAACACAACCATCATTGGTCACTAGATATATGGTTCCTGTAAAAATAAATGCCAGGAGAACTAAGTATATGTTCTTGTCTTGTCAACAGAAAATGCAGAAAAATCATGATAACTAATAAACATCTGAAAGTGTGGTAAACTGCACAGATACTTGGGAGTAACATTAAAAATTGAAAACTGCATTTATGAAGAAATCACAGGTAGATTATACCTGAGAAATGATTGCTACAATTGATTTAAGAATCTCACCTTCCCTTGTGGCTTCTGCAAGGCAAGAAATATAGAAAAATGTAATTTTGCATTCTGTTCTTTATGGATGTGAAGCTTGGCCTCTGGCATTAAGAGAACAACACTGCTGTGTTGCAGAGAATATTTGGACCTAGGAAGGAGGAAGTAATAAGAGGCTGTAGTAAAGTATACAATGAGGTGTTTCATAATTTGCATTTCTTGCCACATCAAGAGTATGATTAGAACATATGGCATGCATACAAGTAAAGGAAAATGAATACACAGCTTTGGTGAGAAAACCTGGACGGATACCAGCTGGAAAATTTGGACACAGACAGGGGATAACTAAACCAATTCAAGTAACCGTATCATCACATGTATGTTAACAATGCATTTTCTAATGTTTCACTGGAAGAAACATCTTACCTTGTTTCTGCGAGATTTTGCTTTCTTTGTGCGAAGTGCAGTGGCTGTATGATCTGACATGCAAGCACGTTGATCCCATAAAGCATACCTGACGATGCTCCAGGTTACACAGTTCCGACCAAATATAGAAAACATTGTATTCTTAACTTTCAGTGATGAAAACTACAAACAAGTCTCACCTCCTGAAAGAACCGAAAAAAGACTGAGTGGTAGGGTGATAAAATTTACTGTACAGTCAAAATCATATTTAGTGAAATTAATGTTTAAACAGACAAGATTAGAAGGGGGCCATGATTAGAACAGTCATGGTAAAATGTACATATTTGTACCCCAGAGTTGTGAAGAAAATCTTTAACCAATAAACTAATAATTTTTGTGAAATGAGATTAACAATATTGGATTTCTATGAAGTGCAGCACCTCAAGAATGAATGGACCTTGGCAAATGGCCATTGGAAATTACTCTTCTAGTATTAATTTATATACATAATTATAAGACTAGAAAACAGCTGGATGAGAATCAGATACAAAATTTGGAAGTGATTTAAAATATGATTGTAAGTTAAAAGTGACTGAAAAATGTGCTAATGTGCAGGTGTTGTTATGGGTCCTAAAACAGTGCAAATAAACTAACATATTTACATAGAAGATTCACACATTAAAATGTCATTCCCCAGACCAACAACCCTGCCTTAGGTAACCACCCTAGGAAAAGTGATCATATTATCACTGATAGGCCTTATCAAATCTGAAATTTCCAGACCAACTCTGGGACCCATCCAGCCTCCTATTCAGTTCTTTTGCCAAGGGTGAAGTACCCAGAGCAAGAAATTGACCACTATGTCCCATCTAGAGCTTAAGTTAAGAATGATTATTGCTAGACCTCTACTCCCCCTGTATGCTATCATGGTGTGGACAAGGACAACTTTACCTTTACCTTGTTTTTTCATTGGTATCCCCATTACCTGCTGCTTCTGCAATTTAGTAAACCATACACCATCACTCAGATGGAAACAGGACTACTTGAAACAATCCTTCATGTTTTTCATAGATGTATGCTTGAAGTGACCATGGTATGAGAATGAAAAGGTACACTTAGGAATCCACATGTGTTAGACCAAAGAGCCCTATACCACTAATAAATGCTAGAGTGATCACCTGCAAGGATGTTGTGCAATGTGTCATGAAAATGGTCTACACCACATTCTGAACAGAATTCCAGATAACATCATAGCAAACATTCCTATCTTAGGTGCATGGAACTTATGTGACCATAACTTTTTCCTTCCTTACTGAGCTGGAGAATAAGTACTATATTTGGATCGTTTCATCAGCACAGTCTGTTACCTTGCATGCAAGTCCACTCTTCCAGGACATCAGTGTCTAGAGCTTGTCAAACTTCCAAGTAAAGTGACTTCTTTAGCAACTGTATCAGTGGTCTCCATGCCAGACAGGCTACAGGAATCGTGACTGTTGGTGGTCTGACAGGAATTTTTATGTGGGATAAGTCAAGGTCATAACCAGATGAATGATTGCCTTTTGGACAGGGGGATTTCAACTCAGTGATCATTAGATACCAATTTAACCTGTGACCCATTAATTGATGGGGTTGTTTCGATTTATAGACAGGCCCAGGCTTGAATCAGGGGTTTCAGTATCACCACGTGCCAGCAGGCTCAGAATTACACGGCAGTTGGAAAGGGCACACTTTGAAAACTGGGTCACAAGACATGGTATAAGACAGTGGAAGATCATCATTGAAGGACAATCAAGGAAGTGGTCAAGGGATATAATATTTCTAAACAGGAAGCAGTGTAGGTTGGCAAATGGGACACGAAGGCCCTGATGGGTTCCAGCGGCTGCACAATGGGGTCCAATAGTTGTCTGAGTGAAGGAATGCTATCTCCACCAAGCTCAAATACAAATACAAATACAAACAAAATGGTGTGTATGCAAGTTTGTGTGGATGCAACATGGCCAGAGTTGATGGCAGGTGGATAAGTGCATGAATGGCATGACAGTTTGAACTGTAATGTAGGCAGTATGAAAAAATTGGCCTTCACAGACAAGGCCATAACCAGTTTAATCATCAACAAAAAACACAACAGTATATACAACTAAGAGTTCTGCAAAATACCAACAATAGACAAGAGTAGATATTAATACTCATAAGTATCAACTAATCACAAGATCATCAGACAGACATATATGCCAAGGTGGATTACATGGTCTGTTAGAAATGATGTGGCAAGTGCAGAAATTGGTGAAGGTACACATTCACATGGCTGTGGTGTTCATATCTGCTGCAGAAGGGTAGGATGAAATACCATATCATGTGATGGGTGATGGAATTATGTTACTAGCTTCACTTATAACTACCAAAGAGAAGAATTCTCATGAAAACAGGAGTTTTCCAGATTCCACATATAATTAATGGGATTCAGTTTTTTTTTTTGGCGGGGGGGGGGGCAGTTCCTGTAAAATCTTTTGATCAGCACTTTGTAGAAAACATGAGAATAAATGGTTGGGACTGAGATACAACTTCAAATTTTCTAAGAAACTGGAGAAAAACAGTACTGAAATTTGTGTTACCTCAATGTATGGACAGATAATAAGGAGTTTATCATGTTGATTAAGCAACTACTAATTAACAAGACATCTCAGTCCAGTGTTTCTAAATACTTTGTGACATTGCTATGTATGACAACTTTATATTGCACCAATATGGTGGAAAAAAAAATCATGAAAATGTTAAGGTTAACTTGCACATCTGCATTAATAAGGAAACTTTTTGTCACATGATGATTTATTAAGCAACTGAACTTAAGTGACATTTTTGTTCCATCAGATGCGTTTTGCTTTTCCCCCATCACAAGCAAGTTTCAGTTATGTTTACAAGAAAGTAATTTAATAACCAGTTATGTAATGACTTGATTAATCATCATGAATGAAAAAAAAATGCTTGATGAGAGATGGGATAATTAGTGCATGTATACTGTTTACTGTTATACAACAGGTTCATTTCTGACAATAATCCAACTATATACACAGACAAGATTAAATAAAATATTTTAGTGAATCTCTCATAGATCTTCAATAAAGTTAGTTCACTCTGATATCAATGAACATCTATAATGGGCAGAGAGGTATCAAATCTCCAGCTTTCTCATTTATTATAAAACACTACTATAACTGAACTTCCTCTGCATGTACTTATATTTGGCTTGATGATAGCTTTAAGATAAATCCTGTCATTAAATTAACAGCACTTAAAAGATAAGCTGAAACATCCCTATATATCTTCATTATATTTTAATTAATTAGATGTGCTGACTTAGTAACTTATTATCTTTTAAGGGCTCAACACTTTGTTTCAGTACCTAAAAGCATAACAACAGTTTCAAGACAGTGAAGCCTTTAATTCAATGACTTGCAGCCAATGCTGCAGGCTAACTGTTTCCTGGCAGTCATAAACCACGCGTATTTTAAGTCTAAAGGGTTTTGAGAATGGTATAACATGTCCTGATATAAGCCCTACACTTGTACCTATTAAAGACAGTGGAAGTAGAGAAGCAATTAACTTCCACTGTACGAGACATAGCTGTGGCATCAAACATGCAAATTAGACAACTTTTAATTAAATGGTGCACCACCTCAATATTTTTAGGTGCAATGTAACTGATGTCTGACTGACATAATGATGATCTCAGAAAAATGTTTCTCTGTACTTTCATATACAAAATTACACAGGGTTCTAATTTCTGCCCCTCAGGCAAGCCACAGCACCAAATGGAACTCGGTACAACCAGCCCTTGTTTTATGCCTTTTCACTTTAATGCCCCTTGCCAATTTACACCATTTTCTAATTTGTGCTTTTTCATTTTCAGTTTAACACCCTTTGGCTAGTCACATTCCACTATATTAACCCCTTATTTCTGATGGGAATATCTTTCTGATTTACACCAACTTTATCATGAATGCAACTATGGCATAAAACAAGGGCTGGGTGTACATCCTAATTTGCTTTCTCATAAACGTTTTTAAACCATTGGATTAAAGACATATTTTGCAAGGCCATAATTTATGACTCTCAAATATATGGGAACATTTAATAAATACACACACAAAGAAATTCCGGTAAAAGATCAAAGTTTTGTAACTTTAAATTTACTTCAAAACAGACACAACTGACTTTCCAAATTTATCATCTTATAGAAACTTCTAACTTCACACATAACACTCTCCCTATAACAGCTTTCTGAATTATAACAGCTTGTTCTCTACACAAAGCTTTTTCAAAAGACTGGTATGTAATCCTATAGCAATGACTTCTCCAACCATCAGGTGATTCATACAGGTTCAAAAATTCTACATTAGTAATTATATCACCTGCCACTTGCCACAATATATTATAGAACTCTACTAATGAAAAGTTAGAACTATCAGTAAAACATATATCAAATGTATAGGCCCGAGAATCAAAGCAGGAATGTTTAAAGAGTGGGATATTCTCACTCAAAACAACACGAGATTCTTGAGTCCATAACTGTCTCCAATTATCAATGTCAAACAATAGTTCTGAAAGTTGATCAAGATATATCAAAGTCACTGATGTACAAGTGAATCCTCCTCCGCTTTCTACAGCGAAAGAAAATTCTTGTGCCACTTTTACAGGTTCATCTAAAAGATTATCATTCCTTATAAATATGTTCTTGCCTGATATAAATCTGTGCTGAAATTCTACTGCAGTTTCAAAATGATCTACCGATATGTACATAGCATCTTTCTTGCACGTGTCAAGCATTCTCCTTATATAATGTTCAGATATGTCTTGACGATCATGTCCTACCAATAAAACATGACAGGATAATGGTGGACAAGAAAAATCTGTCCCTGTGTTGTTGAAAACTAATCCTGGAAACATAAGAATATCATCAGAAGCCTGATTCCATAGCCGGAGCACTTGATCCAGCACATCAAGGAGTGTGTGTCTCAAGAAACGCTCAACACCTTGTCCCTCTGTATAGCACACTGGACCGCCACATGGTAGTTCTGTGTAGAGTGATATGTCAGTATCTGATATGTGCCTCACTTCAACATAAGCAGTCCCAATGAATGTCTTCAACTGTTCACACAAATAATGTACAGCGGATCCTTCCATATCAAATGGACTGTTCCTGTACTTGATGCTATAAACACTTTCACACACAAGATTTCCAAAATTTGTTTTCAATAACTGGCCACCCAAACATTGCAATATAGTTTCCACTTCCAAACTGGGATAGAGAGGTTGCCGCTTGCTGAAGATATAAACTAGGGCACCATCTGTATGAAATGCAGAGCCACCTCCTCTGTATCCAACACTTGTATACTTTGGAAATATATCATTTCTAAATTTCTCCACATACACTAGAACCAAGTTTCCATGTGCAGCCATCTCAACAACCTGCCATGTATCATCCCACCTACGTACTGGTTTATCAAGTCTGGTACCACCTTGTCCTTTACACAGTGACACCAATACTCTTCCTTTCAATGTGACTAGTTCTGAAGCACTTTGAAAAAATCTTTTTAGAAGTGCCCTGTTTAGATGTATTTTCATTTTTCCTCCAACATGTGGGAAATTGAATATGATCTTTGAGAACTTTTCATTTCGAAGAACAGAATGGTCATCCAGTTTTGTTGCATCTACATCCAATAGCACTCGAACACCTGCAAAAAATTTTCTGCATAGTACATACAATTAACATCAAACCATGCAGCTCATGCCACTATCTTCAGACATAAATGTTCATAAAAACAGTGGCTCCTTCAAATTTGACTGCCTGCTTAATGCAAACATTGCAAGCTGTAGGCTGTCAGACCTGCTTGACTTACTTGTGGTCAGTAAACTCTAAAGAAATAAAATCAAATGTTTGTCACATATGCTGTCCCAAAGTATCGGATACACGTTTTTCTCATGTAAAAGGTAAAGCAATCGGTGTAGAGGCCTCGACAGGCTCTTAGAGTTCCAGGAGTCTGAGGTTCCCAGATTTACAATCAGCATATTAAGGTGGCAAGGTTGTCAGCCCTATGCATCAGCTACCTTCACTCCCCACAAAATATTCCTGGTACTCTTTTCTCTTAGTGTTTTTCTCATGTATAAAGTTTCAATAATCCAGTGTTAGCAACATTAACTGCAATGAACATTGTGAAGCCTCCATTCTTCTGTTTCTCCAAGTCTCATTTCCTGCCTCCGGGCTGCAGAACAACTATGCTTTCAAGAACCTATATGTTTTATCAGTCACTTTTGAATTAATAATTATCCTTAACTGTACATGTTGTCATGAATCAAATAATTGACTGACTCACTGGATAAAATGGAAAGTGTATGGAAGGAAGTGGTCACTGCCTATTTTAGTACAAAATCCTGTTTTCATAGACAGCGCTTGGAGAACAGACTGATTCCTCATTCAGAATATGTGGCCTGCAAGCTGTGACCTCACAAATACGAAGCGAAAGTGCTAAGTACACACTCATGAATGTAATACTTATTTCCATCTCAGTTCAAAAGATTATGGCAGAATATGGAAGCTATATGCTACACATTTTCAATACCACAGTGCAATCCTCAGGAATTTTTCCACAAACCACTGGTGACACAGTACATAATAACAGAGCCTACGAATGATGGATGTTATTTAGTACATAAAGTTTAAGAAACGTTTCTCATTAACATACACATCAATACTCAGAAGTTCTGTCTATCATGGATTCTCTCAATTACTTCACAGCACTTATAATTACCGTGTACTTATTGGAGATCGGCAGTTTTTGCTGAGATAAACCTCCGAGCTAAATAAACTCTGAAATAGTCTACTGGTAATACTGTAACTACTTGCTGTGACTTGTAATCATGGCTGTGTTGCACTCTATTTTCATTGAATAGTGTACATTGATGAAGCTGTATTCATGGCTGGATTATAAAGTTCTTTCCTCTTAGCTGCGAAATGTTTGTTACATTCTTATGAGAGCTTCTAGTGATACATGGCACAATTTGTACAGCACTGTGGTAGTGTTGCTGCTCGGTATGATGTGGATGCAAGAAATATGCAATGGAGTCACGATACTCTAGTAAGGGAGGGAAGTATATATAAACATCTTTTATTGCATTGTTGAAACAAGATATGTTACATGCTTACAACACAAACAAGGAAAATGTTAAGAAATTTCCCTCTCAAAAATGTAGAACTGCAGTGTGTTCCACCATCTTTACTATGTTTCACTGTCACTTGGTGCAAAGAGGATTTGACAGACACACAAACAACTTCTCTTTGCATGTATTTTACACCAACATAGAGCAACTTTATACAGGATACTGGCCACCAGAAAATCTCCAAGATCTGTGCAGGCTCCAAACCAGTAAAAATACTACTAGCACATGTAGACAGTATGATGCTGTTCCCAAATGTAGTCTACACCCCCCATGCCAGATTGGAAGAAATAAATAAATATTTAGAACTGTTTCTTATGCTTAGAATGACAGGTATACATTGGTCCTACTAATAAACTAAACATACTTAAAACTGCAAGGGTAAGAGGGATACTTAAGCTTACCACACGATATTTTTGTCATTCCTCCTGCTGTCAAATGTTGTAAAATTTTCAACACAGGATTTTTGTATCCAATACAAATGAAGCCCGTTACACTTAAATTTGATAATGAATGCACAGTTTGAAAAATTACTCAAAAATTCTCTATTCTGATGTGGAATTATACACTGAGTTTGAAAATATACACAGCATGCAGACATATTTCTGGCAGGCCATGGGTGACAATGGACTTGCAACTGCACAGCTCGGTTCCATCAATACTACATATAACAGTCTTTCATACTTCAACAAAACCGAATTTTTATATATTTATAGTCTCTGTGAAATACCCAGCGAACAGAAAAAACAAATGTATAAACCTCTGGTGGGAAGATGGTGTGATGGAAGATGCCAGGAAGTTGGGGGAGAGAAATTGGAATGCTGCAAGGAATAGGGACAGCTGGCAGAAGCTTCTGAAGAAGGCCTTGTCTCAAAAGGGGCTGTTGTGCCAATGATGAGGATGATGATGATGATGATGATAAACTTCTGGACACTGAAGAAATTAATGAACCATCAGTAAAGCATGAAACAAACCCAGGTTATCAGGTCCTGCACTTACCTTTCTTTTCCAGAAATGTAATATTATCCCTACTTGCTTGAATCACATCAGACCCTAAGCATGATGCTGTTACAGTAATAGGAAGATTTAGTTCAACTAAACTAACAGCAAAGGAAAAGTTGCCTTCTCCTACAAGCAATACAGTGTCTCCAGCCACAAATGTATCAGGATGCATACTTTTGAAATAAACAACACTTCTGAAAGAAAAAAGAAATCTCAATAAGACTCTGAGACAAAATGTTGCACCTTTTTATACTTCCGCATCATCATCCTTCTTATCCTCTTAATCTCATTGTTCATACAAATGACATATGTCTCCATAACACAAATGTACTAATAAATTCATCTGTAATTATGTAGCCATCCATCACACTGCACACTGATTACAGTTCATGGTTATGACAATCAACTCAAATTCCTTCACTTAACATGACCCATGCTGAATAAAGCAAAACAAAAAAAAATTACAGTATTTTTAAGCACTGCAGCCAATTGTGAAACCAGTGCGTTTAAAGAACAATTGGGCTTTTCACAGCAGTGAACATTTGTGTGATAACACTGTCAACTAAACCTATATTACTGTTGCATTCTAGTTAATGAGTACATCATCCCTTACCTGTAACATCTGCAGCAATATCGTTAACTTCTACCGTTCTCAAAAACCTATCTCCCCCCTACCCTGTATTAAAAGTCGAGATCCCATTTTCAGAATATCAACCGCCACAGAATTTGTGGACCTACGAAATGATACGTATGAATGTACATATACAAGGCTGCAAAGACAGGTGCTAGAAGACGAAATTTTTAACCCGTAACAGAATGAAAAAGTGGTTATTGTTACTAGGCCGAGATTACTCAGACATAACACTGATACAAAAAAATTAAATAATAATAATAATAACAACAACAACAATAATAATACTGAAGCTCTGTCAATTCACTGGTTTTTCTTCACATATCCCATCCTCATCCTTCAGAGTCTCAGCTGGGACTTGGGAAAACGTGGGACAATTGATATGCCGAATCGAATATTTCAGAAGAAAGCCCTTTAAAACCTAACATACGTTTATGAATTGGATCCCTTATTATAGAGGTTACTGACATATCATTATGTACATATTCATGACTGACACGTATGATAACATTCGTACCAAATTAGTCCTTATCTCTTCTCAGTACTCTCTCAAACACAGCCTCTAAAGCCATCCACCTTTCGTACAATACAAACAACCAGAAACGTTTAGTCCCAAGCAAAACGCAAAACACGCCTCTCGCGCTCATCATTGAAACCTACTAGATTAAATTAGATCATAGATCATCGATGGTCTGTGTCTCTGATCTATGGTCGGTTTACTAGATTTTTATTATTCATCCAGTACACGATTATGCACATCCAACACAGATCATATATAACATCCACAAATTAGATTCTTGTGACCGTGCATCGTGAACATAATGTGAAGAGAGAAAACCAACAAGGTGCAATTAATTCGATGTTTATTATTAAACTTCTATCCTGACATGTTTCGGGCATCATTATGCCCATCATCAGGAGAATAAGACCGTGTTCTACCTGGTCGTGTAGGCTGTGGTCTTGTGGAGATACGTCGTGAGCCGTGTGCATTGTGTGAAAGTTACTGGTCGACTCAAGTTTAATAATAAACATCGAATTAGTTGCATCTTGTTGGTTCTCTCTCTTCACCTTATCCACAGATTAGTACGTACCACTGGAAATGTGGTACCTACATCCCACTCTTGAATGCTATAATCCACAAACAAACACTGCTTTATTGGAACAACCCACGTTTATGCAATACTTCGGCCATGTATTACGAGACGGTACACTGAGTTTTTGACATGGATTAGAGTATCGGTAACCCAGCTGTTAACAACTTTCTGATCCAACACGGATTACATGCATTTGGTAGGGCTCATGATTGATGTTCCCGAATTATATGCTCTGTGGTGGTTCCAGTGTGCGATACTTGTGGTCAGGTAATTTGGTTTTTCAAAAGGGACAGGGGGAAGTATGGATGTGAATAGAACTCAAGATAGTGTGAAAGGTGCTGTATTCATATTACCTTAAATGGAAAATGAAAACCGAAATACTGTGCCTAAATATAAATAAGCGTACTGAACATTTCCTTCTAGAAACAAATAAAATTCAGTCTAGTGTTCTAACGTCAAATTCAAACTCAACGAAAGTGTTATGATTACTAGAAACCCCGAAACTAAACATTTCTAAACAGGCCTAAGTATTCGCAACGGAAATGTCCATTTACCTCATCAACACTCACAAAATAAAAATTAGGAACAATTACAAACCACACATTCAATAACTCTCACGACAGGCCAACTTTATCATTTTTTTTTAGTTATTTTTGTCACGTAAGGCATAGATTTAAAATTTTAAATTACTGTGTGTCGACGAGGTCATACATGTTTGAAATTTATTGTAGCTTGTACTTAGTAAGGAAAGGGGGTTATAAATACTCATAACATTCCCCGAACATACTATGAACTGTGCTGTCTATGCCTTAAAATTTACCTATGAAAGTTTCAGGAAAAAAATTCTTTGACGGTAATAGTACAATGGTTACTACACTTAATCCCACACAGTATTTTGATTAAACAAGAGAGGGAGGAATATTTAGATTGTTGCGGTCACTTAATACGTAAAGCGAATTTTTATTTTACCTAAAATTATACTGAAAGCACTCAGCAATAGTTTTTAATTACTTGATTTCCACGGATCAGATTCGTTACTCTACACTGGAACACGTGACATATGTCCAATCGTCGAAGCGAAGGAAGTTACGTCAATATAATTTACTCCAATCACAAATGTTTAACTTCATTGGTGTTTTTCTGAAGTACAGCTGTTGTGTGTTGTTATGCAGGGTGGCGTTAGTCGTAATGCGGACGGACGAAATGTTGTGGGTGTTGGATTAGGTTCAGCAAGAGAGTACGTATTTATGCTGTGTGAAATTAATGAATTTTTTGTACCTGTGTACTCACTGAAGTCGTTATTAACGTGTCGGTACTGTAATTTCGGAGCCATCACATTAGTTTGAATTGAATCCGAAGTATTTACTCCTAAAATAGAATGTTTTAATGTTTATTTTTAACTGTAAAATACCATACATTATAGAAGGACGGAGCAGTTTGAAAGGCATTACTTGTTTATGTACGTAACTAGGTATGGGTGCCATATATATTCTGAAATGTACCTAGTAATATGAGTTTTTATTTTGAATCTGAGAAGATAGGTTAATAGGGAGCTAAGGGGCATGTGCTTTTTTTTTTTTTTTTTTTTTTTTTTTTTATATTGAATTTTTTTTTTTTTTTTTTTTTTTTTTTTTTTTTTAAAAAATTAATTTT
>Ga0123357_10003524_pt1 | contig 17982 bp, 15 predicted proteins | sample TergutEmb28metaG_FD_89873 | JGI IMG/M metagenome (GOLD analysis project Ga0123357, IMG submission 89873) | Embiratermes neotenicus P4 segment gut microbial communities from Petit-Saut dam, French Guiana - Emb289 P4 | ecosystem: Host-associated > Arthropoda: Insects > Digestive system > Gut ... | reverse complement strand
TGACTACTCAATCATCCAGGTTTATGAGGATACTTCGGGTGTCAAACCCGGAGAGCCGGTCACAAATACCGGGCTCCCTCTTGTCGCGGAACTCGGTCCGGGACTTCTGACCTCCGTTTATGATGGAATACAGAGGCCCCTCCCCGTGCTCAGGGACAAAATGGGAGACTACATCTTCCGCGGTGTCACCGCGCCTGGACTTGATAGAGAGAAAAAGTGGGATTTCAAGCCCACTGTCAAGAACGGCGATGAAGTCGAAGCGGGACAGGTAATAGGTACCGTCATGGAAGGTTCGATGATCCACAAGATCATGATCCCTCCGAAATTCAAAAAAGGAAAGATAAGCGGTTTGTCCGGAGGCAAGTACACTGTAGAAGATGTGATTGCGAAGGTCGATGGGCAGGAAGTGTCACTGATGCAGAAATGGCCCGTCCGTGCATCCAGGCCGGTAAAAGAAAAATATCAGCCGGATGTTCCGCTGATCACAGGCCTCAGGGTCCTGGACACAATGTTCCCCCTTGCAAAAGGCGGCGCATCTGCGATCCCGGGTGCTTTCGGAACCGGAAAGACGGTTACGCAGCAGTCCCTTGCCAAATACTCCAACGCAGAGATAGTCGTGTACATCGGATGCGGCGAGCGCGGCAACGAGATGACGGAAGTTCTTACGGAATTCCCGGAACTGGTCGACCCGTCGACAGGTCAGTCCCTTATGAACAGGACCGTCCTGATCGCGAACACGTCCAACATGCCCGTGGCGGCAAGAGAGGCATCTGTTTACACAGGTATCACCATTGCCGAATACTTCAGGGACATGGGATACGACGTTTCGCTCATGGCCGACTCCACATCAAGGTGGGCAGAGGCTATGCGTGAGATCTCGTCAAGGCTGGAAGAGATGCCGGGTGAGGAAGGATTCCCCGCATATCTCGCCGGACGTCTGTCAGAGTTCTATGAGCGTGCGTGCCACGCGAAGGTATTGAGCGGCGAGACCGGATCGATCTCCGTTATCGGAGCGGTATCCCCGCCCGGCGGAGACCTGTCCGAGCCGGTCACGCAGAACACACTGCGTATCGTTCGTGTTTTCTGGGCGCTTGACACCAAACTGAGAGAGAGGAGGCACTTCCCGACCATCAACTGGCTGACGTCATACACAATGTACGACAAACAGCTCAGCGGCTGGTACAAACAGAATGTGGCCGAGGATTTCCCGGAGCTCAAGGCATGGGCAATGCAGGTCCTTCAGAAAGAGTCAGAATTGCAGGAGATCGTGCAGATGGTCGGTTCCGACTCTCTGCCCGACGAGCAGAAACTGATCTTGGAAGTAGCTAAGATGATCCGTGAGATCTTCCTGCAGCAGAACGCCTACCACCCGATAGACGCATACTGTCCCGTCAAGAGGCAGCACGTTATGATGACGCTGATCAAGAAATATTCGGATCTCGCCGCTAACGCCCTCGCCGCCGGAGTACAGGTAGATAAGATCGCATACCTCCCGGTAAGGCAGAGGTTCAACCAGGCCAAATACGAAGAGAACATCGATGCTGAATTCGAGGCCGTGTCCAAGGACATGGAAACGCAGTTCGCAGGATTGGGAGCGTGAGAACAATGGCAAAAGTATCCAAAGAGTACAAAACAGTCTCCCAAATAGCGGGGCCCCTTGTATTCGTCAAAAAGACGGAGCCCGTCGGCTACCAGGAAATGGTCAGTGTAAGGCTTTCCGACGGGTCGACGAAAAGAGGGCAGGTCCTGGACACGTCCGAAGAGATCGTAGTGGTCCAGATATTCGAAGGCACTTCCGGTATAGACAGGCAGGCGTCCGTGCGTTTCCTCGGTGAAACGATGAAGATGCCCGTCTCAAGGGACATGCTCGGAAGGGTCCTGACAGGAGCCGGAGAGCCCCTCGACGGAGGAGCAAGGATAGTTCCGGATAAGGAACTCGACATCGTGGGAGCGGCCATCAATCCGTGGGCAAGGGACAGCCCGGCTGATTTCATTCAGACCGGAATCTCAACGATCGACGGAATGAACACCCTTGTCAGAGGGCAGAAACTGCCTATCTTCTCGGGATCGGGACTTCCGCACAATGAGATCGCCCTGCAGATAGCCAGGCAGGCGAAGGTCCTCGGAGAGAACGAGGAGTTCGCAGTGGTGTTCATTGCACTCGGCATAACGAACGAAGAGAAACAGATGTTCATGAAGGAGTTCGAGAGGACCGGCGCGCTGAAGAACGCAGTGGTCTTCCTGAACCTCGCCGATGACCCTGCAGTTGAGCGTATCGTCACACCCCGTCTCGGTCTTACGACCGCGGAGTACATGGCTTTCGAGCTCGGAATGCAGGTGCTTGTCATAATGACGGATATCACGAACTACTGCGAAGCTCTGCGTCAGGTCGGTGCCGCGAGAGAAGAGGTCCCCGGAAGACGTGGGTACCCCGGCTACATGTACACAGATCTCGCTCAGCTCTACGAGCGTGCCGGCAGGATCAAAGAGAAGAAAGGTTCGATCACACAGATCCCCATCCTCTCAATGCCCAGCGACGATATCACGCACCCCATCCCGGACCTTTCAGGATATATCACTGAAGGGCAGATCGTTCTTTCGAGAGAACTCCACCGCAACGGCATCTATCCGCCGGTGAACGTTTCATCCTCGCTGAGCCGTCTGATGAACTCAGGTGTGGGCAAAGGGAAGACAAGAGATGACCACAAGGCGGTATCGGACCAGCTGTACGCGTCATACGCGGAAGGAAAGGACCTGCGCGGCCTGGTGGCGATCGTCGGAAAGGACTCGCTGTCCGCAAAGGACAGGAAGTTCCTGGACTTCGCAGACCTCTTTGAGGACCGCGTCGTTCGTCAGGGCATAGATGAGGACCGTTCGATCGAGAGGACACTCGACATCGCATGGGAGATCATGAGAGAGCTCGACGTAGATCAGCTGACCAGGATAGACCGTAAGTACATCGAGAAGTACCTGAAGAAGTGAGTCTCATGGCAACCCAGGAAATCACCCCTAACCGTTCGACCCTCCTGAGCCTCAAAAAGAGGATCAAGCTGTCCGAAAGCGGATACAAGATCATGAAGATGAAGAGGGACGGCCTCATCATCGAGTTCTTTGAGGTGCTGGAAAGGGCCAAAGAGATGCGTGAGGGGGTCGCCTCAGACTATGATGCGGCGATGGCAAAGATAACCATTGCCCGTGTGGTCGAAGGAGAGATCGCCGTGAAGAGTGCAGCATACGCCCTCAAAACGAAACCAGAGGTCAAACTTGGCAGCAAAAGCATCATGGGAATGATGGTCCCGAAGGTCGAGGCCACATCGTTCCACACCAAGATGACTGAGAAGGGATACGGCGTGATAGAGACATCCGCCTATATCGAGGAGGCCGCGATGGCCTTCGAGAAACTTCTCGATACTCTGGTTCGTGCGGCCGAGATCGAGACCACCATGAAGAAACTTCTGGATGAGATCGAGAGGACCAAGAGAAGGGTCAACGCCCTTGAGTTCAAGATCATACCTGAGCTCAAGGAGTCCGAGAGGTTCGTCAGTTTCCGTCTTGAAGAGATGGAAAGGGAGAACACGATCCGCCTCAAACATCTGAAGAGGAAAGGAGAGGCCGCAGAGTGAGATCGATCAAGGAGCGCGTGAACGAGATATCAGACGATCCGAAGAAACTGAAAAGGACCTTCGCGTTCATCTGGATAGTGGCATACGCGATGCTCATCATGGGCTTTCTCCTTATGATCTGGGTCTTCTTCTACACCTAAACCATTTAAAACAAATTTCTTTTTTATAAAAATATTATTTTGAGAAGTTTACCATTCTTGTGGCCCCAGTGCCAAGATGGACCATCGGCATTATTGCCGGGTTGGGATTGAAGTTATGCGACCTCTGGTATTCGGTCTGGCTCTGCCATGCGGATGCGTTGATGATCTTGATGCCGCGGTAATCCATCTGCCCTGCGCCGTGCACATGACCCGATACGAAGACGTCAGGGGCCCTATCAATTACGAGATAATCTTTCTTCTCCGGCGCCATGGCGGTCTTCCCGCCGTACATAGGGGCAAGGTGGCGTCTTGTCAGCATCTCTTTCATCACTCTGATGGGGTCGTCGTAGTTCAATCCCTGTACGCTTGACACCCAGTCATCGATACTTTTTCCGTGGTAAGAAAGGATCGTCCTTCCTTCGATCTCAATGTTGACCGGATTCCCGGCCACGATCACATTCGAATCGAAACCCTTTGTGAATATCTTGTCAAGTGCCGGCTGCGGTTCTGCCAGCCTCACCGCGTCATGGTTGCCGGGCTGGATGACTATCTTGATGTGATCGGGGATCTCTTTGATGTATTCCCCCAGTTTAGCATACTGTTCGTAAATATCTGTGATGTTGAGCTCCTCTTCCTGCCCGGGGAATATCCCTATTCCGTCGACCACATCCCCAGGGAGTATAAGATAATCCAGATCCTTTTCATACGCGTTCGTCTTCAGCCAGCCGATCATCTTCTCCCATTCTTTCTCCAGAAAAGTGTAGCTCCCGACATGTATGTCAGAAAGGAACGCGACGGAAGCCACGGAATCAGACGGCACCCATGTGCGCCCGGCAGGAACATCAGGCCTGAATATCTTGTCAGCGATGAAAAGGTCTCCTCGCGTTGACGGTTTTCCTAAGATGCCGATGACCTCATCGTTGACGAATAATTCCCCGAAGCACGGGGAGTCCTTGGATATCAGAACAGTGCATGTTCCGGTTTCATCCTCCACGCGCAGAGTGGTATGGCCATTCTTTGTGTCCTTTTTCTCATATATCATACCGATTATCTGCGTCTCTCTTCCTAAGGTCAGAGCTTTGGATATCGGAAGGGATGTTCCGAAGTCCCTTTTTTTCTCGATCATCTTTTTCAGAGCAAGGAACCTGTTCTTGAAATAGGTCGTAAAATCATCGATCTTGCCCTCGCACGTCGAGTCCCCGGTGATGTCGGTCCCGGCAACGACCGAGATATCGTAGTGTTTTTTGTTCCTTGGAGTATCCGGCACCCTTTCGGGTGCGATCGCGGCATCGCCGGCAAGGAAATTCAGTACATCTTTCTTCTCAATGAAGATCGAACTGTTTGAAAGCGCAGCCAGAAGAGTGTTGGCAAAAGCTACTGGGTCGGGCTTGGAAAGCACGCAGTCTAATGCATCGGGTGAGAAGAATAGGTTCTTTCTCGCTGCCGCATCAAGGACCTCCGACCTCATGGAATACCCAATACGATACTTCACTAAATAGTCTTTCAACCCTATGCAAAGGGAGTTAAATATACACAATACCTGCCCCATTTATGGTCTCTGTTCTGATATCATGCCCGGTATACCCCAGCGAGGTCCAGGAGAAGGTAAGGGAAGCGATTCTGAAGATTTTTCCGGATGCTTCGATAGAAAGGGCTGAAGATGGATTCAAAGGTGAGGCGAGCACAGGCCGGTTCTATGATCTGATACGCAAACAAAAGATACTCGACAGCACGAGATCAATGATGTTCAAAGGACTAAGGGGGAACAAGATCGTTCTGCACCTGAATAAGCAGGTAGCATCGGTAGGCAAGATATCCTTCACCGAACCGAGGACGATCTTAGGAACAATAACAGTAACAATAGAATGCGATGAGCCCGAGGCACTTATCGATCAGATCGCGCCCAGAACAGTCGACGGCGAGGAGGTGAAATAATGATCGGGATGTCATGCACGCAGTTTGGGATAATAGACCCCGAAACGATCATGGAGATGGTGTCAAAGGATTTCGAACTGTGGGAGATATTCTCTGAAGCAGAGAATGCCGTGACCAAGTTCTCTTCTCGATTCAATGAGATAAAAGGCTCATACAACATGAGGTATTCTATCCACGCCCCGATTTGCGACATCAATATCGCATCCGTTAATGAGAAGATGAGGGAAGCTGCGATAGAGGAGATGCTCAGGACGATGGAGCACGCCAACCGTATGGAGATCGAGATGATCACGATCCATCCAGGATTATACTCGATGGTGTTATATGACGTGAAGGAAAGGTCAGTGGAGCTTTCGAAACGCTCTCTCAAGATGATTGAGAAAGGATCCAAAGAGTATGGGGTGACCATAGCCGTGGAGAATATGCCATCGTTCGGCATAATGATGGGGCAGACCCCGGAAGGTCTGCTGAATCTGATCGACGGCACAGATCTGATGATATGTTTCGATATCGGGCATGCGAACACGATGGGGCTTATACACGAGTGCATAGGCGCCTTCCGCGAAAGAATGGTGAACATACATATTCACGATAATGTCGGTAAGAATGATGACCATATGACCATCGGCGACGGGAACATAGATTTCAACAAGGTCCTTTCTGAGCTGAAGTGGTACAAAGGCAACTATGTGATTGAATCCAGGAGTATGGAGTCCGCGGTCACATCAAAAAAGCGTTTGGAAAAGATCATGCATAACATGTGAAGGCCGCTAAAGTATACAAACGAGGAGAAACTCATCATTTTTCTTTGATACACCCACCTCTGAATAAAGGAAGAGGCACGAGCGACCCTCTGAAATCCCATACTCTTTTTAATATGTAGATGACGGCAATGGCGCCTATCGCCATGAGCAAGAAAGACACATAGATCGAAAACCATCCGATCCCCATCCAGTCGAATGATGAAAGATAATCGTTGACAAAATGGAGCAGTATCGAGGCGTATAATCCGAAACGGACGAACAAATATCCGAGGAACATACCCATTATTCCTGCCGTCACAACCTTCCAGAGCTGGTCTCCCCATCCGGGGTAGTGCGCCAGGCCAAAGATTACACCAGATATTATTATGAACGCGACCGCGGTCTTGCTCATTTCAAAACCGCCCAATAGACACTTAAGAGACTCTTTATTCCTATGAATGGCAAGCGAGATGATGGTCATCGGCACGCCTATGTACATAACGCGGGCAATGATCTCCTCCCAAACTCCCGCATTTGCCATACTGAACATCTGTTCCAGCTTGATCCCGAAACCGGGGGAACTTAGGTCAGACCCGTATGACAAAACTATGATCGAGACGATCAATGTGATGAAAAAATTCGCACTCAGGAAGATGCAAACCCAAAAAATAGCTGTATTCTCAGCGGCATCTGGCCGGGTGATCCCGCCCGGCTCCCTTGCCTTTGTTACAAATTTGTATATCGCGGTGATCAGGCATAACAGGATGATTATGACGACCAACACCCAATATATCTTGAGTCCAGCCTCGCCCCAGTAGAATAGGACGTGCGGGAAGGGCACTATCACAAAAATACCCACAGATAAATTTGGTAAAAAGGAGAAGACATCGGGGAAGTTGACCAGCATAGTTACCGCTTCAAAGACGGCAATTGCAATTATGGCCATGCTTATGACCAGAAAGATGGATTCGAGGATGCCAAGCTGTTTTTTCGCCGGTGCCGGAGCATAGCTTTGAGTAGGACCCACATATGGGCCAAGGTCATTAAGAGGGCGGCCGCAGGCCCCGCAGAATGAGCACCCGTTTGCCGCATACTCTCTGCATCGGGGGCATTCGTTGCTTACAAGCTGCCTGCCGCACGCACCGCAAAACATGCTGCCATTATCAGTATATTCTTTGCATCTAGGACACTCGTTGCTTATTAGCCGCCTACCGCACGCACCGCAAAACATGCTGCCTTTATCTGCGTACTCTCTGCATTTTGGGCATTCGTCGTTCATGATCCATCGCCCTTCGCACTCTCGATATTTCTTACGATGTTATTTATTCTTTCCACTTCGATGACAGCCAGCAGAGAATGCCGGTATCTCGCGGTATCTGCTATTTGTGATGCGATATACTCTTCCCGTCTCTGGCTGACCCTACAGTATCCTTTTACTTTGTTCAGATAATCGTCCCAGGATATCGCAAATGATTCGGGGGATGACATGTCGAAACGGCGTTTCATCCCTTTCTTGGCAAGCCTGTGTTCCTTTACGAACTCCAGGGTCTTTACTTCATTGATGTACACTTCGGCGAATTCCTCATTGTTCATATCAAGCGGTATCACATCAATGGAATCCTTTGAGCAGAGGTCTATCAGCTCGCAGAATGCGGGCGTAGGCGACTCTATTTCACCAAAGGTTGACAGATGATAGACGTAGACCATGTCTATCTCGCTCAGTTCTTGGATATCCTCTATCTCTTCTCTTCTCTTCAGTGCCACAATCTCTTCTATTCCCAAGGCAACAGCATATGCTTCGTATTTTCCGTACGTCTCTCTGACCTTTTCCGCTTCAGATACAAGCCCCTTTACAATAGGGAGGATGTCGACTCTGCATTTTCCGACATCGATGGAGATCATTTTTTAGTGCTCCTTGAAAGTACAAGGTCTGTCAGGGCATCCTGATCGTCTATCTTCTTCAGTTCCTCGCTCGTTACGACCGCGGTGGTTTCGATATTCTCCGCAGAGCGCTCCCTCTCTACTATTATCAAGGAATGTTTGCCGGAGATCCTGGAGATCTCCGAGGCGATTAACGCTTTCTGAACGAGTTTTTCCTCATCGATGCCGAGGCCGGTAAGGAATATCGTCTGTCTGCTTCTCGATATGGCCTCGAAAGGACTCTTTGTGACTGGGGTTATCGAGAATCCTATCTCAAGGAGGCGGTTCAATGCTTTTGAATCGGTCACGCTGCCGCCGGCCACCTCATAGTCCTCGAGCTTCTTTTTACTTTTATATTCGAATGGGTCGATTGGCTCTATTATCGGCACATGAAGGAACTCCTCAAGCCTCATTGCGGCATCTATCATGGCCCCCATCCCCGACTCATACATCTGGATCGTACGCCTTGAGACTCCAGTGGTCTCCGCCAGCGTGCCGAGGCTTATTCCTCCGCTCTCTCTGATATTTCTAAGAAGTTCGCCGTCTATCTTCACATACAGGCCGCCGGGTGCCGCAAATATGAACGGCGGGACCTCTTCCAACAAATGCTCGCCGAGGGTCTCGTTTGATATTATCGGGATCTTGAATCTCGAATACACAATGCCGGCTTCCAGAGGCCCCGAGCTGGAGGTCTCTCCGATGAGCAGCGGCGTCGCCTTCAAAGCGTCCGCGAGCACTTTCATATCCTCGGCGTTCTCCCTTGAGAACGCATCCACGTTGCTTAGGACCTTTATGATGAGCAGCGTTTCATCTTTTCTTCCGACGATGTCAAAACATATGCTGCGAAGATTAAGTGATGAAGAAATATCAAATCCTGCCTTTGCCAGTATGGCTCTGGTGGTATTGATAAGGTCTTCCCTGCTCATAATATGTAAAGAGGTTGTCCTTCTATATAAAACAATACAATTGAAATATTTTGGAAAAGGTTTGTCGCAGCCAGGATCAGCCGACGTTGATCCGTTTCTTGGGATCGATGGGGGTTATCGGGGTCAGGGTCACTTCCAAGATGCCGTTGTTGTACTCTGCTTTCGCTGAGCCGGGATCGACATCGCACGGAAGTGCCAGCACCTTGGCGAATGTCTTGTGCTCGGTGTCAACGCTTACGGAAAGCGTATTCTTCGTCCCCTCCAGTACGATATCCTCTTTCGAAACCCCAGGGATCTCTACCACCGCCCTGACCGCTTCGCCCTCAAAAGATACATCCGCCAGAGGTTCTCCGACCATACCGCACGATGTTCTGTGGTCCTCCGCCAAGTTGCCGAACTCACTCACATGCCTGTTGCCGTCGGAGTCCATGTACGCAGTGTATCCGTAGGTTCTTACGTTCTCACCCATGTTCTCAGGGTCGGAGAACATCTTTTCCATCCTTTTTATGGCCGATTCGAAACTTCCTCCGAAGAGGCTGTTCCAGATATCATCTGTATCCATCTATGTTCCCTCCTTTGGTCTGATATCCGTATTCTTTGAGCTTCTGGGACGCCTGTGGCCCGAACTTGTCAACAGCAGAGAGGAAATCCTTCATTTCGACCTTGCAGTTTGTGATCTCTTCGTCATCAGGGATCTTACCAGGCTTGACGATGCGCCTTACGGCCGTCATCACAGCCTCGTTGCATATCGCTGATATGTCAGCGCCGGTGCATCCTTCTGTCTTGTCGGCAAGACCGTTGATGTCCACATCGTCCGCCAAAGGCTTTTCTTTGGTGTGTATCCCGAAGATCAACACTCTCGACTCGTGGTCCGGCGGACCTATGTATATGCTCTTGTCGAATCTCCCTGGTCTCAGCAGAGCAGGGTCCATTATGTCGGGGCGGTTGGTCGCGGCTATGACGACCACATCGTTCAGGGATTCCAGGCCATCGAGTTCTGTCAGCATCTGGGATATCACTCTTTCCGTGACATTGCCGTCGCTTCCGGTACCTCTCTCCGGCGTTATGGAATCTATTTCATCCATGAAGATCACGCAGGGCGACGCCTGCCTTGCCTTTCTGAATGTTTCCCTTACAGCCTTTTCGGACTCTCCGACCCACTTGTTCAGGAATTCCGGCCCTTTCACTGCTATGAAGTTAGCCTCTGATTCCGTTGCCACAGCCTTGGCGAGCATGGTCTTGCCGGTCCCGGGCGGGCCGTACAGCAGGATGCCTTTTGGTGGTTTGGCATTCATATGCTCGAACACCTTGCCGAACTTCAACGGCCACTCCACCGCCTCCTTTAGTTCCTGTTTCGCCGATTCGAGCGCGCCGATATCGTCCCATTTCACATTGGGCTTCTCTATCAGCACCTCTCTCATGCTTGAAGGCTGAAGGTCTTTCAGGGCCTCCCTGAAATCATCTCTTGTCACAGAGATCTTTTCCAGTATGTCCACCGGGATCTCTTCTGTCTCAAGGTCCACCTGCGGGAGCACGCGCCTCAGAGCGGCCATCGCAGCCTCTTTGCAAAGGGCTGAGATGTCAGCTCCGGCGTAGCCGTGCGTACGGTCGGCAAGCTTGCTGAGGTCCACATCATCGGAAAGCGGCATGCCTCTTGTGTGGATCTGCAGTATCTCCAGCCTTCCGTCCCTGTCAGGTATGCCTATCTCGATCTCCCTGTCGAACCTTCCGGGCCTTCTGAGAGCTTCATCGATAGAGTTCGGACGGTTGGTAGCGCCGATGACCACGACCTTCCCTCTGGAATTCAAGCCATCCATCAGAGAAAGCAGTTGTGCGACTATGCGCCTCTCCGCTTCCCCCGTGACCTCATCCCTCTTCGGTGCGATCGAATCTATCTCATCGATGAAGATGATGCTCGGAGCGTTCTCTTCAGCTTCTTTGAAGATCTCTCTCAGCTTTCCTTCGGATTCGCCGTAGAACTTGCTCATGATCTCCGGTCCGCCGAGGGAAATGAAGTTGCTGCTTGTTTCCCCGGCAACCGCTTTCGCCAGCATGGTCTTGCCGGTCCCGGGAGGGCCATGCAGAAGGACCCCTTTGGGGGCTTCCACGCCCAGCCTCTTGAACAGCTCAGGATGTCTGAGAGGCAGCTCGATCATCTCCCTGATCTTAGCCACCTCGTTGCCCAGCCCTCCGAGGTCGTCGTATGAGACCTGAGGAACCTCCATATCTGTCACTGAAGCCGGTTTGTCGGATATCTTCACGCTGGTGGATGTCGTCATCATGATGGCATCGCCGGACGGCGAGAACGAGGTGACAACGAGATCTATCTTATTTCCCATGACATTGAGCGTCAGCACATCGCCTTTCGCGAACACTCTTCCCTCCATCATCTTGCTGAGATATTCTTCTCCGCCCTGAAGTCTCAGTTCCTCTGTGGGCGAGAACGAGATCTTCTCTGCATTCTTTGCGGTTATTTTCTTCAATCCGACGCGTTCGTCTATTGACGTTCCAGCATTGCGCCTGGTGGAACCGTCGATCCTTATTATTCCGCGGTTGGCGTCCTCGGGGGCGCCTCTGAGCACTTTGACGACCGTCTTCTTAGTGCCGTCTATCTGTATTATATCGCCTGTTTTGAACTCGAATATGTCCATGAGTTCAGGGTCAAGTCTGGCGATGCCCTTTCCCGTCTCTCCGGGTTTCAGTTCTGCGACCTTAATCGCTTTATCGTTACTCATTTGTCATCACCTCTTTTTTATATCCTTGTGTCTCTCTTCAATATCGTTCATGATCTGGGTCATCCTGTCCTCTCTGACACCCATATCTCGGGAGACCTCCCGCAGATCATGACCCGGCGAATTCAGCATTTCATAGAGGATGTTCCTTTCGAAATAGTCCAATCCATCGGCGATCTGGCCATTCATGAAGGAACGGATCATCACGTTGCGTCTTTCGATCATCTCTTTTCTCAGTCTGTCAAATTCAGCTATCTGCCTGTCTATTTCAGACAGACTTTCCCTTACTTCTCCAAATTCCATATCGATGCTTTCATCGTTGCTCCAATTGCTTTCTGGTTCAGAGATGGTTGCCATGAACATGCCGTTGCGCATGTCGATTGTAAGAGTGAACTCGGATGTAGGACGGTAGACGATCTTGAAGGGGCCTCTATCGCTACTTTCTCTTCTACTCTCCACCAACCCGCTTCTCTCGAGGATGTCCAAGTTCTTCATTACCGCCTGCTGGCTCACTCCAAGCTCCCTTGAAAGTTGCAGAGGATAATGGGGTTCTCTTACCAGCGCCATCAGTATTCTGCGCCTCATTGGGTTCTCGATGACGGATAGGATGGTATCGATATCATTCATGTTATCACCATGTTGTTAACTTTTGGTTATTAACTAATGGTTAATGTAAGCCTAGTATTTAAACAATATGTATGAGAAGGCCAATATCAGATGGTTAAAAACGGAATCAAATTACCGTTATTATCGGAAGTCAATTACCGCCAAAAACGGAATCAAATTACCGTTATTATCGGAAGTAAATAATACGTGGATGACCTTTCAGAGGTCATGAGTGATTATTGTCCACGGGTGATTGATCCGTATCTAAGCGAGACGCTAGAGTATTCTGGTGCCGTTCTGATAGAAGGAGTAAGATGGTGCGGAAAGACACGCACGGCAGAAGAAAAAGCCGCCAGTATAATATCACTGCAAGATCCAAGCAAATCCAAATCATATCTTAAAACGGCCGACATAAAACCATCTTTATTGCTGGAGGGCGAAACACCTAGGCTGATAGATGAATGGCAGATGGCCCCGGTGCTGTGGAACTCGGTAAAATACACAGTGGACGAGAGACGGGGGAAACCAGGACAATTCATTCTGACAGGCTCAGCAACGCCGCCGAAAGATAATCTGCGCCACTCTGGTGCCGGAAGGATAGAGAGAGTGAAGATGAGGCCGATGAGTCTTTTTGAATCACAAGAATCCAATGGTAATGTCTCTCTGCACGAATTGTTCGAAGGGAAACACGACATAGAGGCATCCTCGGAACTGACCATCGAAAAACTTTCTTCTGCCGTGGTAAGGGGAGGATGGCCCGGGCTGATGAACACAGCCGAAAAATTTGTGATGAGGGAAATGCAGAACTATGTCGAATCAATAATAAACATAGACATATCAAAAGCGGACGATGTGCAAAGATCCCCGGCAATAGCACGCGAGCTTATGAGGTCCCTTTCAAGGAATGTGTCTTCGGTTGCCAACATGTCGACGATAAGAAAAGATATGTCAGGCGATGATGATATGATCTCAGATAAGACCGTGTCTTCTTACATCAACGCACTTAGGCGTATATTTGTTGTTGAAGATGTTCCGGCATGGAACCCTTCGGTGCGTTCCAAGGCCGCCGTCAGGGAATCCCCCAAAAGAAATTTTGTTGATCCGTCTATAGCCGCGGCCGTGATGAGACTATCGCCGAAGGGCCTTTTGGAGGATCTAAGCACGTTTGGGCTTCTTTTTGAATCGTTGTGCGTAAGAGATCTGAGAGTGTATTCGCAGGTGCTTGATGGGGAGGTGTTCCACTACCGTGACCGCTATGATCTGGAGGCAGACGCGGTCGTACATCTTAATGACGGAAGGTGGGGGGCAGTTGAAGTGAAACTTGGAATGAATGAGATCGAAAAAGGTTCTGAAAATCTTAAAAAACTGAGAGACAGAGTTGATACGGATCGTATGAAGCAGCCATCATTCCTGATGGTTCTTACGGCAACGGAATATGCATATAGACGCGAAGACGGGGTTCTCGTTGTACCGATAGGTTGCTTAAAGCCATGATCTCATTCAACAAAACTCAATGTTGCAGATAAATTTACTGTTATAATGTATAATAAAGTACATCAATGCACATAATATTATATAGGCAAGCGTTATGGCTCAATCTATGGCATTACCTAAAGACATCAGGATAGACTTGCCGTACGACGAAGTGCCGAAAAAATGGTACAACTTGGCGGCAGACATAGGGCATCTGGAGCCCCCACTCAACCCCGGGACGAGGAAACCGGCCAAGCCAGAAGACTTCGAAGCGATCTTCTGCAAGGAGATCATAAGGCAGGAAGGCTCTACAGAACGTTACATCAACATTCCCGAAGAGGTCAGGGATAACCTGGTATTTCTTAACCGCCCGGCACCGCTCCAGAGAGCAATAAGGCTCGAGAAGTATCTGAAGACCCCTGCAAAGATATACTTCAAAAGAGAGGATATGAGCCCTCTCGGAAGCCACAAAGGCAACACCGCCCTGGCGCAGGCATACTTCAACGCGGAGGAAGGGGTCCACACCCTGACCACCGAAACAGGCGCAGGGCAATGGGGCACCGCGCTGGCGATGGTGTCGAATCTGTTCGACATCGACTGCACAGTGTTCATGGTCAGGGGCAGCTATGATCAGAAACCGATGAGGAAAACGATCATGCAGACATATGGCGCAACAGTGTACGCTTCGCCAAGCCCCCAGACGGAATTCGGAAGGAAGGTCCTAAAGGAGCATCCGGAGACGACAGGTTCTCTTGGGATAGCTATCTCCGAAGCATGCGAAGTAGCAGCCAAGGATCCGAACATCAGCTATTCGCTCGGAAGCGTGCTCAACCACGTTATGCTGCATCAGACGGTCATCGGCACAGAGACCATCGAGCAGATGAAGATCGGCGAGATCGAACCCGATTACATGATAGCTTGCGCCGGAGGAGGTTCCAATTTCGGAGGGTTCGCGTTCCCGTTGCTCGGAGAGAAGATCAAAGGCAAAACAGACTGTACCTTCATAGCGGCGGAATCAAAAGCGGCCCCTTCCCTCACGGCAGGGGAGTTCAAATATGATTTCGGCGACACTGCCGGATTCACCCCACTCATGATGATGTACACTCTTGGACAGGAGTTCATCCCGAAAGGGATACACGCCGGAGGCCTGAGATATCATGGAATGGCTCCATTGGTCTCCGCAGCCATGGACAAAAAACTGATAACGGCACGGGCTTACGAACAGCTTGAAACTTTCGAGGCTGGGGTCGCGTTCGCAAGAACGGAGGGGCTGGTCCCGGCGCCCGAGTCATGCCACGCAGTGAAGGCGGCCATAGACGTCGCGCTGGAATGCAAAGAGGCCAAAGAGGAGAAGAACATTGTGTTCTGCATGTCAGGACATGGAATGCTGGACCTCTACGGCTATGGGCAGTACCTCGACGGTACTATGAAGAGCTCGTCGATGTAATGCCGGCATGATGCCAAAAAACGAAAACATGGGAAACCTGCCCTTATTCTTTTTCAATTTACAGAATTGCATTTTGACGGATGACATACGGCCGCAACAGCAATTTTGAAATGGCTGAGAAGGATTCGTATCATACTTTTTATTCTCCAACATCGGAAGTGAAAACCCTCCAACATCGGAAGTGAAAACCCTCCAACATCGGAAGTGAAAACCCTCCAACATCGGAAGTGAAAACCCTCCAACATCGGAAGTGATTAATATAATCTAACTAATCTGGGTATCATGGAGAAGGCCTATCTGAAGAGAATCGTCGATTCGCAAATAGAGGAGCGTCTCCAGAGAATAGGCGCGGTACTAATCGAAGGGCCAAAATGGTGTGGAAAGACACGCACCAGCGAAGAGCACTGTTCGAGCATAGTAAGAATGCAGGACCCTGCCGGTAATTATTCCAATCTAAGGTTGGCAGACGCTCAGCCTTCGCTGTTGCTAGAAGGCGATGTTCCGAGACTGATAGACGAATGGCAGCTCGCACCAGTCATCTGGGATGCAGTAAGGTTCGAAGTGGACGAACGTGGCGTTCCGGGGCAGTTCATACTTACAGGATCTTCGCGACCCCCAAAGAACCCAGTAAGGCATTCCGGGGCTGGAAGGATATCTAGGTTGTCAATGAGGCCCATGACCCTGTTTGAGTCCCTTGAATCTAATGGGTCCATCTCACTAAGGGACCTGTTTGAGGGCAAAGAAGTGAAAGGAAGATCAGATCTGACAATCAAAGATTTAGCCCTCACTCTGATAAGAGGCGGATGGCCGGCATCGATAGGCTCCGACGAAGTAAAAGCGACTGGAAATATGAAGGACTTCATAGATGCTGTTGTAAATGTGGATATGTCTGAGGTCGATGATATCAAACGTAATCCAGACACGGTAAAGAAATTGTTAGTATCCCTTTCCAGAAACATCTCTACGACGGCAGCCATAACTACTGTGGAGAAAGACATGTCGGGCGATGATGATACAATATCAGAGAAGACCGTGTCAAGTTACATAGGGGCATTAAGGAGGCTTTTCATTGTTGAGGATTTACAGGCATGGAATCCATCTGTTCGTTCTGGTACTTCCGTGAGAACGTCCCCCAAACGTCATTTTGTGGATCCATCTATCGCTGCATACATGTTAAGGACATCTACACAAAAATTGCTGAGCGACCTTGAGACATTTGGTCTCCTCTTTGAGTCGCTTTGTGTTCGTGACCTTAGAGTATACTCCCAAATAATGGATGGAGAAGTATTCCATTATCGCGATGGATACGGTCTCGAGGCTGACATAGTCATCCGCCTAGACGATGGAAGGTGGGCTGCCATCGAAGTGAAGCTAGGCAGCTCGGAGATCGAAAAAGCTGCTAAAAATCTCCAGAAACTAAAGGATACAGTGGACGTAGAAAAGATGGGAAGTCCGTCTTTCCTACTGATACTAACTGCAGGAGAGTATGGATACAGGCGGCAGGATGGAATATACATCGTTCCGATAGGGTGTCTGAAGGACTGATGTGTGGCATTCACTCAAATTTCTTTATTCTGTACCTTTGATTCCTGCTGGTAGGTTTTTCAGGAATTGTTCTTTCGATCAGCCCCAGGTCTAATGCAGGGTTGAGGTAATTGTCCCTGAATGTCTTCCGGTGGCTCATCCCGAGTTTCTCCATGATCTCCAAAGATGTCATTTCTTTCTTCTTTATGCAATTTGCCACAGCTCTGGCTCTCTGAATATCTTGGTCGGTATCTTGGTCGGTATCTTGGTCGGTTGCAAATTCGTTCAGAGACTCTTCTATTATGTTAAGCATGAACTCCACGAATATCCCCGAATCCGTTTCTTCAGTCGATCGGTTGATAGCTTGATAATACTCGGCCTGATGCTTTTCGATCATGGATTCCACAGGAATCCACTCGAATAGGGGGTTCCATCTGGAAAGCAGAAGGGTTTGCCAAAGGCGCCCCATGCGCCCGTTTCCATCCGCAAAGGGATGGATGAACTCGAACTCATAGTGGAAGACGCAGCTCTTCACAAGAGGATCCCACTCAGAGCTCTTCACCCAATTCAATAGATTTGAGATGTGAGTAGGAACCATATGCGCGGGCGGAGCCATATGGATAAGCTCGTTGTTGCTGAACACACCTACTCCGCCGGAACGAAAGTTACCGGATTCTTCTACCAGGCCCGCCGTCATAATTTTGTGGGCATAAAGAAGATCTTTCACGCTGTATGGGTCGAGGTCAGATATTGCCCCGTACGCCGCATATGCATTCTTCACCTCCAGAATATCCTTTCCCGGACCGAGAACACGCTTTCCGTTGACCACGTCTGTTACTTGTCTCAACGTCAGCGAGTTTGCTTCTATGGCAAGCGATGACTTGATTGATTTGATTCGATTGACACGGCGGAG
>Ga0123357_10003523_pt1 | contig 17983 bp, 17 predicted proteins | sample TergutEmb28metaG_FD_89873 | JGI IMG/M metagenome (GOLD analysis project Ga0123357, IMG submission 89873) | Embiratermes neotenicus P4 segment gut microbial communities from Petit-Saut dam, French Guiana - Emb289 P4 | ecosystem: Host-associated > Arthropoda: Insects > Digestive system > Gut ... | reverse complement strand
TTCTCGTCTCGTATTGGGTACATAAATGACTGGAGCTTGTAAGCTTCCAAATTTTTCCTCGCACTCGGTCACATTTAGTGGACACTTTTCAGCAGTTGTGGAGATAATTGCCCCCTGATTTTTTTAACGTTTCACAGGATCACGGTTGTATTTTTTGTTGCATAATTTTTGGTGAATGCTGAATTAGATCTTTAAACAGAGAATATATTTTTCGTAGTCCGGCTAGTCATTGTGGTACTAATATGCATTACTACGGAAAGAAAAGCAAACAGTGACACCTGGTGGTATTGCACTTTTTGTAGGCACTGAATATATCTAGTACGGAATTGCTTGCAGCTTCTTCTGACATCACTCTGATGGATCGTATTGTCACGTTGGTTGATATGGATTGCTTCTACTGTCAAGTAGAGGCACGGCTGAATCCCTGCCTGAAAGGAAAACCGTTGGCTGTTGTTCAGTACAATAAGTGGAAGGGTGGCGGGTGAGTTTATGCAGGAATGTTTCAGAAATCTTTGAAGATAGACTTGAGTGGATTTTCTCAAAAGGGTCCAAATTTTGCATTGATTTTACACACAAAAATGCAATGATTTCTATGACAGAAAAAACATAAATTTAAATCACATCCAGTATGTTATTAAACATGCTGGTTGAATATATGACTTCTCTGCCACTTGTGTGGCTCTTCCCACCAAACTCAGCCCCTGCCCAATTATTGGACTCCAGGCATCTTCCTGTGATCTAGTCCAGGGTTGCCCACACCCATCTCTTCCCTTCCTTTTATATGGAAGCATATACAGTGGGATTGAGAAGCTTCTTCACAGTGGCATTCAAAGTTATGTGATGTGTTACAGTATAAAAAGTACATAAAGTGCTTGACTGTAAAATGAGAAGAGTCACAAGCAGGGTGGAAAGCTCTTCCTCTGAACATTGGGTATGTAGTGTTTGCAGCATTATGTAAAATTTTGTTTATTAAGTAGAATACTGAACACCTAGTAGCACTGTGGAGAAACATTTTATTCACCTTATAGTTACAGTAGACACCAACACCTGAAGGAGACGTAGCCGTTTAACAGAAAGAAGAGTTGTGACTGTGTTACTTTAATCAAGTAGCATAAACAATTATTTCCTGCTTTGGAAGATTTCTGCAATGAATGGCAGCCAGTATCTGTGTGGGCATGTTGATGTTCCTAGCAAATGTAATGTCTGGGACAGCTGCATAGGCCAGTGATGAAATGTGGTGGAGTCATTGATGATGTTTGGAAGAACATTCACCAGTGCCCAAATTGATAATTTGGATGAAATAATGTGTGGCGTTTTTTATTATACTTTAACCACCATTTTCAGTATTGATGTTGCTAACTATTAATAGCGAATGGTTATGTTAATGAATACAGTTTTCTAAGTGTTATGTCAGTTGCATTGTAACCCTTGCCCCATTCTGAAACAGAGCTAGAGCAGTTGTTGCTTATTATTAATGCAGTCTGCCAAAATTTCTGTCACTGTAATGAACACTGAAAACCTAACTTTTATGAAATACAGGTTTTTGTAACTTTGCTGCTATAATTATTTGTGAAATCTGTAAGCCTGAAGTTTCTGTTACTGAAACTGGGATTAAATACCGGAGCTTTGTGGATTACAGGTTATTTTTCCTTGTAATAAAGCTGTTGTCTTCACATTCTTCTTCTTCTTCCTCCCTCTTCTCTTCTTCTTCTGACTCTTCCTCCTACTCCTCTTCATCTTCTTACATTGGCTCTACATCCCTTTGTGAGACTTGACCTCCCCTTGATATTTCGTGACAGTTACGTTGTTTACGAGGTGGGATCATCAGCCCCCACACCCAAACCCCTATCTGGAGGACCAGGGTATCCCTTTTAGTCTGGGTCATCACCTTTGACCTGTCTGACATCAGAGGCCCTACCAGAAGCTACGCTACTGCTGACATTGCTGTCTGGGTCATTTGACCATGGATACCCCACCAGTACATGAAAGTAGGGATACCCTTGGTGCGGAAAGGTTCTGTCACTAAGTGAAAATTTAGAACCTAACATAAGTGTACTACATCTTATTTTTAAAATATGGAATATCTTTGGTACTGTGGCTTGAATTTCTGTGGCAGTTTCTAGTTGGCAGCAGTGATCAGTGATAGCATGAGGAGTATTGAAGAGCACAATAAATGTTATTCTTATGTCATTCTTTTCATTCAGATACCTTTCTTTGGATAACAGCTAACAATAGAGGTAGTGAATACAGTTATATAGTAAGATATGTTTGTGCGTGAGACGTGACAGTTGGAAGGGTCAGGGGGCCTTGGGCTAGAGGATGGCTGCGGCTGTCAGCAACCTAAATAGTTTCAATAATACAGTTTAACAAATATAATAAGTCTACAGTACTTAATGTGGCAACTTTATTAGCAGAGAGAATGTTTAGGAACTGTACCTCATCACTTTTGAGGCATACAGTAAACCATGTAAGTGCAGGCCTTTGGCAAGTCCTTACAAACTGTGTGTGCCCTCCTGTGGGTTAAAGTGGCCAACTCAGAGCATCGTTCTACATAAGGGGTTAATGATAAACTCATTAGTGGTATTTTGTACAGTTGAAAACATGTACCCATGAGTTGTGTGTGCAGGACTTAATAATTTGCAATTCCTATTTCAAAGAAGGGGCACTTTTAATATGTGTGTAGGTAACTGTCACTGAGTGAAGCCATGAAACAGATGTCAGAGGTCATGGAATAGCATACAGATAATTATGCAACATAAACCAACAAAATGCACATTTTGTTGGTTTATGCTGCATAATTGTATCACAATGCATGGTGTGGAAAATCATAAAAGTGGCATACAGACAATAATCATTTTTGTGTTTGTAGTACTAAAGATCTACCATACTATGAGATGGAAAACACCACCAAATTTTGGAATATTTTTTGGCTAGATATTTTAATCTGTACAACAATGGTACAGCATAGGAAAGACCTTGAGCATTTAACTTTCTTGCAATACACACTCAAGTAGTGAAAGGGATTAGTTTTGTTCAGAGCTGCTGTACATGCCAAGATGTCCAGACAAATACAGATTTCATGTGACAAAAAACAAGAGTAGTTGTGGTCATCACTTGCAAAGCCAAGCCCAAACTGTAGCATGCACTGTTGTGAAATATTTGGTAGATATTATGATAGAATTTGAGCTTATGTATAATGTTGCAGAGTCTGCTAGTGAAGTGTCTGGAGTTTCACAAAGTTTGTTGAACTCCATTTTTAAGGAAGGAGGAAGTTTGTCTGCCAGTGGAGAATTAGTGTTTTAAACTCTGAAAAGAAAATGGGAAGAGTGGTAACAGGAAATACTAATTAATATTTTTAATGTTATCCATTCTATGCATGTTGGATCAATGTATTCATTTATTCAACCAACCAAATGCACAGTATCAGGTACATATAAATAATAGAGGCAATACTGCAATATGTTTTAGTAAATATACACCATCTTCAAGGAGTACATGTGGCACAGTTCAGTCCAGCTACATGTACTCCCTGAAGGTGGTATATTTTTACCAAAATATGTCATAGTAATGTTTCTGCTGTTTATATGTACAGTTGAACTTAGTTATATCGTCTTCAGTTTGTGCGACTTGCTTGGCTATGATGATGTACATAATATGGTACCAACTAATTCCCTATAAGGCACATGGTTTTTTGTCTTGCTTAGCATCTACCTTGGATATAATAACATTGCCTTCCAATATAATTTTCCAATAACTAGATTATTTTGAGAATTGTACCATCTCCTCGTCTTTGAGAGGACAAGCCCTCTACACTTCCAGGTTGTTACTTAAATTCGAGTACTGGAAATTTACAATAGTAACAGTAATTCATTCTGTGCATAAAGTTGCCTTCTGCATTGCTGTGCCTGCAGTTTACAGGAGACTGGTAGCATGATAACAAGGCTACAGTCATGAATAAAAGTAAGGTTTTGAGCGCAAAGGAAAACAAATTGACACAGTGAATAGTAAATGGAAAAAAAGGAAGCTGGTATGTGTTGGGAATTTGGTCTTGTAAATTCTAGGATCCACATGATTTTTAAAAAGAGAACCAAAATTACTAGTGCTTTTGAACAGAATGGATCAAGAATAGTGCGATTTCAGAAGCCTGAATGAAGTGAGAGATGAGGTGCTGCTTAAGTGGATTAAGCAACAGACAAGTTACAATGTACCAGTGAGCAGTCCTCTTTTCATAATTTTTGTTCTTCCTGAATTTTAATTTTAAGTTAATGTATTTTTTTTAATACAAGCCATCCCATTGTGTGTAATAATACAGTGATATTTTATTGCAGTCTAAAAACACAACACGTATAATCAAGAACTTGAAAAAAGTTTGTCGTTAACTTTTAGTTAACGACAAACTTTCGTCAAATTGTTGATTATACATGTAGTGTTTTTAGATGGTAATCACATATTAATGTATTTTTACTATAAACCTGTATGGAAATTTACAGTTACAGGATAATCATTTTTATTATTTATAAATTTGAAATAGATGGTAGTGTTAGCATTAAGTAACATGCATGCAGGCCTATATTTTGTCTTGAGATATTTTTCCTTCACTTTTACCATTCACCTCACTTAGAGTGACACTTGTTTAAAACAACGCAGTTTATCCCTTTGATGATGTTATAACCAAATTTGACTGTATTTGATATTGTGTATTTGAATGGTGTAATAAATGGATACATTAATTAATATGTTTGCTGATGGTGAAGTGAGGAAGAATATTTACAAACCTAATGCTGACAAAAAAAGTCTACCAGCAGTTGAGAACTGCATGTGGCTGTAAAGGAAAGTGAATTGCTTGATTGTGGTAGAGAGCATGTTTAGAAATACATAAAACAAATCTGTTTTCAGGTAGAGAAGATGTATATTGATAAGAAAACTTGTAATTAAAGAACCAATAATTCAGTTTCAAATGCTGGGTACCTGTGGCAGATCTAGACACATTGATTGTATTCCCATTGCTCATATGAGTATTTGACTCATGCAGCATATGTGATGAGTAGTTGAGCTGTTATGTCAGAATCCACATTGATGAGCCCCAATAATTTCATCAGTGTATAGAGTTAACATTGGCAGAAGAATGCTGATAAAATTTTGAGTGTAGTTAACAACAGTGATACCCTTCTATATTACAAAGAGTCATTTCTATGACCATTCTTGTATACAGGTACTGTAATACAGTTGTTTCACTGGTGAGTCAGTTCTTATTCCAAATAGAATGAATAAATTTATGGACATTAGAGCATATTTCTCTACTTTCTGTTTGAATCAGTTCTGCTGGTAGTTTATAAGTACCTGATGGCTTATGGCTGTTTGACTTCTGAGTGGCATTTTGAACCTCAAAGGCCTTAGGCTTGGGCACTAGTGGTTCAGCTGTATGTATGTCAGTCTGCCTGACACCATTAAGGTCCCGCACATGGAGTAACTGACAGAAGTGATTTTTCCACCTGTTCAAAATAATGTGGGAATCTGCAAGCTGATGAACCTTCTGACACTTTGTTATGTTCTAGACTGTTAACCCTTTTTAAATTAATTTTTACTGCTACACAAGTCTCTGATATTCAACTTATTATTATACGATATGGATGTCTCTTGTCACAGGCCTTTTCTTCCTGGTACTTCTCTTGAACCAGCGGTGATCCCCACCACTCGGGCTTGAAGCTTCACACTGCAGTACTTTCCGTATTATGTGTGATGTTCCAAGTATAGCTGTCTTTTGTAGTGAATCTATCGAATATTTTCCTGGTACAGCTTCCAAATTTTTCCTTAAGCTGCTCGTTACTATTCCAGTGGCTCCAGTTATTACTGGTATAATCGTACATTTCATATTCCACATTCGTTGTATCTCTATACATAAACTCTTGTATTTTAACTTCTTTTTCATTTCCTTTTGCACAGCATTTCTGTCTGCGGGTATTGCCACATCTATCAATGTGCATATTTTCTCTTTTTTGTTTTTAAGTATATCTGGCCTATTTGCTGTAACTTCTCTGTCTGCGTCTACTGCTTGATTCCACAACACTGTGACAACTCCCTCTTCATACACTGGCTTGGGCATTTGTGTGTGTACCATTTGTCTGTGGTTTCAGTGCCTAAGGCTTTGCATATTGAGTAGTGCAAATGTGTACAGACTTTATCGTGTCTCATTAAATATTCTTCACCAAAATGGGGCATCCCAAGGTTAAGTGGTCAATAGTTTCTTCATGTTGCTTACATAACTCGCATTTACTCTCAATTTCTTCCTTCAAAATTTTATTCTTAAAAATAGTTTGTACTAATTGCTTGGTCTTGAGCTGCCACTATTGTACGTACTATTATTATTATTATTAGCTCATAAATTTAACCTTTAAAACATTCCCTCTTTGTTTGTAAAATATCCACTATTTTCATTTCATACATTGTTCAGATTATTCTCGAATGCCATATCCTGTCACCCAAAATGTGATCAGGCTGATCGAGTCTTCTCTTCAGGAGAGGTCCTGGTGTATTTATGTATGTTTCAGTATGGGAATACTATGCTGTTAAAAGAGGTTTTTGGATGTGGCAAAGTTTATGACTTAACACCATTGTCGGTGCAAGTTTTTAGGCTTTCACAGCAGTGCATTTGAGGGCTCTGTTCTTCTGGGGTATGGGACTGTCACTGGTTGATTGGTGCCTGCCTTTTTAGACAGCATAGTTATGTGATCTTCAAGAGTCAATGGCCAGTGAATCATTGGACATTTGACTCTTAAAGATGGGACAGTTTTAGATCCTGTCATGGTGTCACATCTTTATTGATTATGAGGTTTAACCCAATTGATAACACAGTGTTAATTTTTATCATTTGTTTTATCTGAAGGATTATTGCAGTAAATTATGAAGCTCGTAATTTTGGTGTCACAAGAAATATGAGAGGAGATGAAGCAAGGAAGAAGTGTCCAAACATTGTGCTTGTTCATGTTCCGGAAGTCAGGGGAAAAGCAGATCTTACAAAGTAAGTTTTAGACACCTCACATTCCTTTCAGTTGTTGGTAGGATCTGCGTCAATCCAACAGTAGATGCTTGTGGCAGTACCTTGTGATCTGGGATGTGAAGCATTGCACTGAATGTTTTGAGGCTGTCTTGCAGTGTGCTCTTATGATACTTCACCAACTGCAGTTGCATAGTGCATTATTATTTGCCTTGCAGGTATCGTGATGCAGGCTGTGAAGTGGTGCGTGTTTTTTGCCAGTTCAGTGACTGTGTTCAGAGAGCCAGTGTTGATGAAGCATACATTGATGTCACTGAAGCTGTGGAGCAGCGAATTAGCAGCCTGTGTCGGGTGCAGCCATCACAGTTAGCCACAACTTTTGTGGTTGGATTCACAGATACTAATAGCAATGATGAGGGTTAGTTTGAGTGCTAAGTGGTTGGTGATTTGAAACATACCAGTTACTTTGTTAAACAGTGACTGCAGCATTTGTCACATACGTTGCTAATAGGTTACTGTGTGTACTGATTCAGTGTTGATGACTCAGAGAGCAGGGTTCTGTTTCACTTCAGTAGTAGAGATATGGTATTTGGATCCACAAAAGAGGTTCTGACAGTAAGGTAGTGGAAACTGGATAGTAGGGAACTGAGTAATTTCTGCTCTTCACTTGATATTGTTATGGTGATTAAATGAACAAGAAAAAGATTAATAGGACATGTAGCATGCATGGTAAAAATGAGAAATGCAAATTAAATTTTATGCAGGAATCCTTAAGCAAAGTGGAAGCAGAATAGCATAGTCAGTGTAGTGACTAAAGCTTTGGGTTAGAGAGCTGAGTACTTCTTAAGCAAGAGATGATTCTCTTCCTGAAAACATCCAGAATGGCTCTGGGTCCACCAAGCCTTCTGTTGAATGGCTACTTGGGAGTTTGTCACCGACAGTTAAATGGCCCAGGCATGAAACTGGTAGCACACACCTGTATAGTGCAGAGGTTAAGCATTAATGGAGCTATTTACTCCCTCTAGGTTCTTCATGGTGTGCACAGGGACATGTGTACCATTATATGTTGTCTCTAGCTTGAGACTATTTGATATACCAAGACAAAGTTGGGAGGGTAATACAGAGTGTTTGGATGATATATGTCTAAAAAGAAAAATTTGTGTCTCAGAGCCTCTACTGACATTCAGTTTGCACCGTTACGGAGGAAAACACTGACAAGTATATTTTGGACCACTACCTTAATTGATTTCAATGTGGGCACCTCTTCTGCCACAACAAATATACAGACAATATTCAACTTCTCTCCATGTGTTTTAAAGCATGTTGTGGGTTGCCAGAGCCACAGTGTCCCTTATGTGGGCTTTTGACTCCAGAAGGTAGTTGTTTTTGACCTGGTATATGAGGTTCTTCACATTATGCCATACGAAAAAATCCAGTGAGGTTAAATCTAGTGACTGAGGAGGCCAGGCACTTTCTGCTTCTCTGCTGATGCATCCACCAGGCACTGTATGACTAATGTGGTTCCTCATTTCATCTACCAGTTCAAAAACAACTATCTTCACCAGTTGGAAGCCTACATAAGGAACACTGGCTACAGTAACGCACAACATTATTCAAAACACATGGACAGAAATTTAGTATCATCTGGCTGTTTGTTGTGTCACCAGACATGCCCACACTGAAATGTACTAAGGTAGATAGCAGCCAGAAAGACTATGAGCGTTTTCCTTTGTATTGTTGTAAACCAGATGTCTGTGTAATGAGAGATTTTGAGATCCCCCCCCCCTATTTTGAATACCTTTTTTTTTTTTATAAATAGATGAGTGAAATATGGTCTTAAGCTGGCCCAGGATAAGATCTGCTTGTAAGCTTATGTCAGTATGGTAATGAACTTTTGCAATACTTAGAAGCAGCAAGTGTCTTGACCACCTGAGCTGCTGCTAAATTTTGAAAAACACCCTGCATCATGTCATTGATTATTGTTACCCACAGTTTCTGAGTGGAGAGGTGTGAAGTTTGTTAATGTGTCGGAGAATAAAATTGATGAAGACATGATTTTTTCCATAATGTGTATTATTATCTGTCAAATTAATGTAAGTGAAAATACATGGAGGCTACAAATTGGTGGACAGTTCGAAGGGCTTGTAGTTTTCTATTAAGAATGCATGTGGAACATTTTTTTTTACTGTGAAGCAGTCTCCTGGTATTCAGATTGTTCCTGTATGTATGTCAGCTCATAATTCCTGCAGTGTCAACAGGGGACATTGAAGAGAGAATCCAGAATGTTGTAATGACAACTGGCCAGGATTTGCTGTGACATGTGGGATGGATTTGTCTAGTTGGGATGTGTGTTGTATTACTGTTAACATGCTGAGAATCTGTAACCTCATGTGTAGGAACAGGAGATTGTTTTATTGTAAGTTGCGTGTTTGAGTGTATTCATCTGATCATCAGGCCACAACAACAACAAAAAAAATTGCTGTTAAGTCTCACCTATGCGAGGATAAACTTGAATATTTGGAGACTGCTTTGTTCTAAAATAATTTTTGATATGCATTCTCACGAGAGGGTCAGTGGGCCTTCAAATTCGTCTAGCAGTTATAGCCACTCTTTATGGTACCAGTCCACAGAATTCACTGGCGTGATTGATTCTGTTATTTAAAAACTAAAACAAAGACAATTGTTTTAAACATCTAGAAACAAAGTTAACTTAACAAAGAGTGTGTTTTAGAGGAAACTAAAATCATTTGCATTTAGATTTGAATGTAGCTGTTGCACAAGTGAGACAGGCTTTTAAGCAACTTTACAATCCCTGTTTACCAGAGACTAGACTGCGAGGCATCACTTCATGGCTTGAGAGTGTGTATAAACTGCAGGACCCAGCACAGCTAAGGCTGGCTGTGGCAGGAGTCATCGTGGAGGAGATAAGGGCAGCAGTTTACCAACAAACGGGCTTTGTTTGCTCTGCTGGAATATCCCACAACAAGGTTTGTTCATTCTGTGGGTAACTAAGTAGCCCTTCATATACTGCTTGTCTTAAAATCATTGTGTCTGTAGCAGAACATTATGTAACTGATATTTTATTTATGGTTGGTTTATTGAGCAGTACTTAGTTGCTAACATTGTATTGTGCTTGAATTAGTGATTAGCAAATAACAAATTGGGAAGGATGTGGAGGGAAGACACATTTAAAATTTAAATTATTATCTCTGCATTTGCCTTGGGGGGGGGGGCCCTGAGAATAGTCATACAACTGAGATTTGAACCCTTGAAGTTCCAGATACAGAGTACCAGTCCTGACCTATTGCCTGCAACATTTAATGTAAGATTTAGAAACAGACTTAAAAGTGTTGGCTGCCTCAAAATGTATGTAGACTTCTCAGTTGAGTCTGACTGCATGTCCATCAGATACTGGGGAAGTTGGCATGTGGCCTGCATAAGCCAAACCGCCAGACAGTGTTGCCACAAGCAGGTGTGATGGAGCTGTATAAAACTCTACCCATTAGGAAAGTGCGTAACCTTGGTGGGAAGTTCGGCTGTGTTGTAATGGAACAGCTGGGCTGTGAGGTCATGGCTGACCTGCTACAGTTCACCAAGAACCAACTGCAGCAGCGATTTGATGAAAAGATGGGGTAAGCAGTTCATGTTTTACAAGTTTATAACTTGCATAGAGTTCACCTTTAATCTGTCTTGTCTAAGAAGCCATATTAACATATTTACCCATATGGAAGATGACTCTAATCTAAGTTGATACACCACATAAAACACCTCTGCCAAGGGAAAATGTATTTATATCTAAATTTTTTCTCTGACTGGGGTACCTTGAAACATGAAGTTCTCCAAGGATCAGTTCTGGGGCCTCCGTTTTTCATGATATATATAAATGACCTTCCCCTGAGAATAAATTCTGTATCAGAACCAGTGCTATTTGTTGTTAATACTTGTATCATAATTTCAAGAAGAAATTTCAAAGATTTTTGTTCAGTGTCAAATTTATTTCTGTCTCATATGATTAAATGGTTTGCTGCTAATAATTTAGTTCTAAATTTGGTTAAAATTAATGTAAAGAAATTCATAGCTAAGAATTCATCACATTCTACATTACTTTTTGGTTATAAAGAAAAGTATGTAGAAGAAACAGTGAATACAAAATTTCTTGGTTTACAGATTGATAACCACGTAAATTGGAAGAAATGTATTGAACAAATGATCCCTAAGTTAAGTGGAGCATGTTATACCATTAGGTCGATGGTCCATACCAGTAACATTAATACCTTGCCGTCGGGCCATGTAGAAACACGTGATTGCTATCACATTCGTGTGTCAGCTGGTCTGGTTCACTTTTCGCTTCAAGGTTATTGACAGCTTAATGCAGGATGCCTGGGTCTCAAGTTACATATAAACAGTTTGGTCATTACCCCCTATTTTTAGAAACAAAGCCTGCAACAAAGGGACCACTCATTCAGATACTCTCTCTGTTTTTCGTCAGTTGCATTCATGGCTTTGCATAAGAATGTTCTGCAAGTGGACGATATTTTGTATGAGTTATATGCGGATACATGTTCTGATGTCTCTGATAATAGTGACAGTGAAAGTTTGGACAGAGACAGTGATGCCTCCTCAACTAGTTCACTTAAACGGTTGTGATCTTTTGTGGTAGTTGTTACTAGTGACAGTGAAACAAGTACAACAGAGGAAGAAAATAGTGAACTGGAGAATTCTGATGATAAAACAAGTGATGTGAGGTGTAAAACTGATAAAAACCCAAGCAATGAGCCTTTCCTCGGAACCACAGGTCTGAATATAGTAATTGATAACCCTAAGTCTGTTGTTGAAGTCGTGAGTTCAATCATTGGTGACGATCTTGTACAGTTACTTACTGAACAGTCTAACCTTCACCATAGTCAGAATGCAGAAAAATGGAAAGTCTCACCTAAAACACTGAAGCAGTCCAATATCACACCCAAAGAAACGAGAAAGTTTTTGGGACTAATAATTTTGATGGGACAAGTCAAATAGGAAAATATAAGAGACTACTGGTCCACTGACCCCACAATTTCCACACCCATTTTTCCTCACACAATGAGTAGGAACCGTTTTGAATCCATTTGGCAGGCCTGGCATTTTAGTGACAACAGCCAGCAAACACAGGATTCAGGGCGGCTATTGAAAATTTGGCCTGTATATGAATATTTTGTAAAGAAATTTACAGCCCAAAACAAGAACTGTCACTTGATGAAACCGTGATCCCATGGTGGGGTCGCTTGAAATTTAGGACATACAGTCCAAGGAAAATAACAAAATATGTAGTGCTGGTGAGAATGGTGTGTGCGGCAGTAATGGGTTATATCTGCATCATGGAAATATACTGAGCTGAGGGAAAGAAGTTGGAGGACACAGTGTTATCACCTTTAGACAGAAACTTAGGTCAAAATCATCACATCTATCAAGGCAATTTTTATAACAGTGTGAGATTAGCTCAGACATTGCTAGACGGAAATGTGAGTCTGTGGCACTATGAGGGCTAACAGGGGCATTCCATGTGACATAATGGTGCAAGTGTGGAAGGACAAAAGACTTGGCGAATGATAAGTACGATCCATGAGGCAACAATTGTAAACACAGGGTGGGAAGGCGGGAAAACAAACATGGAAATAAAGAAGCCTTATGCTGTTGTCCAGTACAATAAATTCATGAAGGGCGTAGAGAGGGCAGACCAGTACCTCCGTTATTACTTAGTTCTGAGGAAAACTGTAAAATGGTCCAAAACAGTGGTACTGTATCTGCTAAACTGTGCACTCTTCATTGAATTTTTTGTGTATAAGACACTAAATACAAACAAGAAAGTAAAGTACAAGAACTTCCTGCACGAGGTAGGAAGGTCCTGGATATCAGAAGACCAGAATCGAGTGAGTCCAATTCTGATGACCTTCAATTGCCAGAGAAGCAAACAACACCAAGGGGGCCTAAACAGGACCTTCCAGGCAGACTCTCCAGTGATTTCAGAATACACGAACTTGAAGAAATTGTTGGTGGTGGGGAGGGAAAAAAGAAGGATCCTGCAAGACAGTGTAAAGTGTATGCTGCACATAAGAAGCGAAGTGAAACTAGATACATTTGTAAATTCTGTAAATTCTGTGTTGTTCCGCTTCACAAAGGATCTTGCTTTGAGAAATACCATTCAGTGACAAACTACTAGACTATCTTCATGTAGTTTCTGCAGTCTGGGGCTCAGGAGCATAATCTACAGTGTCAAACCATAAGTAAGAATATGTTATGGGGTTGAACATTCAAAGTGTTTAAAACGTCCGGGAACTGGGGGTATCTAATTAAAAGACCATCCGGTCGGCAAGGTGTTAACACTCTCAAATCAATTTACTATGTGTACTTTCATTCTGTTATAAAATATGGAATAATATTTTGGGTTAACTCTTTCATAAGTTGGAAGCTTTGCATGTTACAAAAGATAATTGTCAGAATTATGGCTGGTGTACAACCCAGAACCTTATTTAAACAGTTAGAGATTCTACCTGTTCCATGCCAGTGTATACTTTCATTAATGAGCTTCATTATCAGTAATCAGGAAATTTTACAAATAAATTCTTTTATACACAATATTAATACAGGGAATAAGCATCATCTTTGTAGACCAAATGCCAACCTATCTTGTTTTAAAAAATTACACTCTATGCTGGCATAAAAATTTTCAATGGTTTACCACCTAGTGTGACAGTCCTCAAGAATGACATACACACTTCTCTTACTCTATAGATGAATTTTTTGTGTGTAAAGGTGATTTATAATTATGTTTTTGGAAAACATTTGTACTATTTTACATTTTAAATGTGTATATTTGTGTATTTATGATTTGTTCCACATTGTACTGTCTTTATAACACACTTATGGATTCATGGAATATATGTACATATGTATAAATGTACATATGTAAGTATGTATGTACATGTTTGTGTTCCACTCTTTTCCTGCTCTTCTTTCATTGTATCTTTCCATCATATGCTTGATTTCCTTATGCTAATCAATTCATTATCTTTATTTTTAGGCATGTTTGCATGAGTAGTGGAAAGTGCATGTTAGCTTTGGCATTTCTATCCATCCACATGTATCATCTTGGCTCCCATTGGACAGTTGAAATTGAAATTTGATATTGGAGACTTTTATTAAAATTTGTCCACAAGACACAACTGTGGTTAAAATGGGATGAACATGTTGGACACTTTATGTGAAAACCTAAGGATGTTTGAATGTTGCTCTCAACATCAAATCATGATATAAACACTGTTGACAGTGACCTGCGTAAACCAGTAACACTGAGAGAATACACTGTTGCGATACATGTCAGTGACAGCAGTATAAATTACAGTGATTTGTACGGCAGCGATTCAAAAGGAATACATTGCTGCCTTTTCAGGGCAGTGCTTTCAGTATTGATGTGCAACATGTGGGTCAGCAATACTAAGATAAAGCGTTGCTACAAAAGTTATGCGAGAGGAAAAATGCACAGTGATAGTGCATTCGACTGGTTGTGCAAATATGCCACAACATTATGTTATATATAAATTGCCCATTTTATTTATACTGTTCGCAGAATCGTGGGGCACACCGTGGCGCAGTTGGTTGAGGTACTGCGCTACAAACCGGAAGGTTGTGGGTTCCATTCCCAATGGTGTCCTTGGAATTTTCCATTGATGTAATCCTTCCATCTGCACTGTTGCCCTCATCCTCCAACAGAATGAGTACCAGGAATATTTCCTGGGGGGTGGTGGGTAAAGGTGCATAAGGCTGACAACCTTACCACCTTCATGTGCTAATTGTCATTAAATCTGGGAGCCTCATCCTCCTGGAAACCTCAGGACCTTTCCAGGCCAGTACAGGGATTGCTTTACCTTTGCTTACAGGATCTTGTGGTCATCCATGCCAGACCCATCTGTGTACAGTTGCATTGCTGATGTTGCCAACTTCCATTGTGTAGTTCCTGCTGTTGCATTTATCAAATTTCCTACTTTTCATTGCTCTCTTTCTTTATTTCTTTCAATTTAGCTCTGGTAATTCGTGTTGTACCATGTGTATGAGGGCCAAACCAAGAGTAATGAACATGTTTTTATGATGTTAAAACAAATGTGCATGTACAAAAACATATTCTGTCCCTATTTCATGAAATCACATTCCGGTCCTTGCATTTCTGCCAGTGCTGTTCAGCTTGTACACGCCACTGTGGTAGATGTCCGTGACCATGTTTACCCAGTTTCATGGACTGTTGTATTTTTCGTATAGTGTTGGCCACTCATTGGATCCTTCATGTTACTAGATAGCTGGTATTATGATGTGGCCAAGTCTGGGCTGTAGTGAGGATTGGGGGATTATTTTTTATCTTTACTTTTCTGTTGCCCCCCAGTGTCAGGTGTGCACTGTGAGGTCATGCACTTATGTTGAGGGATTATAATTCTTCTGCACCATTTTCTGACACATTGTGTTCCCCTTATACCATCACCATACACCTTGATGAGTTTGTGGTGAATTTTAATGGGGAAACATAGTTTGCCTAAAATAACCAGTTCATACTATGAACTTATTCATGGGATCAGGTTTCCAGTGCCATTGGCATTGAAAATCAAGTTGTCACTTGAATAGTGTCTAACTTAACTCACCCACTCATATGCCATCTGTTATGTTATGCCTACCACAAGTGCTTCCTCTTACAAAAATGTAGTACCTGATTAACACAAATGTTTCAGTCTAGGTAAACTTACGTATTGAACGTAGAATATTTGGATACCTCTTATTGCATTCTTCAGTAATTACTCTTGTGGAGAGCTTCTGTTGAACTTGAAAAAAGGGTTTTACAGCATACACTTAGCCATAAAATATTATAGACTTTCACCTGTATAATATGTCTGAATTTTGTGCCAGGTACAATTCAGACACTCCTGTGATTCGTACACAATCCTGTTCAATTTCAGAACATGGTTGTACAACATAGCACGAGGTATTGACCATGATCCTGTAACCAAGAGGCTTGAGTCATTGTCAATTGGTTGTTGCAAGAACTTCCCTGGCAGACAGGCACTGACCACCAGTATGGATGTACGTGTGACAGATCATGTTCAGACACTTCATGAAGTGTGAGGTTTTCCCAGTGTTGTATCTTTAACCTTTACGTGACTGGGTTCATATTTAAATTTTAGCGCATGTTTTATGAAAGATGTGAATATTATTTGAATAGAAAAGGGCAAAATAATGAACTAGACAGCATTTTGTGGAAAATAAAACAGAGATTATGCAACATGTGTTTAAAATGCAGTAAATTTCCTTGTTGCCTAAAGGCATAAAATGAAATTCTAGGGGTGATTTTTAACGTGTGTTCACATATGCAAACATAGATTGTTTAAACATTAAAATGTGTTCTTCTGGATTGTGACAGTGCATAGTCAGTCTGAATTCCATGAAGTGGTTTTCTTCATTTTTTTGAGTACAGTTCTGGGAATTGTTGATGTTGTTATCATCCTAAACAGTAGAGGAGCCAGAATCATCAGAGACACAACAGCCAGAATGTGAAGCTAACCAATTACCAGTACCATGAAATCAGCTGTGGCTACTTCCTTGCACATTTTTCCCATTCCATCAACCACAGACATCCTGCTGTTTTAAAAATGTTATTGAGTAACTCAAGAATCAATCATACTCCATGCAGTGGACTGTCACGTCACTCATGTATGCACGTTTTAGATACAGGGAAGTTTATCAGAAAGTTGCATGAGAGAACTCTGTGTATATGGGAGATTATACCAGTATATAAGCCTGCATGTAAGGCAACTCTGTCTTCAGCACTGGAGTATGACTCAGCAGACTGTTCTCTGTCTGTACCTAGCAGTTGAAGTGCATGGTAGGAACAGTATGTCATTTTGCAGTCACCTTTCACCCCACCATGTATGTAGTTTTAATACAAGACCATTTTTCATTGAAATTTGTTGAAATTCAATATGAGTCTTAGCTTGGAGTTTCACATATTTTCAAAAACCTAGAGGTGACTTCAAAATTCTAGGTGCAAGAAGGGTGATAAGCAAGTTCCGTATGGAGAATCCACAAACATCATGCACCACCATACAAAATGAAGTCACCATGGCAATTTGGCACCCAGGATTTGTGCACCCATTTTTAGAGAATGCTCTTGTATTATGTTCAGTGTGCATCTGTTCACTGTTGAGTTCATAGTACTGGTATACTTCTGTTGTTTGTCTTTAGTGTAAGCTTTGGTCATTGACCTTCAGATGAAATTGTAACTTGATGTACTTTGTGACAGCTGGATTGATGACAGTACTTGTTTAGTGGCATGTTGCAGGAGCTTTTGTATTTCTAATTGATGTCTCCAGGTGAAGTTCTGGCTGTCCAAGTTGTCTGCTGAGGTAGCAGAGCGTCTGGATAAGGATATGGGAGAAGTGAGTAGTGCAAGAGTGATTTTCTAATTTCTTTCTATGTCTGTCCCAGAGATTTGCTACAGATATATTGAATAAACATTTCAGGACTTCAGCAGCAGGTGATCCCTCATCTTGGGGGTTGGGTAGGAGGCTAGCAACTACCCACTGTATACCCTGGAATGTTATGAAACATTACACAGGGCCTTTCGCTTGGATTGATGGATTGTTTGGAATGACCTAAGCAGTGGAATGTAAACGTGAGATTTGGAACATGCACTTTCAGGGCTTGTTGTAGGTCATGTTTGTTGAAAACAATTGCAGTAGAATTTGTACAATATAAGATTTAGTCGAAGTGTGAGGAGTCAAATGGTTATACATTTGTCTGTGTTAATTATCTTGAAGTTTTCAATCAGGGACAGAACATTTTGTAGTTAAGGGAATCATTGCAGCAGTAGTAACAGTAAAGGTTGTTGGATAAAAGATGGCATATATAATATTAAGCAGCTGCTGGTGTGGTATTATTTGGAATGTGGATTCCTCGACTGAGAATAAAATT
>Ga0123357_10003522_pt1 | contig 17984 bp, 17 predicted proteins | sample TergutEmb28metaG_FD_89873 | JGI IMG/M metagenome (GOLD analysis project Ga0123357, IMG submission 89873) | Embiratermes neotenicus P4 segment gut microbial communities from Petit-Saut dam, French Guiana - Emb289 P4 | ecosystem: Host-associated > Arthropoda: Insects > Digestive system > Gut ... | reverse complement strand
GGCCGTGCGCAGGGCCGTGTCGATTTCCCCCACGATCTGCTCGCCCGCCGTGTTCACGGAATAGACAGTCGCGGATGGGCTGTTGAGAGCGTGGGCTATGTACCACACTGCTGCCGGCGTGTCTTGAATGTGGGTATACGACAACTTCAGGCCCTCCGGCGTGTTGTTCCCTCCGGCCAATGTCACGCCATCAATTTGCGGCTTGTTTATGAGCGCGTTGTAGTCCACAACCGCGCCCGGTATGCTGGCCGCGCCGCTGCCGGACACCGTCTCCCACAAATCATGTTCATTGCCGTCTTTGTCAAGAAATACGCCGTAGAAGGGCGACATATTGTTCGCCATTTATTGATACCCCCTCTGGGTTTTGAATTAGAGTTTGTTGAACCAGGCGCTAAGCAGCGCGGCCTCGCTGAGTGGTTTCGCCGGGCGGTAACTGGGGCCGAGGTCAATCAGCGCGGGTTGGCTTGCGTGGTACGGAATTGCCACAATCTTGCCGTTACCGGCATATACACCACTTGCATATGCGGCATTGCCCCCAATCTCTGCTCCAAACGGTGTTATTGTTAAAGCGTTGGCGTCAATTAGCGCAGGTTGGCTTGCATTGTACGGAATCGCCACAACTTTCCCGTTACCTATATATACACCACCATAATATTTACCGCTTGCCGAATTTTCTAAGCCAAACGGTGTTATCGTTAGGGCATTTGCATCGATCAAGGCAGGTTGGCTTGCACTGTACGGAATCGCCACAACTTTCCCGTTACCTATATATACACCACCATAATATTTATTGCTTGCCGAATTTACTGCTCCAAACGGTGCTATCGTTAGGGTATTTACATTGATCAACGCGAATTGGCTTGCACTGTACGGAATCGCCACAACTTTACCATCGCCTACATATACGCCGCCATAATACTGAGCACTACCCCCAATCATTGCTCCAAACGGCGTTATCGTCAAAGCGTTCACATCAATCAGCGCAGGCTGGATTGCCCTGGACGGAATCGCCACAACTTTCCCGTTACCTATATATACACCACCATAATATTTATTGCTTGCCGAAGTTACTGCTCCAAACGGTGCTATCGTTAGGGTATTTACATTGATCAACGCTGGTTGGCTTGCACTGTGTAGAATCGCCACAACTTTACCATCGCCTACATATACGCCACCTACGAATTTGACTGAACCAGACATATACGTACCAAAAGTCGTTGTAGTCAGAGCATTCACATCGATAAGCATACAATTGTTTGCCTGGAACGGAATCACTACAACTTTCCCGTCTTCGACGTATACACCGCCGTTATACAGTTCGGTACCTAACAACGTTGTCCCAAATGGCGTTATTGTCACCTGTTCGGCGTCAAAAACCCCGTCTCCAAAAACACCATCAAGCACCGCCGGATCAATCAAAGGATCGGTATCCGGTTTCCCCCCGCCGCCATTGCCGCCGCCGAATTTCAATTCTGTCAGATCATGCAAGTTGCCGGCTTTATCATAGAACACACCGTTGAACGGCGACATATTGACTGGTTTTGACAAAGTGATAACCCCCTAAGTTAGTTTTGTTTCAAAGCGCGTTGCGTAAACATTACCGAAACATATCGAACAGCGTCGGCAAACTGACACCGAACGTCACATTCAGCTCAACTTTGCCCTGCTGATAAGTCTCAATCACCTCGGTCACGCGGGAATTGATAGAAACACCCCAGCGCCGGTTGACGCAGGTCACCCGGTCGCCCACATCGAAGTCAATCTTATAGCGCGGCGTCACGTTCAGGTCAATCTTGCTGGTGAAGTTGAGACTTTCGGCATATTTCTCAAGCTCGATCTGTCCGCGCCTGGCGAGCAAATCCTCGTAGGTAGTGCCCGGCGGGACATCCCATGTCTGCCGGTCCACATCTGAGCCGTCGACATAGATTTCGCTCCTGTCAAGACCGGCCCCGCCTCCGGCTTCGGCCATTTGACACGGCGCGTCCCTGGGCGCGAACCCGCCGACAATCGCAAACGTGCGGACATTTTCCACACTTTGCGTAAATGACTGCTCCAACACATTGTCAAACTCAGGACTGAATACGCACGGCATGTTTTCTGTTTGCCCGGCAGCGTGATCTATGCCCTTGTACACCAGGAAATAGTGCCGTTTGGCGCGTATGTCAGTCTCAATACGGAAACCCAGCATGGCAGCCCTGGCCGCGTCCTCGCACGTTTTGAGCAGGGACTTATATTGTTCAGCGGCGAAGGAAATAACACCTGCGCCGGTGGGCGGCTCGTTCCCGGCGGAATAAAGGTTGGGAATGATACGATCACTCTTTCCGGGGTTAATGGCATTCTGATTTACCAAAGTATGTAAGATATTTTGCGTGTTGTCTTCCGCCATAAACCTGCTCCACACCATGCGTTTATCCAGCCAATTAGTAAGAAATTTGCCCTGCGCTTCGATTTCTTCCATACCCCACGCGTTCCTGCGAATCGATATATAGCGAATCTCGCCCAGTTCCTTATCTCCACGCTTGCCAATAAGCCGGCCGTTCTTTACAATTTGAGCGTGGTGCTCAGTGTAAGGAAGCAGCAGTTTGAACTCACCAACAGCCCAGTACCGACGTGTCCAAAGCAGGGATGTTATTTCTTCTAAGAGGCCAATGGGCGTGAGGGTTTTGGGGTCGTAGACGGTAAGAAGTATATTCGCGCTGGGGATAACGGCGGGTGGTTTGAGGTGTTTTACCGTGATCGTGGCCGATGTCTGCCATTCGCTCTCGTTTCCAAAGGTGTCACGCGCCTTCACGCGCCATGTCACCGTGTTCATTTCGGCGGTGATTGAATCGCTGTAAAAAAGCTCCGGCCCGCTGTACACTTGCATATACCCGCCGTCGTTATAACCGCGTTCCAGCACATAGGTGATAGCGTCCCCGTCCGGATCAGTCGAGGCCTCCCACTGCACGCGGGCGGTTTGTCCGCTTGTCACGCTGGTGGGCGGGGTTATACTCGGCGGGGTGGTAGGCGGTTGGTTGAATATGAGCGTGTAACATCCGTCGCCGTCCACCGTATCGGATACCAAAGTTGTGGAGGGAATGTTGCAAAGTGGGCGGACACTTTGCATACCGCTATACGCGGCATATGAGTTCTCCGTCCCATTGGGTTCGACTTGACGTGAACGCTGCGAACTCACCGGATCGGGAGAGCGAAGCCACCAATTCCAAGCAACTGTATTGTTTGCGGGACTTGTGTAATTGCTGTCCGCGATACCTTCTGTTGTTACTTGTGCTACCCGCGCCGCTTGGCCGCCCGAAAACAGCGGGAGCAAAACGCCCTCAGCGATGCCGTTTACATTTAGAAGCCCAACCTCGGTGACGGAAGCTAAAAACACTTTCTCTGTAACTGTTTCACTTCCGCCGCCGTCTGTTACTGTGTTGCGAGCAACAATCAAGGTTGTGGACATAAGAGCGGCCTTTAAACCCAACGAAAACGCGCTAATGAAACCAGCTTTCATGTCATATGGGTTAATTCCAATGCCTGAGACCTTCCATAGGTTATCTGCTATCGGCGGTGTGTCTGCATTATGCTGTGCCGTATACCATAAACCCGCATCTGCCTCTGAGTTGAGCCATTGTCTAATATTGGAATGCAAATAACGGTTATTACCGGCGTTTCGGCGGTTTTCGTTATTGTTACTCGGTTCCATCGCATCGAAAGCGCGAAGTGCAAGGCTTCTTTCCGCAATCAACGTCACAGAGTTTGCAGGGTAACCGGAGTGATTTTTGTCCGCTATCTTCCAAATGATCGGTACATTGAAAATCTTTGAGTTTGGATCTCTTACCTTTGCGCCAACGGCTAGGCTGCTTATTTGCTGTGCCATGTGGATCGCTCCTTATACAATCAAACGCTCAAATACGAATTGTTGTGGTAAATCGTAACCTCCAGGTTGTCCAGGTTTGTTCCGGCGTCGAAGCGGTACTGGTTGGCCCCGATGTCCAGCATCAAATAGGTGCTGTCCGGGTCAAGCAGATGGAAAGCGTCTGTCTCCGCGCCGCCGCGTCGGAGCCGGACGCTTTTGCGCCCATAGTAGGTGGTCACCGTGATCACGTCCCCCGCGGCCATCTCGCAATTGAGCTTGATAAATTCCCGCGTGTTGATATCCAGCAGGCTTGGGTCTGTCAGCGGCCCGACGGCACGGAACTCCACGCGCATCCCTGATTTCACGTCGCCACGGTTGACCGCCGTAGCGATCAGCGACGGGGCGCGGTATCCGAACTCCATACCGGTGTCCATGGGAATCTCAAAGGGGAATTCCCACAGCGGTATCCACTCGGCGATCTGTTCCACGCTCTCTTTTACGTCCCGCCAGAACGGGTTGGGACAGGTGAGATTCACTTCATAATTCAAAAACACAGCCGTCCGGGAAAATTTGGGCGCGTTGTTTGCCACGCAGTCGATCACACGCACAATGTCACCAAATTGGTAAGTCAGCGTCGCGGCTAGGTGCGGGTTCATTACACGCGCCATCTGCCGGCGCAGCGTAAAAGATTTGGCCTTATCCTGCTCACGAATTTTCCCGACGATAGTGATTTCCCGCCGGTCGACGCGTTCACCGACGTGAGTGTCGCCGTCCTGCCCCATCGACTGGATGGTAAATATCTTATTGCGCGTATCCGAAATGCCGGTAACGCGGTTGGTATGATACAAGCTGCGATGGGAGAACTCCACCGCCTCACCGTTGGCGTTGGTATAGGTTAGTTTTTCTAGCATGGTTATCGTCCTTCAATTATTTCCACTTGACTTGTGGTACTATATGTGATACTATTTACATGGAGAGGGTGATACATTGTGGCCGATGTGAAAAAGATAATCGAGAAAATGAAAAACCAACCACGCGGAATCAGATTAGCGGAAGCCGAAAAAGTTCTCGCGGCTTTTGGGTATTTCTTTAACAGGCAAAAAGGTTCGCACAGGCACTATATTAACAAGCAAGGCGATTTGATAACCTTGAAAGACCCTTTGAAGATATCCTATATTAATGAATTGCTTGAACGAATAGGCGAATAATGAACAGGAGGCGAAAGTATGAATATCAAGGATTATTTAGAATTACCCTATAACATTGTTATCCGGCATGTTAAGGATGAAAGCGGCGAATACTACTTCGCGACAGTCCAAGAATTCGATGGGTGTATGAGTGACGGTGAAACACTGGAGGAAGCCTTTGCAAATATCTATGAGGCTATGGAAGGGTGGATAGAAACCAAACTTGAGAGTGGATTTTCTGTCCCTACTCCATTTGACAGCGCCAAATTCAGTGGTAAATTTGTTCTTCGGCTCCCGAAATCGTTACATGCCAAACTTACGATAGAAGCTGAAAAAGAGGGTGTTTCCCTTAATCAATACACATTGTACAAATTGAGCTGTTAAGCCATTTGCCTCGCGATCTGCCGGAATTCCCGGGCTGCCGCCAGTTGCTGCTCAGCGTAGTCGTACTGCGGCGTGTAGATATTCTGGGTAATACTGAACCCACCCGCCCCGTCCGCTGACTCCGCGGCGGGTACCGCTGGCCAAGTGAGACTGATCGGGTCGTTTGGCATGGCGAGATAGAAGGCGTCAATCGACGCTTTAGCCGCTTGGCCGTATGCGTCTTCCAGATCGGCCTTCTTGCTCAATACGCCTTGAATGACGCCCATGATGTCAAACACTCCGGCCTCCATCATCCTCTTGGAAGGGGACGCCTGCTGCATCTCCTTTTTCCACGAATCCAGCGCGGCCTGTGCCAGGCTTTTGTATTTCGCGGCCAACGCCGCCCGCTGGCTCTCCGCGCCCTCAATCATGCTCGCCAAGTTCTCCGCGCCGATGCGGAACGCCTGATCGGGATTCTCCAGCTCATGTATGGCGCGTTGCAGCTCATCGTGCATGTTGGCCAATTTATCATTGTATTCAGCGCTGAGTTGCGCGTATTCATCGGCAAAGAACTCACGGGCCACCCGCGCGGCGGCCTCGTTTTTTGCTTGCCATTGACGCTGGTATGCTTCAAATTCACCCAGCGATCTGTTGAGCAAATCTTCGGCGAATTTGGTACCGTCCTCCACGCCCATACCCAGAATCTCATTGAGCAGGCCCTTATCGGCGCCCCGCTCCCGCAAGGCGCTCAGCGCGTCGCCGAACCGGTTAATGCGGTCAATGTCTGGCTGGAGATCGCGGATGGTAAACACGTCCTGGTATTGGGTGATAATTCTGCCTTGATCGTCAACAATTTTACCGAGTTCCAGACGCGTCTTCTCAAACAGGGGCCCGTAACTGGCCAGCTTATCCCGGAATGATTCCTCCCGGCGGGCAACATCCTCATGCGCCGACGCCCACTCCCGATTCATCGCGTCGATCTGTTCCTGCTGCTGGGTAATGTTTTCCTTCATGGCCTGGATTTTGTTCTCCAGCGCCTCTTCCAATAACTTCTGCTGCTCGGCGTAGGCTGATTCCTGCGCTCTGATCTCCTCGGAAAGCGCCGCCTGCTGTGCCTTGAGAGAATCCTCCTGCGCCTTGAGCTTCTTTTTGCGCAGTTCCTCGGCGTGATCAGCCTCCATCTTTTTGATCTGATCCAAAATGGATTGCCGGTCTTTTTTGCTGGCTTTCTTCAGCTTATCATTCAGCTCGGCCAGGCTTTCGAGATATTGGCGCTCCTTTTCTTTATCCTGCCGGGCAATCTCATCGCGTTCCAGTTTGTCAAGCGCTTCCCGCAATTCTCGCTGACGGTCATAGAGGGTCTGCACGGCCGCCACCGCAAGACCGGCGTAGGCGTCACTCACGGCGGCTTTCTTGCTCTCCGCGCCATCAATAAGACCCTGGATGTCATACTGCCCGATCTCATACATCACTTTGGACGGTGAGCGCTGCTGATTTGTGCTGCGGTAAGCGTCAGTACCGGCCTGAGCGACTTCTTTTATCAAGGCAACATAGTCCTGTTTTTTGCCGCGCACGCCATTGATCAGGCCGTCAATATTTGAAATGCCAATTGCTTTCCATTTATCGGCCTGATCCATGTTGCCCATGGCTTTTTCCAAATCGGCCACCATTTCCGCCATTTTTGCGCGGAAACCCGTTTCAGCTTCGGCCACTGTGCCGGCGAATTTGTCTTTACCTTCTTCCACCTTGGCAAATTTTTCATTGAGCTCGCCAATCTTGTCCTCGCCGCTTTGAACGATGGTATCCAGAAGTTGCGCCGACTCCATCGAGCCGTCTGACAACTTCGCGATCAGCCCCTCATCCACACCAAGTTTAACAGCTTCTTTGAGATTTTTCTCGTACTTGTCCATGAACTCTATCTGACTGTCCAAGCCCTTGCCAAAGTCATCCACGGCACTCCCCGCCGCTTCTACGGAGCCGACATATTTGGCTTCTATTTTTTCAAACAGCTTAAATTGCCCGTCAATGGATTTATAGGCCCGGTCGTAGGCATCGTCGTACTGTTTGGCAAGGTCCTCCATCGCGGCAACAGTGTTGTTGACGGGTGTGATAAACTGGCTCATCTCGTCGTTAAGCGCCTTTTGTTTCTTTTTAGCCTCATCTAAGCTGACGGCATAACCTTCTACTTCTTTTTCGAGGCCTGCCACTTCACGCTGCTGATTTGTATACGTCAAATTCAGCGTATCCAGTGAATCTTTATAAGGCCCGATCTCTTTTTCCAGCTCTTTTAGGCGCTGAGACTGTTCACTAGTTATACGTCCGTGTTTATCATACTTTTCGTTGAGTAGTTCGTAATATTCCTCCATGGCTTCGGCCACCGAACGATGCTCGCTGGTCATGGTCTGCATCAGATTTTTGCGCTCACGCTCAGTAGTATACAGGTCTTGCAGGGCGGCCTTATAATTCTCAATCGTGGTCTGCATTTCAGCCTGTTCCATTGCGGCTTTCACAAACTCACGCATCGCCTCGGCACTCATATTTAATTCGCCGGTCATCTCGTTATAATTCAGATTGAGCTCCGGCACTTTTTGGTTGAGATCGTCTACTAACGCGAGGATCGTCTGCTTTTCACCAGCCGTTTGTTCTTCTTTCGCGGCCAAGCGTTCCAGCGCGGTCACGCTATCCATAACGCTGGTGGTTTCATTTTTGGCCGCCTGCGCGGTTTCCTCGCGCGCTTCCCGCGCTTTTGCCAGCCCCTCGGCAAACTCATCGGCCGCCGTTTTACCTTTGTCAAACGCGCCGACAAGGGCAACGATAGCCGTCCCTATGGTAATGATTGCCGTAGCGGCTGCCACGTATGGGTTGGCATTCAACGCCGCTGTAAAATCCTTGATTAGTGTTGTTACCACTGGCAGGATTTTTGTCAATGTCGTGAACACCGCGAAGGAGATTCCCAGCGCGGTCACCGCTGCGGTAACCACAGAAATCGCCTTGACAAGTTCCGGGTGATCCTTGACAAATTTTGTGACCCACTGGAACGCACTCGTGCCAATCTCGCGGATACGGTCCAGTTCCGGCGCGAGAATGTTGCCTATGGCAACCTTGAGCCCTCCTACGGCCTTCTCGTAGCGGGCCATAACCATTTCCGACGTCTCGGCCAGCGTGTTGAAACTGCTTTGCAGCGTTCCGGAACTGTCCTCCATTTCCCGCATCGTGGCGTTGAATTCGTCCGCGCCCATATTCACGATGGAAAAGGCGGCCCGGCCCGCCGAGACACTTCCGAACAGCTCATTCATGGCCGCTTCACTGTTCCCCACACTGTTGGAAAGGATGCCCATCACATCGCCCAGGCTCATGCCGTCTTCCATGAGCTGCTGGAAAGACCGACCCGTCTTTTCCAGAAGGACTTTTTCCACGGCCCCGCCACTCTTGTTCAGCGCTTCCAGCGCGGAAGTGAGCGCGCCGGTGGCGGTTCTGGCGTTGAGGCCGTTCCTGCTCATCGCGGTATAAGCTGTTATCAGATTTTCCAGTTTCACCCCGTAAGACGCCGCCGTAGGGATGACCTTGCCCAGGCTGCTGTTCATGTCTTCAATACTGATTTTGCCCTTCTGCTGTGTCTTGACCAGTATAGAGCCCACACGCTCAGAATCGGCAGCCGACATGTTGTAGCTGTTCATGACCGTGGTGAGGATATCCACGCCGGTGGACAGGTCAGTGAACCCGGCCTTGGCCAGCATCCCCGCGTCTTTGACAAACCCGCTGGCATCCTGCACGTCCACTCCGGCGGCGATGGCCTGCCCGGCGGCGTCAGCCAGTTTAGCCGTGCTCATGACCAGCTCATTGCCGACCGCGCCCAATTCACCGCGCAAGTCGCCCAGAGACATGACGTCCTCATCCACATACATAGACAGCTTCGCCATGGCGTTTTGCATGGCATAGGTGGCCTCTACGCATTCAATCAGGACATCCGTAATCTTGGAGACGGCCGCCGTCACGCCGGCGGCGGCCAACGCGCCGGCCAGCGCACCCACGGCGTCGGAGGCGCTTTTGGACATATTGGCGAAGCTTTTCATATCCTCGCCGGCGGTTTTTACCTCGGCGGCGGCCTGCTTGGCCTCCTTGCCGAATTTGTCAATGGACGTCGCGCAGCCGTCGGAGCTTTGCCTGGCCTCGTCCATATATTGGTTGTTTTTCTCAATCTCGGCGCCTAAATTGTTGACTTCAATCTGCGTCTTGTTGATCTGTGTCTGCCATTGGTTTTCGCTGCGTTCGGCCCTCGAAATACCCTTTTCGGCGTCTTCCAGTTCAATTTTGTACTGAACCAGCTGTTTGTTGAGGTCTTCCTGCTCTTTGGATGTATTCCCTGTCTGGCCTTTGAGGGCTTCCAGCTGCCGCTCAGTGTTGGCAATATTTGTCCTGGCAGCTTCCGCCGATTCGGCAAACCGGCCTTGCGCGTCCCTGGCGTTTTGCAGCGCGTCGCTCAACATTATTAGTTTGCTCTGCTGCGAGGCCAGAACGTTGCTCAGCGCCGTTCCCTTTGCGGTCAGCGCGTCATATGTGTTAGCGCTGTTTTGAAATTGGCTCTGTGTCAATTCCAGCGCGGAACCGGCGTTTTTCAGCTCAGCGTTGATGTCAGCGAGAGCACTTTTAAATTCCTTCTCGCCATCCAGGAATACTTTCAGTCCAAAACCGTCGGCCATGGGGAATTCTCCTTTATCTCAGTCCACATCCGCGTCATGAATCCCGCGCTCAATCTTTACCTGTTCCAGCAGATCATACACCAGGCCGGGTGTCTCGGACATAGTCTCCCGCGCCGTCAAACCGGCCATGAGCCCCAGTCTGAGATACCCGGCCCGTGTGATCATGCTTTTTTTTTACGCCCCAATTCCTGAAGCCCAAGGTCGATTTCATCGTTTTCTGATACGACCTCCCGGCCGAATCCAAGTTCCACTGCCCGCATCACCGCCAATTTGAGCGCCAGCAGATCATTGGGCGTAGCCGCGTGAGACAGCCATTCGGCGGCAGTTATGGGTTCCGCGTCATAGCCGGCCGCCCGGCGTGACAATTCCCCCTGCTCGGCCAAAAGCGCCGCCGCCGCGTATGTGTCCGCCATACCCTCGCGCGTGTCTTGCCGAATCCGCTCCAGCATCTGTTCCGCGCCGCCGAAGGCATCCCGGACAGAAAACAGCGCCTCCCCGTTGAAGTGCAGAAATAACTCACGGCCGTCCGCCGTGACCTTGGCCATTTTCATTGTGCCTGCCCCACTTCCTTATGTCTTGCCCAGCTTCTCGTCCACCCAATCCCCGCAGGCCTCCTCATCGGAGAACTCTTTGGTAATACGCCAATCCTGACCGGCGTGAGCAAACACAGTAAAGGTGGTCTGCGTTGTTCCGAATGTAATACTACTTGTCTTTGTCTGCGCGGTATCATTGCCCAACGCCGCTTTGACTAACGGATAAAAATACCCTTTATAGTACTTCACTTTATTTCGCATGAGCACTTTGTAATAGCCCAACCCGCCGGGCGGCGGATCGTCTCCCGCTTTATATGTAACTTCGCCGTCATCCACGTCTGCGCCATACACCACGTGTGCCACGTCATCCACCATGTCGTCGGTTTCCATCGCTATGCCGGCCGACACGAACTCCTCCACCTTCTCGCCGAGCATGTCGTCATAGTACAGCTCGCCGGAAGCAAACTGCACGGTCAAATCGGCCTTGATCAGGCCGCCAATGGTGACTGCCTCATCGTACTCCAGGACAGTCGCGTCCGTATCCCCTTTGATGGGCGCGAACTTCGGATATTTTGCTCCAAAACTTGCCATTGTTACATATCCTCCTCAAAATAGTACTGTTTTGCCACATCAATGACGTAGCTATGATATTGTGTATCGTTTTCATATCCGACGTATCGCCGGGCGGTAACCGTAAACCCATGATTCAGCAGCGCCCGGACAATCTGGTTTTTGCGCGTGTTGTAATTGCCCTTGGAAAACAGCGACACACCGGCCTCCTGAATGTCATATTCAGGACGGTCGTCCGCGTATAGGTCAAATGTGTCAGCCAGCGGCGTAATAACCGTATATTCATCCGGAACCGGACCGGAGAACACCCCGGTCTCCACCGGTATGCCCAGATCAATCAGCAGGGCGTTTAATTCGGCGAGAAGATTCACGACATCCCCTCCTCCAATTTGGCCCGCATAGCGTCTGTCACGGCGCCCCGCGATGTGATATATGCCTTTTTCAGGAAACGTGTCCCTGGCTGCCCATGCTTTCCATATTCCAACACGTTGGCGATCATGGCGTTTGTGAGCGTGTAGTACTTTCTGGACGGTTTTCCCGACTTGGTACGTTTCCTTGCGGCATACTGTTTCCTGCGCGGTTCATTGAAACCAACTTTCGCGTTTAGGCGCCCGTCCTTATCCCGTTTGACCGGTGTAAGCCCAAGGGAACCCAGCAATTCGCCTGTCGATCTGGAATCACCGGTTTGTCCTATCGCCCCGGATAAATGAGACTTGACGGCCGCGAGCGCAACCTTGCCGCCGGCTTCTATCGCCTGCTTAGCGATACCGTCAAATTGGGCGCTCAAACTGTCAATCCGCAAGGTGAAGTCCTCACCCAGGCTCACCTGCGCCGTCGCCATCGCGTTCACCTCACCGTGGGTTCAATTTTAGACGCCAGAACTTCTATGTACATGCCGCGGCCGCGGACGTCCTCCACGCTCAGAAGGCGGTACCGCCCGGCGGCGCAGACGATAACATGAGCTGTTGTCACCTCCAGCCCCGGGATCATGCGGAACCGGAACAGCGCGGACGCGTCCGCAAACGGGGCCATGTTGGCCCACCGCACGCCGCCGTGCCGGTCTTCCCTATAGGCCCGGACGCTGGCGACGATAATATCTTCCGTAACGGCGATGCCGTCCGCGTCCCTGACCGGCTTGATTTCAATGATGTCGATAAAAGCGTTCATTTTACCCCAGCTCATCGTCACACCGACCAATCCTTATCCACATTCAGCAGCCGGTGAACCGCCAGCCACACGCCTTGCGCGGCCGGCGCGTTGTCGGCAAAGAAACCGGCGGTAGAGCCGTCGCGGCTCTCATAGAAATGGCTGGCCAGTATAATCACCGCCTGTTCGGTGGCCGGAATCATGGGGTTGATTGGTTTCCCTCGCTTTATCCGCGTATAAAACCCGCCCGGTTTGTGCTGATACCCTTCGGCATAGGAGACGGCGGCGCGGATAAACCCGAGCAGCATCTCATCGTCTTCCGCGTGGATAAGAATTAGGTTCGCCTTGACCTTTTCGAGAAGAATTTCCTCAATCACCGCGCCGCGGCCTCCCTTCCACACAAACCGTATGGGCCTTATGAGCCCATCTGCAGCAGCTTTATACCCTCGGGCAGAATCACTTTGCCGTCCACCCGTTCAGTGGCCAGGAAACCCACCTGGCCGGTCATGGCATACAGTTCAATAAGCCTTTGCATAGTGCGGCCGGCCCGGTCGGCAATCCAGTAGTAGTTGAAGTCGCCGAACGCCAGCACAAGCGCGTCGGCCGCGATCCGCGGGACGTAGGGCGACATGTACAGCGGGTATCCGAACAGCCTGTCCGGCTGACCCTGTTGGGGTGACGGCTGCCACAGGTACAAACCGGTGGCGTCTTTGAGCTTGCGCAGGCCGGCAATTGTCGCGTCATTGATCAGGAAGGCCGCGTTGCGCCGGTATGGGCTTTTCAAGCCATAGATCAGGGTGATGACGTCGTCAAAGCTGATTTCCGTTGCTTTGGCCGCCGTATGGCCGATCTGCCCGCCGTCGGTCTCATGGAAAATACCGGTCGGCTGCCCATTCCCGTCGCCCACGCAGAAAGCCTCTTCTTCAGCTACGCCCAGGGCCCGCGCGAAGTCGGCGGACAAGTACTGCTCGAGGTTGAACATGCTGTCCTGCAGCAGTTCATTGCTCACGCGGCTTGCCACCGCCAACTTATACGCGGTGAGGGTTTTCTGAGCAAAAGACGGCTGGCTTTCCGCGATAGTACCGTTTTCCGGCGTCCATTGGGCCACTGACGAATCAACCGCCACCGGAATCTTTCTGTCGCTTGCGGTTGTGATAGTTTTGGCCAACGTACGTACCACATTGGCCTCGTCCAGGCCCTGGACGATTGTGTTCTCGAATTCCTCAGGCACCAGGTACCCGCCGTCCTCGTCCACGCCTGTCTGCAGAACATTGGACACTGGCCTGCCCCGCATGGCGGCAAAGAAGTCCTGCCGGTACTCATTGCTGGCGCGGCCGATCTTGGCGTCCATCCGTGACAGCTCCGGCGCGTTGCGGATGGGCGCCGCCGTGGGCTTGTTCAGTTCGTTTTCAATGGCGGCCTGACGTTCCAGCCTGTCAATCTCCTTGCCCAGGGCCGCCACATCGGCCTCCATCTTGTCATAGACCGCGGTGTCCTCGGCGGATACGAGACCGTCCTCGCCGCGCTTGCTGTCCAGGAACGCTTTGGCGGCGTCCCACGCCTTTGCGCGCTTCTCGCGCAGTTCCAATGTGTTCATAATCAATTTTCCCTCCGTATTTTAGTGTGATAAAAGATTGAGCCGCTTATAAAGCGACTCAATCGGGGTTCCTGTTTTGGGCGGTATCTGGCTTTTAATTTTCTCGAGCATAGAATTTGTGATTGCGGCAGGCGAGAACATCATGCTGTCACCTATTTTCTCCGGGCCGATGCTGTCCGCATACAAAAGGCCGTCCGCGAAGCCCAGATCCACAGCCTTATGCGCGGGGATCCAAGATTCAGCATTCATCATATGGCCCAATTGCGCGCGCCGGATACCTGTTTTTGCCTCATACGCGTTGATAATGGCCTCTTTGACCTCATCCAGCTGGCGCTGCGCCCGGCGCATGATTTCAGTGTCACCGGCGGCTATGGTTTCCGGGTTGTGGATGACTATAAACGCCAGCGGCGACATGAGCACTTCATCCCCGGCCATGGCCACCACGCTGGCCGCCGACGCCGCCAGGGCGTCGATCTTGACCGTCACCCTGCCGGGATACTCTTTAAGCATAGAATATATAGTCGCCGCCGCGAACACGTCCCCGCCTGGGCTGTTGATCCAAACCGTCACCGGGCCTGCGTCTTCCAGCAAATCCGCTTTGAACGCCGCCGGCGTCGCCTCATTACCCCACCAGGTTTCTTCGGCGATGGGTCCGCTGAGATAGAGAGCACGATCACCTGTAATTTCATCGCGTATCCAATTCCAAAATTTGCGCAATTTTTATCATCCTTTCCGCCGTTGTCGGCTTGTTGTAGAAAACGCCCACGTCTTTGAGCTTTTGCATGTTCCCGTTGACCATAAGTATATCGCCCTCAGGGACAGCATCCAAATTTTCCAGGCTCCGGCACTCATTGGGCGTCATAAGCCCGTTCTGAAGCGCGATTTGATACCCCCGCATCCGATCCGCGTAGGCCCCGCGCAGCAACCCATCCAGGTTGAAGTTAATGAACAGTTCAGCCTTCTCGCCCGGAAGCAATAATGCCTGTTGAAGCGCCTGTTCCCAGCGGACTACCCAGGGATCTAGTGCATATTTGACAAATTCTAGAGACTGGTGTTCAATATTCGAGAAACTTGACTTGTCCAAGTCACCGATCATGTGCGGCGGTATCCGGAATATCCGCGCGATCTCGTTGAGCTGAAACTTCCGGGTCGCCAGGAATTGGGCCTGCTCGGGCGGTATCCCGATTTGCTGATATTTCATGCCGCCTTCCAGCACGGCAATCTTATGAGCGTTCCCGGAACCGCCGAAACCGCTTTGCCACGAATCGCGTATTTTGTCCGGGTTATTCACCGTGCCGTCGTATGTCAACACGCCGCCCGGGTTGGCCCCGCCGGAGAAAAACCGCGATCCGTACTCCTCGGCGGCAATGCTCATCCCGACAGCGTTCCTCGCCATGGCGATAGGACTGTAACCGATCAGGCCGTCAAAGCCGAGGCCGGGGATGTGCAGCACATCTTCGCGCCGCAGGGTGACGGAACCCGCGCCGCCCTTGTCGCCATACTCACGGTTGTATGTGTACGTAAGCGCACCGGCCTTATTCCTTTCCACGTCCATCCGGCTAGGCAGCAGCGGATACAGCGCCAATACGCGGCCCCTGCCGTCGCGTATGATCTGGGCAAACGCGTTGCCCCACAGGAGCAAGTGAACCATGAGTGTTTCCCGGAAGACAAAACTGCTCATCTCCGGATTGGGCTCGTCATGCAGCAGCCGATACAGCGGGTGACTGGGAAGGCGCTCCTTGCCCCCGTCCGGCTTGTAATGGTAGACATGCAGCGGCAGCGCGGCCAGGGTTTCGGCCAGAATACGCACGCAGGCGTAAACCGCCGTAGTTTGCATGGCCGTCCGCTCGTTGACCGCTTTGCCCGCCGGCGTGCCGCCGAACGGGAAATAAAAACCCGCGCCGACGCGGTTTGACGGCTTGTCACGGGAGCGGAACAGGCGTGAAAATATGCTCATAGGTATGACTCCGTTTCTTGACATAACAAAGCCGCCCCAGACGAGGCGGCTAACCATTTTCAACTATAGCACCAGCAGGCCCCTGTCTTCTTCGTAGACGCCCTTACTCACAGGCCCGCCGCCTTGCCGGATAGCCCTGTCCAGGGCCATGATCGTCGCCACAATGCCGTCAATTTTTTCACCGGATTTCTCTTTGTCAGGTTTCTCGTTACCCGCCGCGTCCGTTTTGACATGGATGTTATTCGCCATCCAACGCAGCACGGGGTGGCCGCCGTGGGCGATCTTGCCTTCCAGCACCAAACGCATGAGCTCTTTTGTCGGCGGCGACATATCTTTGAAGCCCTGCCCAAACGGCACAACGGTGAAACCCATGCCCTCCAGGTTTTGCACCATCTGGACCGCTTGCCAGCGGTCAAAGGCGATCTCCCTGATGTTATACTTCTCGCCGAGCTCTTCAATGCATCTCTCCACAAAAGCATAATGGATTACATTTCCCTCGGTGGTACGCAGAAACTTCTGCCGCGCCCATATATCATACTTGACGTGATCACGGCGCACGCGCAAGTCGATGTTGTCCTCCGCGATCCAAAAAAATGGCAGTATCTCGTATTTACCCTCCGGCTCATCCTCAGGCGGGAATACCAGCACAAAGGCCGTAATATCAGTGGTCCAGGATAAATCAAGACCTCCGTAACACACGCGACCCACCAGAGCATCCGGGTACACCGGCCAGTCACATGCGTCCCACTTCTCCATAGGCATCCAACGCACCGACTGCTTCACCCATTGGCACAGGCGCAGCTGCCGGAAGCTGTTCTCCTCGTTTGAAGTCTGCCGGGCGCTCTCACAGGCCAGACGGATGTTTTCCTCCGGGAATGTGACGCCCATGGACGGGTTTGCCTTGGCCCAGGTCTTGGGATCAGTCCAGTCGTCGCTTTCATCCGCCGCATAGATCACCGGCAAGAAGGTTGGATCAGCTTTTCTGCCGTCACGGATGTCCAGCGCCTTTTGGTGCAGTTCGTAACCGATGCTCTGTGTGTCGTTCCCGGCAGTGGTGATGAACAGGTGGAGCGGCTGACAGCGGGCGTCGGAGGAGCCGTGGGTCATAACGCGGAACATCTCCCGGTCGGCCACGTGTGTCTCGTCAAACAGCACGGCGTGAGGGTTCAGCCCGTGTTTGGTGTATGCTTCGGAAGAGAGCACCTGGTAGAAACTGCCTGTGGCCGGGAAGATGATCCGCTTCGTCGATTCCAGGATTTTCAGCCGCTTGGCGAGGGCCGGGCACTGGACCACCATGGCCGCCGCGTCCCGGTAGATGTAGGTAGCCTGGGCGCGGTCAGCGGCGCAGGAATAAATCTCCGCGCCGGGCTCACCGTCAGCCACCAGCAGAAGCAGCACTACGGCGGCGGCCAGTGCGGTCTTACCATTCTTCTTCCCAATCTCGACATAGCACGTTTTGAACTGCCGGAAGCCGTTTGGCTTGATTACGCCAAACACCGTCTGTATGATTTCCCGCTGCCAGGGCAGCAGGATGAAAGGCTGTCCGTACCATTCGCCTTTGGTGTGCTTCAGGGTTTCGATAAAAGACACAGCAAAGTCGGCCTTCGCGCTGTCGTAGTGGGAACCGGGGGCCATGAATCGCTGCGCTAGTTGTGGAATTTTCGTCATGATGATCAACCCGTATTTTCTGTGACATGAGTACTTATATGCCTCTCAGCCACCGTTATCTTTTCACCTTTATACATCCCGGCTCCTAATTCGTCAATTTTTGAAAAGGGAATAACCGGAACTGTCAAATCCTTTCGTTTTCTTTTATCTAAAAAATAAAGATACCGCAATTGAAATCCCGATAAAACAGTAGCCCCAGCCACCCGAACATATGACCGAAAATCATACTTCCCGCCTGTCACATCAAAATACGTCCTGCCGCCAAGCTCTTTCCGAGGGCTGGATGGATTGCCTTCCAGCGTCATTCTGTGAATGCGAGTGCCGTCAGGCAGCACAGCCAGATTGAAATTCTCCTTGATCCCTGTAAGTACAAAATTGCTGGCCCGATAAATGACACCGTCACCACAGGAGCAGGCGTCGGC
>Ga0123357_10003521_pt1 | contig 17986 bp, 11 predicted proteins | sample TergutEmb28metaG_FD_89873 | JGI IMG/M metagenome (GOLD analysis project Ga0123357, IMG submission 89873) | Embiratermes neotenicus P4 segment gut microbial communities from Petit-Saut dam, French Guiana - Emb289 P4 | ecosystem: Host-associated > Arthropoda: Insects > Digestive system > Gut ... | reverse complement strand
TTTTGTCATTTGCAAGTCTTCTTTAATGATTCTCATCACTGTCCCATGAGTTAGGCCCGTATGAGCACAAATATCCTCTACAGCAGCTCGGTGGTCACTCAGAATGAGATTTTCAACACATTCTTTGTTGGCATCCGTGCGAGATGAGCTCGGTCGCCCTGGGCGCGGCAAGTCGGTGCTGGACACTCTTCCCTTTTTAAATTTTACCATCCATCTATTCACATTGCTGTAGTCCAGAGCACTATCCCCACAAATCGAGACAAGTTCACGATGAATATTAACACAGTTTTCACCTTTTGCACAAAAAAATTTTATGATGGCATGCTGTTCTTCTCGTGAGAACTCCATAATTATCAGTATCAAAATAGTCACTTACAGAAACTACATTTGAGTCTGCATGCACTGGCCCCTGGAGACTGACTGGTGGCTCTCTCCAAGCCCCAGGTCAACCGTTTCTTCCCCCACCAGCGGGGTTGCAGCAGTAACTCTTGTACACTCACAATAAAAATGTATGCATTACTTCTGGACTGCACCTCGTATACCTGTGGACAGGGACGACTTAATGTTAGCCTGTGCTATGGTAGGAGTGAGCTGTCACCTCAGTCTGGCTATTGACATAAAAACCGAGTATTTGGTATGCAGTGGTTTTCAGGTGTTTGCATATTTTTCTCTTAACCATTGTACCGGAATGGTTCTGGAGCCATTCGCAATTCAATCCATTGCTTACCACTGCCTCTTAAATTGTTGCTGGTTATCTGCAATTAACCTGTACCTGTATGTCAGCTAGTCTAGCTTATACAGTAGATTTCCTTTAATCCGGCATCCATGCTGGATTTTCAAGTATTATGGATTGTCAGACATCTGTATGGACCTATATTTCTAGAGACAATTTTTTGGTACTGCTCATGTACTTGTGCTGCCTGACTAATCAGAAGATATTCCATTTGAATCTCTCCTTCAGCTGCTGGTTCTGTAAAATTCCGTAGCCATCCCTCAGAGAATGTGCAGTTATTTGTCATTTTCTTGTTATCGTGAAAGCTTAGCTGTCACAGTTATCATGGGCCCAGATACAGTTTTTCTGTTTGAATGCATTGCTGTCAACAACTTACACAACACTTCATCCAGTTGCACTAATTTAGGCTCTTTCAGTGTCTCTCACTTAAATTAGTCCTTCACACTTACATTTGATGCCACAAATAATCGTGTTGAGTTTCCTGTTTCGTTGTATTGTAGGTAGTTCACGATACGAAGTTGTAACATCTCGTCGGCACTTGCAGGCCCCCTGATTGTTTCAAGTTTTTGAGGAATCTTTAAAGTTATCTGTTTCCAGCAGTACCTTGTTTACTCATCTTTGGATCTTTTGGAGCCGTTTTGATGGCTGAATGGACTCAATGAAGTCCGGATAACATGATAAATTATACAAAGTCAGTGTTCACACCAGAAGTTACCACTGGCAAAACTGTGGCCTTGGGACCACTTTCCTCAAGTTCTGTGTTACCAGGAGTGCCAGATTAAAGGAATTCCGCCATATAATACTGTTGCTGTGTAAGTAGCATACGTGTTTATGGTTATGCGCTAGAGCGTCGTTGCTGAGTGATGTGTAGGGCTGTTATAATGAGGCACAATATATTCATGTTTCTGAGTTTTTTCCAACAACTTTATAAGGAATTAAGCCCCATGGAGATATTACATAGTAATGCAAATAGATTGGAAGCCTTTAATGCAATAACAGTTTGTGTTTATGTTGACAGTCAATGGAGTTCTATACCCTAGCAATGTACTTGATTTTTAGGCATATTAGCAAAATTTTGAAAAGCAACTATTAGCTTTGTCATGTCTGTCCGTCCATCCATAGTCCTCATGGAGCAACTTGGCTCCCACTGGATGGATTTTCATGAAATTTTTTGTTTGATTTTTTTAAAAATCAGGCAAGAATAATGGATAATGTACGTGAAGACCAGTACACATTCATGTTCATATTTCGCTCAGTTCTTCTTGGAATGAGAAATCTTTGAGTCAAAAGTTATAGAGAAAATCAAAACACACATTTTATGATAAATAGCTTTTTTTTTTTTTTTTTATTTATGCCACTTATGAGAAAAAGTGGAAAAATTTTTTTTTTTTGGGTAGGCCACAGATGGTAATATGCAACATGCACATTTCATGCTGGGTACCTAAGGATACAGACACACATATGTAATACTGTTTTTCCACTGGAACAATGTTTGTTTGAGCGTGCCTTATTATTACATTATATCTGATTTGCGTTTTTTTTTTAGGTCAGGTTTTGTGTTGAATTTTTTCTTTATATGCACAAGATGTTACAATTGCATACAGATTGCATTCTGAATAGAGGTTGTGCTGAAAATTCAAGAATTACTGCTATAATCCCAACAGTTTTCTGTTTTAATTTCAACAGGCTTTTTGCTAGTTACTGAAGAAATAGTGCAGCTGCTTTGCCATTCTGTCTGTACTCTCATGGCAGTGTGCTTTGCCACAGGGATAATTTTACTGCCAAATTTCAAAATGTTACTCTTTCTAATCATCATATGTTGGTCATTTCACTATTTGTCCCTCTTCCCTTGTGTTGTCATGTCTGGGTCCACCCTTTGCCTACTTCTTATCAGGAGGGTCTTCACATAGTGCTTGGTCTCCCAGATTGTCTTTGGTGGCACACTGCCAGGGCACATTCCAACACACAAAACACCTGAGAAGTTTTGCCTTCTACACAATGTTGAACCCAAATATTTATAATTCACTGGTTTCAAGAATTTATTAATTCAGAACAAATTATATGCGAATTATTCTTCTGGTATACATTGATCACTGCTTCCAGTATTATGGCTGAAGTATATCGATAAAGAAATGATGCAGTTAATCATTGTGGACTGTTACTGTTCATTATTATTAATCTAAATACTTGTATTTATTGATATAAGGAATAATACAGCTTGTGACTTGTGGCTTGTGAACAAAGAAAGGTATACTTAATTATATACTTGGAGATTGCACTGGATACCACTTTCACAGCTAAATGGAACACTAGTGCTTATGCTGAATTCGGAAACTGTACAAGAGCTGACAGAGGCAAGGAATACACATATTGGTGATGATGCCCCAGAACATTATGCACAAATAATTTATTCTGTATGAGAATACACTTTTGGCATTAAATGAGCAACACTTGTGCACAACACACATACACTAATTGCCAAGGTCTTTCATGAAAACTGGCAAACAAAGATCCGCATCTGTAGGTAGTTAAAAAAAACTTATGTTCAATTATGTTGCCTCTTATGTATTATGCACACACACTGTCACACTTAACCAGTACATGACTGTCCAGGCTGAACTATCATGTGTTAAAGTAGAAGCCATCAAGGGCATTGTAGCTGAAGTTCGTTGGCAGTGAGGCGCTCTACAGAGGCTACACTCGACGTGAGATCGAGATTATGTGAGCTAGATGGTGTGACGAGCTGGTGAAACACTCTGGCCGATCATACCTGGCAGGCATTGGGTTTTAGAATAGACACCATGTAAATAATAATTACTCAAAGTAGGGTGTCCCACAGTTTAATGTTCATTACTTTGACATGTGTTTTGCCAAACCTGTTTTCCTCCTCTTAGCACAGTGCACAAATTAATTAATGAAGCAGCTGAGTCTTGCTGCTTGTGTATTGCATCCAGATGTGGTCAGAAATGACACCTCTGGCCTCTGCCACAGTAGGCAAGGGGGTTTAATCCATATCTGAAGTGGAAGCACCCACAGGATAGACTTACTATAGCATAATAAACAGCACAGAGAACCTAGAGCCTAACATGGACTGTAACTGTGAGGCCATATGGGGTGCTATGTCCTTTACAGTCCAGTAGTTTTGTTTCTAAAGCTGTAAATAAAAAAATCAACACACAAATTTTATCATGGATCAAATTGTATCCTTTGAGTTACTGTCCATCTGTTACCCTGAGACCAGCAGGTTTGTAATGCACCAACATCCAGAGCTGTCCATGCCATTTCTTTGTACAGGCTAAGTACCAACTTATTTGTGAGGCATTTTCACTTTTGATACTGATTTGTCATGGGCTTGTGGTTAGAATAGGGAAGACAGTGAATACAGAATTTGGCAGGATAGTGACTTTAAAGCATGAGGAGGGAGTGGAAAGGTAAGATGGGTCTTTGGGAGAGACAAGAGTTGGTGGTGGATAGAATTGACTTGGGACAGTGTCCGTTGCCAAACTTTTATATTGGTTGAGTTGTACTGTCTGGTACTGCTGTCACAGAGTCCTGCGACAAGGGGACAGGATTGAAATTGTTAATGTTGAATTGTTTGTTATAAATTATTTACGAGATGGCATTTATTTTTACCTGCAGGTTGTGTCACTATCATCTGTGCATGCCTGGAATATTTGCAGAAATTTTTTTCATTTTTTTAATTAGAGATACCATTTTTAACCCATCACTACGCCATGAAGAGTTACTCTAGCCACCTATGATCTGCCCTCAGAACTGAAATAAGAGCAGTGTTTAAACTCTCTGCACTTAATGAAGTGCGTTGTATGAGACAAGGAGTGGAAGTAGGGTGCTGACATAGTGTGTTGCAGGCAATGCAGGAGAATGTCTTGGGAGGGGTATATATAGTCTTTTGACACAAGAAGGGTTGAAGAAATTCATAGTTTTGTTCATTATTAGTGCTCCGTCGTGCCTGCTGCCACTTGTGCAAGTAATTCTGAATTGGTGAGATGCTAATGTCTGGGACGTGTCAGCTTAGTTTTTGTTCCTATAATCTATGGACCTTTTCTTAGCATATGGTAGATTTTAGTTCAGAGAAATAAGTGTCAAATCTGTCCAGTCTGCACAACCATAACCCAGAGTACAATTAAGTCGTGACATATTTTCATTAGTGCCTCATGAACATCTGTCAGTGGCACACAACATTGAGCCATTTTATAACCTGGGGATCCTAACTTTTTACATAAAAGTTGCATAAGTATGGAATTAAAATTGAAAACTTTAAGGAGGATAAACTTTAAATGTGACTTCTTTGCAGGCAGATTTACCCATACGTTAACACATTGAAATGTTGCTGCAATTGGATTGTTTATATAAGGAGCCGCCTTTGTACTACCTTATATCTGTACCCAATATTTTCATATCATAAAACTGGATATTTTTCTAGGGTACTGTCAATTTGTAAGGGCATTCTTATTTCTGGGGATCGTAATTCCTGAGTCAGAATTTGTTGTGTGCACTAACTGCAGTTGTGTTTCTAACTCCGTTCTCTGTCTGTTGTGTATAGTGTTCATGAGAGGCATTGCTTTCATAGTGTAGCAGTGTGTACAAGTGTCTTTCTCCACCAATCAGATGTTTAAGTACTTGCATATTGCGTGCCTACAGGACAATCCTCGACTGTACCTCCAACTTATTGACATGGGTCTGCAGCAGAATCCTCTGAATGAAGACAATATCATTTCCATTATTGATCAGTTCCTCAGCAGAGATACAGACCCAGAACAAAAAGTTCTCTTTGCCCAGAGAAAAGTTGAGTTTCTTGAAGATTTTGGGAACGATATTCTGAGGTAAGTAATTGTGTTTGTGTTGTTAACCCTTTGACACTGGAAGTAAATCCCTCCGAGCAACGCAGCCTGCTGGGATTTTTTGCTGGGAATTTTTAATTTTATTGCTTACTCTTAGGAAGAAAGCAAATCTCGTAGACTTTTCCTTAAAATTTAATGAAATAAAATTTTGCACTCTTTATGAATTGGTTAATCTGCGAAAAAATGTTCACATATTTTAATAATAAATTTAGTCCTGTCAATCGCATGCATTACATATAATGTGGTGTAAAGAGTTCATTACTCACATAATTCCGGCTGCTGTAGAAGGCCTGTGGCACCTTGTATCACTGTGTTATCACGGCACACAGTATTTATAAAGAGGATGATATATTACAAATTTACTTGTGTGTGATATTCCTTGAAACAAGGCACCACGTACAGGCCCACGTCACATCTGGCGCACTGTGCCTTTTCTTTGGCCGCGAGAAGAAAACAGACGGCAGTGCACTTGGGTTGATGATTTTGCTGGCCAATGTTTGTTATGGTAACTCTCGAGTCGCAAAACATTTTTTTGGGCCCACACTTGGTCTTCCAACCAATCTGGGGGTGGGGCAGTTTTGGCTCTTTCCAGCTTCCTTCATCAAATTCCTCACCAGAAGGAGCCTGAAATCTCGGTGGGTATATTTAGCCCCACATGAAGATAACAGTATCCAACTCTTGAGTACTATTAGATCCAGAAAGTGGAAAAACAATTTTGTGGTCCACTTGAAGGTACATTGACTCATCATATAGCTGTTGGCCATAGGAACAGAATTGTTCACTTAACCCTTGTGCCCATTGTACAATTCCACGTTGTGAAGTTTCATGGTGGTTGCTGCGTCACAAAAATTTCCTTCTGCTGGTGGTGGGGCCATGTTAGTCAGCATGTAAGCTTCTCATATGTCCTTCCAAACTAATGTGTTCAAACCTCCACTAGTCCTCACCCTGACGTCACCCCTTTTCAATTTCAGTTGTTTTGGTCCAAAGTCATGGGGCATGTATCTTCTGTTGGGCCATACTGTCCCACATGAATTTATCTTATGTCTGTCCAAGTTCCCAAAAAGACTTGGGGTTGAAAAGAAATTGTCCATAAATATTTTGTGTCCTAAGCCTTCAATTCTGCAAGTCAAATGTCTAACAGTTGTATGTGTTGAAGTCATGTCAGTGGCGAAGTGTTAGTCTCTACCCAAGTACACTTTCATGGCATATGTATACCCTGATTCATCACAGAGTTTGTAAATTTTGATGCTGAACTTTTTTTTGGGGTGGGGGGGATGTTCTGCCTGAAGATAACCCTGCCCTTGAATTTTACAATTACCTCGTCCACTGCCAAATGCTCGAAGGGGTTATAGAATTTAGCATAAGTCTTGTTCATTTTGTTAAAGACAGTCCTTAGTTTCCATAGTCGGTCATATTCTTCGCCCTTGTCAGATCTCTGTGAATTGTCTGCAAAATGCAGAAAATGCAGTATGTGTAAAAATCTGTTAGGTCATGGCCTCGCCATAAAATGGATTGTGTAGCTGTCTGAGTCCCGACCAGTGGTCATGTAGTGTGTCAGTTTGTGTCCCATCTGCAGAGCTAAGGCAATGAAATCATCATGTCCACCAACCTAATGTCAGGCAGTCAGCGGCTAGGTCTGGCTGGTTTGTCTAAGTGTTGCTGGTAGTATACATTGGTCTGTTCCACCAGCAGGCGAAAAATTTCTTTGGAAAACATCAACACAGATAAGTGGCAAGCTGTCTTTGTTGAAGTGTAGAACCTCACTTTTTTTTCACACCTTTTGCTAGACCGACAAAAGGATGAATATTTGTGTGCCTTCCTTGAGGTGTTTCCCAGGTTGGTAATCCACCACTTGTTGCAGCCTGTGCTTTGAGGCATGTTGGTGGTGGTGGTGGTGCCACCCTCAAAATAGTCTTCAGACTCGCTAACCTCACCACCTGTTTCCGAGTCACCCAGAATTTCACTAATAGCTTCCTCCCCAAGTTTTATATATTTTTTCTGGTCATTGCTCGAGGCCCACTATCATCTGCCTCGTTTAGACTAATGTGTGTGATTGGGCACAGTTGCAGAAATGTAATACCAATCTGATATGAACATTGTCTACAGTGTCAGCAGAACAGATCCAAAGCTACATTGTGACTACTGCATAAATTTCAGCTATTCGAGGGTGCCCAAGACGTTGTTGCTAGATTGAGGGCTGTATGTTGCATATTACTACCCTACAACCCCTACAGATTACCCCATCACTACAAGAGGCATATCCGTGGGCTCTTCTGTAGCTGTAAATATCGATTTTTGTGGCTTTTTCCGATTTTTGAGCATTAGTTTTGCCTGAATTATATGGGTACAGTATGCTACTGACAACTTTTCTGGTCAACAAAGTTTGCGTAATAGGACAGTGTTGATATTTTAACCCACACTGAACTCCAGTGCCAGCTATGAACAAGGATATCTAAACCGTATTAGTCAACTGGAAAACAAATGCGCAGTTTTTGTGTGTCAACTTATAAATTGTGGTTGTGGGGGGTTTAGGAGGTGGAGGGTATACATTCTGGCTCCATAAAAAACCCTGACCTTCAAGGGTCCTGCAGCTTAGCAAGCCACAGCAGTTTATCGAATAGGAGTAAACAAAATTTCTCCAAACTTCAACACACTGTTTGCAACATCTTTATAAGTCGGTTGGTAATTTAAAGGGCCCAATGCGCGACATCGTTAGAAGTCATTCGCCGTTAAAGGGTTAAGTACTTAGCTAGTTAAAATAACATATGGCCCGTGTATTCATACATCACAGAGAATAATTGGCAAGACAGGAAACATCCCTGTTCTTGGAAAATTTATGTAACAGTGTGAGATTTGAGGTTCCTGCTGTGGTATTGCTGAATATTCACATCTGCTTAGATCTGACACTTTGTTGTTGGGTGAGTAGTTCTCAGCATTTTGAAGGATTGTATTGCCTTTGCAGTTCTGGAAACTACAAACCTGACACGTAACATCCGAGAAGATCTTAGTCTTTGTCTTGTTTAACATTGCCATGCCCTAACCTGAAAGTATTTTCCATAGTTTATGCTTTACTTAACCAACCAAGAATGCAGTTTATGAATGTTATATTTCTCTGTAAATCCAACCACACGCAAATACACCTACCAGTGAAGTGCGGGCTTTCCTTTTTCAAATCAGTGTGTGACAATGATCCTCTCAGATTTGGAGCAAGCTGGCTACACTGGCTCGGGAAAATTTTGCTTGGGTGGGGCTGACAGTAGTAATGGTGAAGATTACGGTTCATGTTTGAGGTTCTTATGGTAGAGTTACTGACCATTTCAGTTGTATGAATGTGATCCAGTGTTGTTGGGCCAGTACAGCCTTCAGAGCATTAAGAAGTACTTGCCCATGACTCAGCATCATATCGCAGAAGACTTGGATATTAACTCTCTGGGTTGTGACACCATGTAGATAGGTTGGTAGAATTTAATAATGCTGTAAATGATCCATTTGATTGTTTCAAATGTCATGATTTAAATATGTATTTTTGTATTTCATCAGTATGTCTATTATCATTGTTTTAAATATCTGTACCCAATGTATCACACATTGCATTTTCAAAAAGTATTGGAGTCATTTCATCTAGGGGGATGATCTTGATCCCATGATGTAACCGTCTGCCTTAAGCTGCTAGACTGAGAGTTATGGTACTGTGTTTGCTCATCAGTGAGCGTGAATCAAGTGCAAGGAATGTATTCAGAGATAGGAATTCACTTTGATAGTCATAAATTCGTGCGATCACACGGTTTAACTTACACCATTAAGACTACAACTGTTTGCACAGTTTGAATAAACCGACTACACTTATGGTAAGCATAATTAAAATGAATGCTGTTGGGATGTGAAATCCACCATTCCACACTTGTTTCATTACTCCTGTCTTTGTGAACCCAAAAATGGCAGTGCCAGGAATTCTCAAATGTCTCTTCCTTTGTTAAGAAAACAGCCAGCCTGCAGACAAGCCTTTCATAATATCTTTTCAAACAAAATAACCTCTCATCTGTGTACAGTCACCACTCACCTCCTTAACAAGAATGAGATTGCACGTACTGCTGTGGTTCAGTAGAACGTAAAGGAATGAACAAGGGTAACTATTCATCAGTAAATTGCCAGTCAAAACAAGGATCTACTTTTAATTTTACAAATAAACATTGATCACGTAATTGTAATACAGTAATTCTTAAACTGGCTAATAAGGGTTGTAATGTTGCTAACACTGCCTTTTTCAAGCTGTTGAAAAACTATTCACATTTAATTCCTCTATGGAATTAGTACCCGCTGTGTCCTTCACACACGTAGCGTCCTTGGAATCACTAATTACACTGTTACACTTGAAAATATCTCTTGTAAATTATCCAAATACTGAACCCTTATGGTTGTAACTGTCAGATGATAACTGAGGTTAAACAGCGCCTCATATAAAGCTTGTGACTGGCTACAGCCTGCCTCTTGCAGAGAGCCAGTTTAAGGCACACGGAGTCACGCGAGAACTGAACAAAGAAACAGAAGCGAAACTAACCTGTGTCCTGCCTTTGCACACGACACTAAAATCATGCCACCAGAACACATGATAATGAATCACAGTGCGCGCTGTAGTCTGTAATACAGGCTCTGATGTAAGGTTGTGCAACCACCCAATACAATAAATGAAATTCAAAGTAATGCATTTAAACAAAATTATTACACAAAGGGTGTGCAGAAATATTGCTCTTAGCATGAACAGAGATTTTAAGCCTTTAATAGAAGTGCGCTGTGTTAACTTCCAACATCCTAGGTGCGGTGTGTTAACTTCCACATCCTAGGTTTAAATGCATGAGAGAAATTAGAGGTTTAAACTGCTCCACATTCCAAACTTTTAATAGTGCAGTTTTGGCTTAATTTAAACTGGCTAATAGCCAAACAAACCAGTCACATTTTGTGAAGCCCAGTTCAAGATCTGAACTGCACACACTGGCCGGTTACATTGAATTGGAGGTGTGATTTCCTGTACTTTGTGTTTGTGTGTGTGTGTGTGTCTATATGTATAGAACAATTTTAGACAAAGACTGTTCCTGACTGAAAATGTGTAAGAACATTCCTGGCCGTGTACCGTACCTGAGATTTTGTTTACTTGAATATCAGTACTGTTTGTCACTTATTATTGATACTACTTTTGCAGTGTTCAAAGAGCTCATGATGAGTTGCAGCGTTACTTCAAGCAAGCAAAAGACAGAAAGAAAAAATCACCAGAATTGGATGCCAAAAAGTAAGTTATTTGATAATTTAGCATTTTTTCCTTAATGTTGTGCATTTTTTTTTTTGCACTACACATTTATTTATATAAGTCCAACTAAATGCACTTATAGTAAATATATATACATATCGTATTATTTTATACTGTATGTTCTACACATGTGAGCGTGGCTGAGCCATCATCAAGGAGATCCAGATACAAGGAAGCAACATGCATGGAAATGCAAATACACATCCTCATTAAAATGGGTAAATTATTCATGTATAAGACATTGCAGTAAAATCTAAACATTTTGAATAATGCTGACCATAGCAACAAATGTTTATGTATGTAATACTGCTTAAAACAGGAAGATTTAAAACATCGACAGGTATTTTTAAGAACTATAATTTCATCATAATTCATATATATATAAAGCTGTAGTATATTGATTATTATCATCTTAAGTCCTTATTTGGACCAGTTGCCTGTGAAATCAAGTTGTGATGTGTCTGTATCAATGATCCACCTGTGAGTGATGAAAGGTAATTATTAAGCATATTTGTCAGTGTTTTAAATCTTTTAGATGTAAACAGTTTTTTATATATGAGCATGTGTTGCTATGGTTTATGTTACTCAAAATACTGAGATTTTACTGCATTATTTACCCATTTTAATGAGGATATATATTTGTGTTTCCATGCGTGTTCTTCCTTGCATTTGGTTCTCCCTGACAATGACTGAGCCAACCTGAAATGCATGGGAGAGTATACTGCATGGAACAATATGATATATATTGATTGTATGCATATTTATATGGACATAATATAAATAAAAAAGGTTTAGCAGTGTTTGTAATTCCACTGAGTGTCCGGAAAATAGGTTTGTTCGGACAGTGAAGTTTCTGTGGATAGTTCATTGTGCATTAAGAGAGCCTGACATGTGAAGTGTGCACTGAACTTGGCTGCTCTTACTGCAGCGGTTAGTCATAAATACAGCTGTGTTTCTTGAAAATGAGTGTAGTCTTGGTAATGCCCACTTTCTGGACAGTGTAAACACACAAGTCCTGTTTTAAGCTTCCTCATGTTTAGTGGTGACATCAGGATTTATTGTACTAAGAGAATGTTTTATGCCAAAATAAAATCTCCGTGTTGGTGCATCACCCTGTCAGCATGATGGGAAATTATGTTCTTTGTCATCGTTAGTAATTTTTGTAACCCATGTTCTATATTGAATGATACCTATGCAGGTAGGGCATCTTTTTATGCAGTACCCCAATATGCAGAATGCTTCAAAACTGTCTGTGTTGTGGAAAAATTAAATTTAAAACCATTGCCAAATAACTCCAGGACAGTTGCTTTATTTTCGTATTTTTTCAGTAATATCTCCTCATGTCATGTCTTGTAATGGATGTTAACTAAACCTAACCTATCTTTACTTGAAGGCAGAACTTTTCAACAGTTTTAGTATATATTAGGCATGTTGCTCCAAATTACAGTAAAACGTCTTGTCCATATACCCCAAGCATTCTGGATTTAAGATCCCATCCCATATTTCTTGAAATGGTGCAACAAGTTGTAGGCAGCTATTTAATTATGTCTCATTGTTTTTCAACAGCTTGGATGGTTCGTCCAAGAAAGCAAAGAGCATCTCTGCAGCTGCAGATGGTACTCAAGTGCATTCAGGACACACACCATCACATTCTTCGCCACAGGCTACACATGGCACAAGTCAGCAGTCCCCTCAGACTCCAACCAGCACCCAGCCAGCAACTGCAACTGCGGCAGCTGGACAGTATCCTCCTCCTAACTATGGTCAGACAGGGGGGTATTCACAGCAACCTGCAGCTCAAGCAAGCTACCAGGGTGGGCAGTACCCTCCCACAGGGCCCCAACAACCTCCAGCACCCTATAGCCAGCCACCGTACAATCAACAGTATGGCCAGTCCAGTGATCCCAATTATGCCAATTATCAGAATTGGGGCTACTCACAGACGGGGTATGGAAGTTATAACCAGGGCTGGGGTAACTACAATTACTACTAAAATAGAATCCATGTATGTGACTACATAATTAAAAAGATCTTGAGTGTTTCTTGTATATGTTTTAACAATAAATGTTGTTCACCCAAACTGTTATGGCAACTGTGATGTTGATTGAAGGAAGTGTGTGACAGGCTAATGCTGAGGTGGAGGTGGTATAATGAGTGCATGTTGCGGCACATAGCTAGACAAATCTGAAATTCAAAATGGAATTTTTTGGTTATGTGTGGAATAGTTGTTAACTGGAGTACATGAATCCATGTGACCACAGTCAGGCATTGTATACTGGAATCCCCATTTCAGACTACTTTTGAAATTCGCTTAGTTCTAAGTGTGCATTTTCCAGCATCCTTTGAATAGTGTATTCTCTTCATGTATACCACATATATCTACAATTAACTGGTTGAAAAAGAAGTGAATGCAATATGTGTATGATGCTGCAGATAGATGTCGTACATGTTGTGCAGTTACATTCTGTTACTGCGGGGAGCAATTGTGACTTAAAGTTTTTACCATACCAGCAGCAGGACACAGACTGAAAACTGGTGTGGCATCATTTATCATAGAGATCATGCATATTGTGCTGGAGTTGTGCGAACATTGGCCGTAGTCTGCATTTTGGGCACCATAGACATCAGTTTATTTTCTGTAAGTCTGTTGTCACTGTTACTCGTGATTGCTTTGCATCTTTATCAACATTTATATCAGTTTTGTATTGTCTAGGTATTATGTTTGTACACATTTGAAAGTATAGCAAGGAAACAACCCTGCAAGGGAAAGCATTTAAATTTTCATAAATCAGACTTCATCAGACATTCTTACGAAGCTGCTGTTGGAGTAAAGGCTGTTGACTGCTGGGGCTCAAGTTCTTTGTTTTGACCCTGGCATTGGAAGCTGATATATACATAATTTTTGGAGAATTGTACCAGTGTGTGTGTGTGTGTGGTATGTTTTGTTATGAAGTTGTACTTTGGAGAGGTAGAGCATTGTGCATTGTGTAGGTCATTTGTGAGTTTTGGCCAGTGGAATTTTCTTGCAGAAACCTATCAGCGATTTCATTGTATAGGGCTAGTGATAGTGGATTGTTAGGCAGAGCAAAGCTAATGCCCTGCCCATGCTACCTGGTTTATGGAGTAGGCCTGTCCACCAGCTTCTCAAGGTTCTTCATTGGCCACAAACAAACACAAGAACTGTAATTCTGAAAACTTCTGAAAGTGTGCTACTTGTCTTTGGGATATGTCCCATCTAAACAATGAAATTTTTTTCCACATCTTAAAAATGTTCAAAAATGCTCATAATAGAGTGTGGGCACATACTTGAGGTTCCGATGCACAGTTCAAAACAAAATTACCATAGAGTGTCATTTTAAAGGACTGTATTCCAGTGTATTCTAGGCTATAATTTGGTTTAATGTCTCCCTTCTGTATATTGGGCATGAAGTTAGCATCACCAGTTTTATGCTTCTTGTGTTCCTATTTATATGCATAATACTTGATATGTTTTAAGTAGACCATAAAATGTGTAGTGCTAGTAGTTCTGTTTGCGATGCTCGATGGGTACATTTCTTATAATGACAGAGTTGCCATGACACATTCAGGTGACCATTTCATCAGTCATAGATTCCCATACTTTTAATTTTTGTCACATTACACAATTAGCAATTTTGCAGGTTGCAGCCCTAGTGAAAATTTCTGGAACAGTGCAATTTAGACATGGCACATGGCTCTGTGCTTTGGTTTGTCATTGGGTGTATTGAGATAAAGGTGCATTTTATTGTACTCATTCTTATAAAACCATAATTACATTCGCCATTACCTGACTTGTAAAGTTATGCTTGTTTCAGGCACAATTTTTTCATAATAAAACTCTCATCAACACCTACGAGTAAAATATTTCTTTAGTCATGTTGGTAATACAACTGAATATGATCTGTTGCAAGCCAGAAGATGCCTCATGTCTTGAATACAAATGTGTGTAGGCACACCTAGGGCATTTTTACTTCTGGGTAATGCAAGGCTTGAAGGCCAGCCATATAAATTTAAAGTAGAGAAAATAATACCGCTATTATTGGGGGAAGGAGTTGATGTTCTTTGTAGCTACCCTTTGGTCTCTGAAACAACTTTCTGGTAGAGTGATACCAGGATTTATGTTTCGCAGGGGACCATTTAAAATGATTGTAAAGTTCAGGAAATGAAAATTTACATACCCAATGAAATTAATGCACTCAAATAATATGGTACTTCATTAGAGATGTAATCTAGTTCACAACAGGGTGTCACAATTTGAAACCATCAGTCCAGTCAACACATGCACTGAAATCTGGCATTGTGTATTGCCTTTTCTCTCAGAAGTGAGCCACTGACCACTGTTGCTGGCTGTAGCCTGTTTAACCCTTTGGCACCAGGGCTGGAAGCTGCCACTTCATGTAAACATGAATGTTTTATCACAAAATACGCAGCATTTTGTGGAGAGGAAAAAAGGGAGCTCATGCAGCATTTCTCAGAAAGTTCAGTAAATATACTTGTTGCAAAAATATATGAAATACTGTCAGTGGGTGGTGGTATAGGATAGCTGGTGTTTAAAGGTTCAACCACGCGACCATCAGACTTGCAGCTTCACGAAGCTCATCACACAAATCTTATCTGTTGGTAACAGCTAAAATGTTTAATAAAGTAATATTTTAGCTGTTACTTTGGTTTAGAACATTTGTTTCTACCTTTCCATTGAATTTTACTGACTGCAGAAGGAAAACAAAATTTTGTTAATAACATTGTTAGGAATGCTTCTAGTAGTAAAATTTTCTCCATGAGTCATGCAACTTCTGTTTATAGCACTTCTGTTTAGGTGTGATTGGGCCTTCATATTTTTCTGCAGTTTTTGTATGAAACACTTTTCATCCTAGTACATGGATAGGAAGATGCAATGCACTAATGTAAGATTGTCTGTTTTGTGCAGTTTTAACCAAAACTGAAATTCCTTGATTGTTTTGTGTATACAGTTCTTGAATATTAAATTTCATGAAAATCTATTTGTATGGATGTACAGCATTATGTTACAGGTGCTTTGCGGGCATGTGGAAGTGCATAAAGTCTGTCGTAATTTGCCATGAGATACTTGTGAGAGCATAAAAAGTAGGATTCCATTGGGATTTTGAGAGTGAAAGTCAGGAGTAGATTGCATCTTAATTCAGGTATCTAATGAGAAAATATTTTAAGCTCTGTACTTCCATATTACTAGAATCTGTTTCATTAGGACCTCATATCTCTTATATGCACTGCACATTTTGAATTGCAATGCATCCTTCTCATTATGCATTATAAGGATCAACAACTGGATGGAGAAGTTGGGCTTACTTGATTCTCTTCACTGAAAGCATTTTTATACCAGTGACATTCAGACCTGGCATGCTGTCTGTCTGGATTGGTGAGCAAAGTGGCAGTGGAACAGCTTTTTCTCTGAATACATCAATTCCCTCTTTCAGTCTGTTTCCACCAATCCTATGCATTGAATTCCATTCATCTAAGTAAACTAGCAACCAACAATGTTATTAAATAATATGCTTCTGTCCCAGCCATGATGGGGTATAACCAGTGCCCTCTCATTTTTTTGATTGCAATATCCTGCATAGAAGCTAATAAGCAAAATATTGCTGCAGTACTGCTTTTTATGACATCTGCAGAATGACGTCTGAGTAATATACTAACCACTCTTTATGTCTCCTCCCTACTCCTTGAAATGAAGACAATATCATACTTACAATTGCATGCCAGTGCGCTGAGGGTGTCTTTTTAGTTTTTCCTACCAGAAAACACACTGTAAGCAGTGCTAGTTTAAAGGACTGCTAGAGCTAAACCCAGTTCTAGACCTGTTGTACCATGCTGCCAAGACAGCGATGAACATCAGACACAGTACTTGAGACTTTGCATACATAGTGATGCATAGCTGTATTATACTGTTTAGACCCACTGAAAAATACAGAAGGATGCAGAAATCCATTGGTCTGTGGTTGACAACTCCAAGTGTGGTGACAAAAATCTGACCCCTGTTGGGAAATGAATCCCTGCCATTCCCTTTACTGAGTGAGTCAAGTGGGCTGTAATTGTGTTACATTTCATTCATTTGTCTTAAATCTATGCATAAACAAACAGAATTTGTTTATGGTGTTGGTAAATAAACCACAACCTGTTGTCCACAAAAGAGAAAGTTGGTAGCAGCTACTAAAAGGGAATGGCAGGGATTCATTTCCCAACAAGGGTCAGATTTTTCTGTCACCACACTTGGAGTTGTGTCAAACATAGACCAATGGATTTCTGCATCCTTCTGTAATATGTCTCTGACTGTGGTGTGTGTGTGTGTGTGTATTTTTCAGTGTATGTCTAAAGAGTATAATATAGCTATGCATCACTATGTATGCAAAGTCTCAAGTATTGTCTCTTGATGTTCATCGGTGTCTTGGCAGCATGGTACAACAGGTCTAGAACTGGGTTTAGCTCCAGCAGTTCTTTAAACTAGCACTGCTTAGAGTGTGTTTTCTGGTAGGAAAAACTAAAAAGACACCCTCAGTGCACTGGCATGCAATCGTCATACCAAATGAAACATATCGCTGCTCACTATTGTAGATGGTTGTACATTTCATGGCAAAAACGATGTTTGTATGGGTGGGGATACACGTAATTTACAATTAGGACTATGCTATAAATGTGAATCAGGAAAGAGTAGTCTGTATAGTGACTCGCTACGGGGCTGGATGGTCCGGGGATAGAATCCCGGTAGAGGCGGGATTTTCCGCACCCTTCTAGACCGGCCCAGGGACCCACCCAGCCTCCTATTCAATGGGTACCGGGTCTGTTTCCGACGGGTAAAGTGGCTGAGGCGTGGCGTTACCACCCACCCCCATCTAGCGCCGAGGTTAAAGAAAGAATAGAGCTGTTCTAGGATGAACTTTACATTTTATTAATGCTATAAATATTGTGTTGGTATTATTTTGAATGTCCTGCTTATTGCACAATGTTTTATTATTAAAATACACTAAAAGATTTTATATTACTTAAAAAGTTAAAAACTCCAACATGTTTCGGTCACCATAGACCATCCTCAGG
>Ga0123357_10003519_pt1 | contig 18000 bp, 16 predicted proteins | sample TergutEmb28metaG_FD_89873 | JGI IMG/M metagenome (GOLD analysis project Ga0123357, IMG submission 89873) | Embiratermes neotenicus P4 segment gut microbial communities from Petit-Saut dam, French Guiana - Emb289 P4 | ecosystem: Host-associated > Arthropoda: Insects > Digestive system > Gut ... | reverse complement strand
TTCGTTATTGTCGGACGTCAGCTTGGTGAATTTCTTCGTAGCGATGTCGTATATCCATATATCCCTTGTAACAGCCGATTTATGATGTTTGCGCAACCGGTCTTCCTGTCCCTTGCGGTCTTGGAAGATAAAGCGTTGACCATCTTTTGAGAAAAAAATATTTTCAGCCGGAGTCGCAATGATTTGCTCAGGGCGTCCACCCGAAACCGGCGCTTTATACAATTCGGACATCACTGCGGACGGGAATGCAGCGCTCGAAGCGGGCGCTTGAATTTTCGCGCCGAAAACGACGTATTTTCCATCGGGCGTAAAAGCGTATGGCAATTCCGCTCCGGAAAAGGTGGTTAGTCGCTTCGTATTTCCGCCGTCGGCAGAAGTAATAAATACATCGAAATTGCCAAACCGGTTGCTGGCGAATGCGATGCTCTTACTGTCGGGCGACCAGACCGGCATGTAATCATGGGCGACATGCATTGTAATCTGTTTGGCTTCCCCGCCGGAAACCGGCACGGTATAAATATCGCCTTTGTAACAAAGTGCAACTTGCGAACCATCGGGCGAAATAGCCGGATAACGCAACCACAAAGGATTGTCGGTAGCTTGCAATACCTGTAATGATAAAATAAAGCAGGTAATAAATAAATTCAAAATTTTCATAAGATTATCTTTTAGTGTTTATATTTAATTTGTTAAAGCCCCAAATTTACCCTCCTCTTGCTTTTTCTAAATATTTATAGTACTTTTGCCCCGCGTAAAAACACCAGCCCTTGTAGTTCAATGGATAGAACGTTGGTTTCCTAAACCGAAAATTTGGGTTCGATTCCCAGCGAGGGTACTACTCACCATACATCTTGTCAATAACCTCCTTAAACTTCTCCGCAATAAACAACCGTTTCATTTTCAACGTATTCGTTAACTCACCCGTATCAATCGAAAAAGGTTCGGGGAGGAGCGTGAATCGCTTGATTTGCTCATAATTGGCAAATTCGTTCTGCATAGCGCCGATGTGGGTTTGATATAATTCATTAATAGCGCTGTTGTTACACAAATCCTGAATATTTTCGTATCGGATTCCCTGTTCGGAAGCATATTTTTTCAGCTCTTCATACTCCGGAATAATCAATGCGGAAACATATTTCCTTTGGTCGCCAATAATAATGGCGCTGTCGATATATTTATCGTCCATCAAGCGCCCTTCCAATTGTTGCGGAGCAATGTATTTTCCGTTCGAGGTCTTGTATAAATCTTTAATTCTCTCAGTTATAATAATACCGTTTTGGGGAGTCAGACTTCCGGCGTCACCGGTTCTGAACCAACCGTCTTCGGTAAATGCAGCGGCTGTTTCTTTCGGCTTCTTATAATATTCGCTCATAATCGTTTTCCCTTTTACCTGAATCTCATTGTTATCGCCAATCCTGACTTGTAATCCCGTCAATACCGTACCCACAGTTCCCAATTCATACCCAACGGGAGGAAAGAAACTGACAGTTGCCGTAGTTTCGGTCAATCCGTAACCAACGACCAACGGAATGTCCACAGAACGCAAAAACCTGACGATATGTTCGGAAAGCATCGCTCCCGCACAGGGAAAAATCAACCCTTTTTCTATGCCAAGCACCTTTTTTAATGTTGAGTAAATCGCTTTGGAATAGAGATTAAATTTCCACTTTAAAAACAAGGGCGGTTTTTTTCTGTTATTGATATAGTCGATGTTATATTTTTTACCGGTATTAATCGCATCGTGAAAAATTACTCTCATAAAGAAACCTGAACTCTCAATTTTTTCCTGAACGCCGGCATATACTTTTTCCCAAAAACGCGGTACGCTGCACATCGCTTCCGGCTTGATTTCCTTAATTGAAGTCGTTATTTCTTTCGGATCCAGATTGACAGCCACCGTACCGCCCCGATACAGGCAATACGTTGACCATGCTTTTTCAAAAATATGAGCCAAAGGCAGAAAACTGATGGAAAGAAACCGTTTCGGAAGATAAGACATATCCACGTCGTGCGACCTGAAAGCTTCCATATAGTTGTTGTGGGTTAACACCGCGCCCTTAGGCTCTCCGGTCGTTCCCGATGTATAAATAATATGAGCAATATCATCACTTTTTACTTCTTTCATTCGTTTTTCCACCGCAACCATGTCCTGCGAAGAACGGTTTTTCGGCGAACTGAAATAATCAAAATACATGGACGTTTTATCCTTTGGAGCTTTAACCACCCCATTGTCCAAGATAACGATTTGCTTCAGAAATTTACTTGTTTGAAAAACTTGCCACGCATTATCGTATTGTTGCTGTTCACCTACAAACAGCAATTGAATTTCTACTTCTTCAATCATATAGGTGATTTGCGGAATCGAAGCAGTCGCATACATGGGAACTACGGTTGCCCTGTTGGCAAAAGCGGCGAAATCAATATAGAAACATTCCGCCATATTTTGGGTGTAGATACCGATACTCGACTGTGGCTTGATACCCGAATGACAGATAGAACAGGCAACGGCAAAAACTTTTTTTGAAAAATCGTCCCATGAAACCGAAGACCAGATACCGGTCTCTTTATTGCGTAATTTCAACGCTTCCTGATCTCTGAATTGCAGAGCATTATGATGAACTAATTGAGATAAATGATTATATTCCATTTTTAATATTAATAACAGCCACAAATATACAATTTTATTTCTAACTTTGCATGAAAGTTTATTATTTATATGGATATGAATATTTTTTTCCCTGATGCGATTAATCTGTTAAAGCGCCTTATTTCCATACCTTCTATCAGTAGCGAAGAAAATCAATTAGCTGATTTTCTGGAAGATATGCTTAAAGAAAAAAAATATCATTCCCTGCGAAAAGGAAATAACGTTTGGTTGATGTCGCCCAATTGGAATGAGCAAAAGCCGAACATACTTCTTAATTCGCATATTGATACGGTAAAACCGGTCGCCGGCTGGACAAAAGATCCTTTTTTCCCTCAGGAAGAAGACGGAAAACTTTATGGCTTAGGAAGTAATGACGCCGGAGCTTCTGTCGTATCTTTGCTCCAAGCCTTTATGATTTTGACGCAAACGCAGCAGGAAAACAATTTTATTTTTCTGGCTTCCTGTGAAGAAGAAATATCGGGAAAAAACGGCGTTGAATCGGTTTTGCCCGAACTGCCTCCAATTGATTTGGGAGTGGTAGGAGAGCCGACAACCATGCAGCCTGCAATTGCCGAAAAAGGATTAATGGTCTTAGATGGAATCGTTTACGGAAAATCGGGTCATGCCGCTCGGGAAGAAGGAGAAAATGCAATTTATAAAGCGCTCCCTGTGATCGAATGGTTTCAAAACCAACGGTTTCCTGCGGTCAGCCCTTTGTTGGGCTCCGTGAAAATGACCGTAACAGGAATACAGGCTGGAACACAACACAATGTGATTCCCGACGTATGCAAGTTTACGGTTGATGTCAGAACAAATGAATTATATACTAACGAAGCGCTTTTCGAAGCAATATCCGCCGCCTGTGGAGCGGAAGTTCGGGCGCGTTCGTTCCGTCTTAACTCATCTCGAATAGCGACAGAACACCCTGTGGTACAACGAGCAATCGAATTAGGCATGATACCGTTCGGTTCGCCGACCCTATCGGATCAGTCGCTGATGCGCTTTCCTTCCATAAAAATCGGACCCGGAAATTCTGCCCGTTCCCACACCGCTGACGAGTTTACTTTCGTAAAAGAAATTGACGATGCAATCACCAAATATATAGCGTTATTAAGCAATCTAAAATTACGATAATTCACGATTTTAACATTTCTATCCGACATTTTAACATTTCCACCGTTTTGTTAAAAACATTTATTTTTATTTCTTCAATTTTTTTGATTTTTTTTGATGAATATTAAATAAAAAAATCGTTACTTTGTTACTTCAATTAATAGTATAACAAAAGATGAAGAAATCAACGATTGGATTACTTGTAAGCTTTATGATTATTGCTTTTGTAGGGCTACTGTATTTGCAGGTAAACTATATTCGTGAAATTGTATCGAATCAGAACGAACAGTTTGAAGATGCAGTGAAGAGAAGCCTGTATCAGGTATCTCACGGCTTGGAATTGGACGAAACTTCCAAATTGCTGAAAGACCAGATATTAAAATGGGGAAAGAAATCAACAGGCAAAACCGCTACATCAATTGATAATATTTTAGCGAAAGGACAACAACAATTGCCGATCCAAAATTCGGAAAAATGGTCTGCTCAATTAGATTTTATTATAAGTGAAGAAATTGTTATCCAATCAAATAATGTGCGTGGAACAGGGAAAAGCAGTATTAATACACAGTCCCGATCCATTCAGGAATCGCTGTATGAACGATATAATAACAGTGAAAATTTGCTGAGCGAAGTTATTCGCCAACTGATGAAAACAGATGAAAAGCCGATAGAAGAAAGAATAGATTTTAAACAGCTGAAAACATATATTGAAACGGAACTTGCAAACAACAACATAGCAATACCTTTTCAATACATGATAACCGACAATAATCGCAACATCATTTATATGACTGCCGATTTTGATATAACCAATCCGAAAAAAGTTTTTTCTCAAATTCTGTTTCCAAACGATCCGGCTTCCAAGTTATATACCTTAGAAGTTGTTTTTCCTACAAGAAACAGGGTGATGTTAAATTCCATAAAATTTATTATTCCGTCCGCCGCTTTTTCGGTTCTGTTGCTCGCCGTTTTCATGGTAACGCTTTATATCATACTGAAACAAAAGCATCTATCCGAAATGAAAAGCGATTTTGTCAGCAATATGACGCATGAATTGAAAACGCCTGTTGCAGGTATTTCTATTGCCGGTCAGATGTTGAGCGACGACAACTTTATTTCAACACTCGAGCAAACCGGTTCGTTGAGTAAATCGGCTTCCTTTAATAAAATAACGCGAACGATTGCCGACGAAACCAAACGCCTCCAATTTCTGATTGATAAAGTCTTACAGATGTCGTTGATGGAAGACGGACGTTCAATACTGAAAATAAAAGAATTAGATGCCAATGATTTGTTGCTTAACGTAGCGCAAATTTTCGATATACAGGTAGAAAAATGCGGCGGAACGCTTGAATTAGAGTTAGAAGCCACAGAATCAATGATATATGTTGATGAAATGCACTTTACCAACGTGCTTTTCAACTTGATGGAAAATGCAGTGAAATATCGTAAGCCGGACGTACCCCTGCGATTGCTCGGTCGCACGGAAAACGTGGACGACAAGATATTGATCAGCATTCAGGACAATGGACCCGGAATAAAAAAAGAAAATCTGAAAAAGATTTTTGAACGCTTTTATCGCGTGCATACGGGAAATGTACACGATGTAAAAGGGTTTGGTTTGGGGCTGGCTTATGTAAAAAAAATTGTTGAAGAACTGAATGGTACTATCAAAGCGGAAAGTGAAATAAATTCCGGAACGAAATTCATCATCAGTTTACCGTATGTGCAATAAAATAGAAGGAAAATTAGTTTAAACGTTATAAATTTATATGATTATGGAAGAGAAAATTAAAATCTTCATGTGTGAAGACGATGAAAATTTGGGTATGCTCTTGAGAGAATACCTGCAAGCCAAAGGGTTTGACGCCGACCTGTTCCTGAATGGAGAAGCGGGAGGACGGGCTTTCCCCGATAGAAAATACGACTTATGCCTTCTCGATGTAATGATGCCCAAAAAAGACGGATTTGCCTTAGCGCATGAAATTCGCACGATGAATGTGGAAATTCCCATCATCTTTTTAACGGCTAAGAACATGAAAGAAGACATTTTGGAAGGTTTCAGGGTAGGGGGCGACGACTATTTGACAAAACCTTTCAGCATGGAAGAACTTTTGCTGCGTATCGAAGCCATTATGAGAAGGATAAAAGGGAAGAAAAGCAAAGAAGTGCCCTTGTATCATATTGGTAAATATTTATTTGATACGCAGAAGCAAACATTGGGCGATGAAAATGAAACTATCAAGCTGACCACAAAGGAAAGCGACCTGTTAGCTAATTTGTGCATCAATATGAATGATATTTTAGACAGGGAATATGCCGTCAATACCATTTGGAAGCCTCATCCTGATTTTTATCAATTTGCCGCTCGCAGTATGGACGTTTATATTACCAAACTTCGGAAATTGCTGAAGGACGACCCGCGTGTGGAAATTATGAATATTCACGGAAAAGGCTACAAACTGATAGCGCCTGTTGAAGCAGTCAAAGAAGAACAGTGAACAATTCGCATTTGAAAAAAGTCTTTCGGGCAGGAATAACCGGTATGGTTTTCCTGCTCGGAAGTGTTTGCGTTATAGCTCAAAACGAAAAAGACTCCCTTTCTTTAGCGTTTGACTATATCAAGCAAAACAAGCTGGATTCTGCTGAAATTGCATTGAAAGCCGTTTTGGAAAGCGAGCCGGATAATCCTGTCAACCCGCTCCTTTTAAACAATCTGGGAACGGTACAGCGAAGATTAGGCAAGCGCGACGAAGCGCTTATTTCTTATACGGCAGCCTTGGGAACCTTTCCAAAGCAACCTGTTTTTCTTGAGGCGCGAGCTACTCTGTTTGCCGAGATGGGACAGCCGCAAAACGCAATTATCGATTACTCCACTTTGCTGACAGAAAAACCCAACGACGAAGAAGCGCTGTATCAGCGTGGTTTATTGTATCTGCAAATTAAAAACACCGATTTTGCCGAAGCTGATTTCAGGCGCATGCTTGACTTAAATCCAAAAAGTTCATACGCTCGTCGTGGATTTGCCTCTTTAGCCAAATTCAGAGGAGATTATGACGACGCCGAAAAAATATATAACTACCTTCTCGACAAAGAACCACAAGATTACAACCTGTATGCCGGCAGAGCCGAATTATATCTTTTGATGGGAAGACCCGGAAAAGCCTACGACGACATCAATAAAGCCATTCAGTTGGCTGGTGATAAATCGCCCAATCCTTATTTATATATTGTCAGATACCGTACAAAAATTTTACTTCACGAAAATAAAGACGCCGTCAACGATTTAAACAAGGCGATTGCACTTGGATATAAGGAGGAGGAGCCCAAAGCTCCCCCCGAAGATCCACAGACAGCGTTTTAAATCCTTATTGTATTGCTTTTTTAATTTTATCGACGTAGTCGAGTTTCTCCCACGTAAACAGTTCCACTTCAATTTGTTTTGTCGCCTCATAGCGAGAAGTGAAAGTTTTTACAACTTTTTGAGGTTGGCGTCCCATGTGACCATAGGCTGCGGTTTCCAAATAAATCGGGAAACGAAGCTTAAGCCGGTCTTCAATTGCTTTCGGGCGCATATCAAAAATAGTCGCAACTTTTTCTGCAATTTCGCTGTCGCTTAGTTTAACTTTACTTTTTCCGAAAGTGTTAACGAAAATATTCATGGGTTGTGCAACGCCAATTGCATAAGCCACCTGCACGAGAATTTCATCGGAAACGCCTGCTGCTACAAGATTTTTAGCAATGTGACGGGCGGCATAAGCAGCCGAGCGATCCACTTTTGAAGGGTCTTTTCCGGAAAAAGCGCCGCCGCCGTGCGCTCCCTTTCCGCCATACGTATCGACGATGATTTTTCGTCCGGTCAATCCGGTATCTCCGTGAGGTCCGCCAATCACGAACTTACCGGTCGGATTCACATGATACTTGATATCCGATGTAAACAAATCCTGTACAGCTTTTGGATAATCGGCTTTTACCCTTGGAATCAAGATATTGATTACATCGTCTTTAATTTTCTGCTGCATGGCTTCATCGGAATCAAACGGGTCGTGTTGGGTTGAAATAACAATGGTATCAATCTGTTCCGGCGTTCCGTCGTCGTTGTAGCGAATGGTAACCTGCGATTTGGCATCAGGGCGCAAATAAGGCATCAAATGAAGCTCATTCTTACGGATATTCGCCAGTTCGAGCAACAGACTATGCGAAAGATCCAATGCCAAAGGCATATAATTATCCGTTTCGTTCGTTGCATAACCAAACATCATGCCCTGATCGCCGGCGCCCTGATTGAGCGGGTCTTCCCGTTCCACGCCTCTGTTAATATCATCGGACTGTTCGTGGATAGCGCTGAAAACGCCGCACGATTCCGCTTCAAACTGATATTCGCTTTTGGTGTAACCGATTTTTCGGATAACGCGGCGCGCCACTTCCGGAGCGTCAACATACGTTTTTGATCTGACTTCACCGGCTAAAACAACTTGTCCGGTAGTAACCAATGTTTCACAAGCAACCTTTGAATTAGGATCATAAGCTAAAAACTGATCCAATAAAGCGTCTGAAATCTGATCGGCAACTTTGTCGGGATGTCCTTCCGAAACCGATTCAGAGGTAAATAAATAACTCATAATTTCTAAAGTTTTAAAAATAAAAATTCCGTTTACTAATTATTACCGGGAAGTAGAAATGATTGATTTTGCAGAATAGAACCGGACAGCGCCGGTTTTTAGCATTTTTTACTGTGGTTGCAAGCATACAAATCTTTCCACTTTCCAATACGTGGTGCAAAGGTAGTAATAAATAATGAATGCCGGATAATAAATGATGAATTATTTTATAAAAATACTTAAAATCTTTTCCCAATTCAAAGGGATTCATTACTTTTGTACCCAAAATTAGTTTTGCATGAAACGATTTAATTCAAAAGTTATAAGTCTTTCCTTTTTTGTCTTATTATTTACTGCATGTGGAGAATATAATAACATATTGAAATCTACGGATTTAAATGTGAAATTTGAATATGCCAAAAAGTATTTTGACGAAGGAAAATACAGCCGGACGGCTACTTTGTTGGAAGATGTTGTACAGATGACCCGTACAACTTCGCGGGGGGAAGAAGCCCTCTATCTGTTAGCGCAAAGCTATTATAAAATGAAGGATTATTCAACGGCGTCCGATTATTTCAAAACGTATTTCACTACTTATCCCAAAGGCGATTATGCCGAACTTGCGCGTTTTTATTCGGCTTACGGCTTATATCTTGATTCACCGGATCCTCGTTTAGACCAGTCGGATACTTACAGGTCTATGCAACAGTTTCAGGATTTTCTTGAATTGTATCCTCAAAGCGAGCGAAAGGACGATGCGCAGAATGCTTTGTTTGAATTGCAGGAAAAGTTAGCCATGAAAGAGTTATTGGCTGTTCGATTGTATTATAACTTAGGCAATTATACGATTATTTCATTTCCGGGTGGAAATTATCTGTCGTGCGTGATTACTGCTCAAAATGCCGTTCGTAACTATCCTTTTTCCAAATACAGGGAAGAGTTTATGTACTATATATTTAAGTCGAAATACGAAATGGCGATCCAAAGTGTGGACGAGAAAAAAGATTTTCGTTATCGCGACGTTCAGGACGAATATTTTTCGTATGCCAACGATTTCCCGAATGGAAAATACATTAAGGAAATCAAGCGGTTATACGAAAACATTGATAAAAAATTAAAACAAGAAAAATTATAAATTATGGATTATAAAAAAACATTGGCTCCCGACAATACGATTACACGAGACATGATAATGCTCGGTGAAAAAACAGGAAATGTTTATGAAACCGTGCGTGTTATCGGTAAACGTGCAAATGAAATATCCGTTGAAATAAAACAGGACTTGGCAAAAAAATTGCAGGAATTTTCTTCAAGCGTCGATAGCTTGGAAGAAATTTTTGAAAACAGGGAACAAATCGAAATTTCCCGCTATTTTGAACGCTTGCCCAAACCGACATTAATTGCTACTCAGGAATTTTTAGATAACGAGGTTTATTACCGTAATCCGGCAAAAGAAAAAGAAAAATTGGAAGATTTATGATTCAACGTATCCAAACCGTTTATCTGTTCTTCGTGTTTTGTCTGATGGCAATTCTCGCGTATCTTCCGTTTTCTTCTTTAAATTCATTTGCTGATGATTTTTGCAGGGGGTATGCCGCTGTAGCAGCAGTTGCAGTGGCAGTTATTATTTTCCTGTACAAAAATCGGAGCATGCAGATTCGGTTATGTTATGGAATGCTGATTGCGCTTGTTGCAATCTATGTATTTTATTTCATTTTTAATATGAAAAATTTCTCACTTTCGGAACTGTTCGGATATCTCCGGTTTACCTTTGTATTCCCTTTTATTTCCATCATTTTAGTTTACTTAGCCATTCGGGGAATAAAGAAAGATGAGAAATTGGTTCGTTCACTCGACCGATTGAGATAACTGATTACTTTTTTCGACTAAATCATATACCGATGAACAAGAAAGGCATTATCTGTCTGGGAATTGTAATACTTGTTCTTCTTCTTTTCTTAACGAATCTTTTTTACGGTACGGTGTCGATTCCGGCTTCGGCAGTGGTTGATAGCCTGCTGGGAAAAGAACTTGAAAAAAGCGTATGGGCAACGATTGTATTACAGTCCCGTCTTCCACAAACAATTACGGCTTTATTAGTCGGCTCTGCATTAGCTGTTTGCGGGCTGATGCTTCAAACGCTTTTTCGTAATCCTTTAGCTGGTCCATCTATTTTAGGTATCAGCGACGGCGCTAATCTGGGCGTTGCCCTGGTTATGCTTTATTCGGGAGGGATTATGAATTTCGGAGGAGAGCGTTCTCATCATCTTTCCGTCATTTTTGCAGCTTTTCTGGGCGCTTCGCTCGTTTTACTTCTCATGCTTTATTTTTCGTCGAAACTGAAAAGCAATATCATGGTTTTGATTATCGGAATCATGATTTCTTATTTGGCTTCCTCCGGAATATCTATTCTTAATTCGTATGCGTCGGCAGATAATGTGCGAACGTATGTGATGTGGGGAATGGGCAGTTTTTCCGGCGTACCGATGACACAGATGCTTCTTTTCTCGTCCGGTATCCTTTTAGGATTACTGCTTGCTGTTTTATTGATTAAACCTTTGAATGCTTTATTGTTAGGCGAAAATTACGCAATGAATCTCGGTATCAGGGTAGTGCGGACGCGCGCGGCTATTTTGCTGACAACCGGATTCTTAACAGCATTGGTAACCGCCTTTTGCGGACCGGTGACATTTATTGGCTTGATTGTACCGCACATTGCCCGCATGTTTATTCGAACTTCCAATCAAAAATGGCTTCTTCCGGCGACGCTTTTGTTGGGAGGACTTATCGCTTTATTATGTAATTTGTTGACAACTGTTCCGTTTGGCAAAGGGATATTGCCATTGAATGCCGTTACTCCACTTATCGGAGCGCCAATGGTTATCTATGTAATTTTAAAGAACAAAAAAAGTTTTTGAAATTCATTTTTAATAAAACATTATAAATAAAGCCATTAATCATTGTATAAGAACTTTACTTGGTTTATGTCTTATTCTCGTTCGACTTTGTTTCAGCGTTTTTACTATTTCTTCCGTTGTTATACTTGCGTTTATACCCAATACGTCAAAAGGGGATTGATTCATATTTTCCTTAACAGGAATAATTTTGAATTGCTGTCCGTTCTTTCTTTTTACAATTACATCTTGTGTGAGAGCGGTATTTAGTACTGCAGCAAAATTTTGCTGTGCATCCGAATAATTATATATTTTCATGATTCTATGTCTATTAGTTTTATTTCCAAGTTTTTTGCAATATTTTTCATCTGTTTGTCAAATGTAAATAACGGAATTTTTAATCGTTCCGCAAGTTCCAAATAATAGGCATCGTAAGCGTAAATATTGAACATACAAGATATGTCAAGCGCTCTTGCTATATTCACAGGCGCTAAATATGACGGTATCGTATTAAAAATATCGAAACTTTTCATTATCTGTTCTTTGTTTAGCCTTTTTCTTTTAAACATCGCTGCCAAAGCATTTCCAATCTCGTATGGTAACACTTCAGGGGAAATAAGATCAACCCCTTTTGTGTGTTCAATAATGATTTGTTTTTCAGGCTCATTGAGAATAACAGCCAAATAAACATTTGCATCAACAACAATATTCATAATTATTTGTTTTGTTTTAATAATACAAAGATAATCTGTTTTTTATATACATACAAAAAAAGTTTTTGATAATAAGAAAATAATTGTAATTTTGCAGTTGTCACAACCAAACTAAATTAATATTGTATGAAAATGAAATTTATCTTAATGTGTTTATTATCCATTGCTTGTGTTTTTGGAATCAATGCTCAGAAAACGGAAAAAGGATGGGCGCGTGTTTATGTGAATGGCAAATTTGGTATTATTACCAAATCAGGAGTTGAAATCGTGAAGCCGAATTATGACCTGATCGGCAGTCCTAACAACAAACTTGTTCCCGTTGTCAATAACGGAGAGGCATTCTCTCTCAATGAAAACGGACAGCGAGTTCCCTCTACCCCCGATACCAAGGGGAAAGCAATCCCTTATATAGAAATAAATAAATGGGGACTGAAAGATAATAAAGGAGCGATTTTAGTTGATCCCAAATACGATTATATCGGTAAGTTCAACGACGGAAAAGCGTCTGTTTTCCTGAACGGTAAAGCAGGATTGATTTCCGATATAGGAAAAGAAATTATTCCTCCCACAGTTTACAATCTTATTTATGATTTTGATAAAGGAAAAGCCATTGTACTTCAGGATACGCTCTTTGGCTTGGTAGATGACAAAGGGGTAGAGATTATTTCTCCACGTTATCACCGGATTCAATCAATAAAAGGAAATAATTACCTGATTATGCAAGGCGGATTTTGGGGAGTGCTAAATTCCAACGGACACGAATCGGTTGCTCCGAAATATTCGGCGATTTTCCCTTGCAAAGACGGATATCAGACGTTTCTTGACGGCAAAATAGGTATGCTTTCCAATGACGGCACGCTGATGTTTGATCCGGCTTACGACGAAGTCGGAAGTAAAGATAACAATGTGTTTATCGTTGTGTTGGACGGACGTTATGGTTTATTGAATAAAAACGGAAAACAGATTATACCGCCCACTTATCAATATATTAATAAATTCGATGGCGGACGGGCGTTTATTTTACGCGATAATTTATGGGGAATCCTTGATACGGAGGGGAAAGAAATAGTTGCGCCCCAATATAATTCCATCGAAGTAACAAAAGATAATTGCTATAAAGTATATAAAGACGATATGCAGGGTATTTTAAGCAAAGACGGAAAAATACTTGTGCAGCCGATATATCACGACATCAGCATTTTCTAAGATAATTGTATGAAAATAGCTTTTCATGGCGCTGCCCGTACCGTTACAGGCAGCAAGCATTTAGTTTCTTTAAGTAACGGTAAAAAATTCCTGCTGGATTGCGGAATGTTTCAGGGAATGGGAACAAAGACCGAACAATTGAACAGGACGTGGGGTTTTAATCCGGCAGAGGTTGATTATGTGTTTCTTTCGCATGCCCACGTTGACCATTCGGGGTTGCTACCCAAATTAGTGAAAGACGGATTTCGCGGCACTATTTATGCTACGCCGGCTACTATCGACATTATTCAGGTTCTTTTGTTGGATTCGGCTTGTATTCAGCAACAGGATATGTATTTTCTGAATAAGAAACGCAGGGAAGAAGGGAAAAAATTACTTGAACCGCTCTATACGGAAGATGATGTCAGAAATACGTTTCAATACCTGAAGCCGGTACATTATCATCAGCCGCTGCAAATTGATAAAAGTATTCTGGTAGAGTTTTTCGATGAAGGACATATCGTCGGAAGCGCTTCTGTTTTCCTGACTTTGAAAGAAAACGGAAAGACAACGACTCTTGCTTTCAGCGGCGATGTCGGCAGGTATGGCGATCCGATTTTACATTCCCCTGAGATTTTTCCTCAAGCCGATTATATCGTGATTGAATCAACCTATGGAAATAAATTGCATGGTCGCATTGAAACATACGGCAGTGATTTGTTGAAAAACATAGAACACACCTGTTTACACAAAAAAGGAAAACTGATTATTCCTGCATTCAGCGTCGGACGTACCCAAGAATTACTGTATGCCTTGAATGATTTGGAATTGGAAGGACGTTTGCCGCATGTTGATTATTATGTTGACAGTCCGATGTCGATTAAAGTTACGGAAATTGTTAAAAGACATCCGGAATGTTTTAACCGATCTGTGCAGAAATTATTTCGCATGGGCGACGATCCTTTCCGGTTCAAAGGATTGCATTATATTACGGATAAGAGGGAATCGCAGGAGCTGAATACGGATTATCGTCCTTCGGTCATTATTTCCGCATCGGGAATGGCAGAAGCGGGACGGGTAAAGCATCATATTGCCAATGGTATTGAAAATTGGCGGAACACAATCATGATTATCGGTTATTGCGAGCCGGATTCTTTAGGCGCTCGCTTGAAAGAAAATCCTGAAACTGTGGGCATCTTCGGGACTCCTTACAATGTCAAAGCAGATATTGTTACGCTGGATTCGATGAGCGCTCATGCCGATTACAATGATTTATGCCAATATCTTTCCTGTCAGGACGCGCAGGAAGTAAAACGTGTTTTTGTCGTTCACGGTGAACCCGATGTGCAGGAGGAGTTTAAAAGGCGTTTGATGAAAAAGGGATTTTTAGACGTTACTATTCCGGAATTGCATCAGGAGTTTGGAATAAATTAAAAAAGCTGAGAGATGCTGAAAGACAAATTTAATTTCAAAATTTCTGAAAATCATACTATTGGTTTTGGAACAAAATTAGGTGGAAAAATCATTTGTACTTGCATGCAGCGTCTCTACATTTTTTAAATGTTTTGTAAAATTTTTATAAAAACATTTAAAAATATTTGTATTTATTAATAAAACTATATACCTTTACGCCCTGAACAAAATTTTAACTATTAATGAAACTCGTTTTTTCAACTCTTACAACCTGCCTGTTGTTTGTAATAACAATAGCCAAAGCGCAACAAACTTATCCCATTTATGTGACGCCTTTGCTGACACCGCCTTATTCATTAACTTTGTCCGATTATTCCAAAATCGGTTCGCAACGTTTAGTCGTTACTATCATGGTCAGAGACGTGACTATTACCAACCTTCCCGTTAGACTGAGCATTAGAATGGAAACCACAAACGGCGTGACAATAGAAACCATTCCGACCGCTCCCGTTATACCAATTTTCCTGACCGGCGGCGAAGGACTTGTACTTTTCGGCGATGATTTGAAAGATTATTTCAATATCAATAACCTTCAATTCAAAGGCTACAGCAAGGAAGAATATCGCCGCACGGGACAGCTACCCGAAGGCTTTTACCGCGTCACGGTCGAAGTGCATCATTTTGCTACCGGACGATTGATTTCCAATCAGGGCATGGCTATGGCATGGATAGCTCTCGGCAAACCGCCCGTTTTGAAAATTCCCGACAATAAATCCGAGCTTGGACAAATAAACGGTATGCCGTTGACTTTTTCATGGCTGCCCTCAACTGTCGGTACGCCTAACAATGGAATACAATATACTTTTGAAATGTGGGAGGTGCGCATTCCGGGCATTGACCCTAATGTCATTGCCGCTTCCATGCCCGTATTTTACAGCACGACTCAAATGAATACCTCTTTGGTGATTCAGCCAGCCATGTTGATGCTTGAGCCGGGCATGAACTATGCCTGGCGTGTTACGGCATCTGATGTAATGGGGCAAGTTCCATTTGCACAAGGCGGACGCAGCGAAGTGCGGACATTTATGTACCAGTGCCATTGCGACAGCGTCACTAATTTCAATGTTGACCGTCAGGGACAGGACGTTACTTTCCGCTGGACGCCGGCGAACAGCCATACATCGTTCAATGTAGAACTGAACAATCCCGAAAGTGGCTGGTCGAAAAGCGAAAGGGCTTACGACGCCAAACTACATTTCATCTCCGATCCCGAGAAGACCTATCGTGCACGGGTACAAGCCATTTGTCAGGGTAATGAGATGAATCCGAGTGATTTCACTTCCTGGCAGACGGTGACTGTTCCCGGTCAAGCTCCTGTTCCGAATGGTTGCGAGTGCGGAAAGGAATTTCCCGACAGAACGTTGACTAACTTTACCTTGCGAACTGACCTGCAGCCGGGCGATACGATAGAAAATTCTTCTGGCGACACCCGTTACATTATAAAAACAGTTAACAAGCAATCGGAGAATACTTATAAAGGACTGTTCTGGTTTTGCTGGGAATATTACCGTGTAAAGATATTATGCGAATATTGGGATTTGCAGGTCAATACCGACAACCGGATTCTCAAGTATAATTTCGAAAGCGTTTACAATCCGCAATTTTTATTAGACGTTGATGCTGCTAAAGCTTATATGGACAGTTTAGCTAATGCGATAGCAGGTTTAATACCGAAACCGAAACCTGAAATCATAGAATTGGATTTTACGATTCCTGAAAATCCTGAATATCATTATGATGATGAAAGCGGTATATTAACTGTCATAGATGAAAATGGTAATCCGCATGGTATAGAGTTGCCTAAAAATAAAGATGGCGAAACTAAGTTTCCGGTAACTATAACGGACAATCAGGGGAATAGCTACGAAGTTAAAAAAGATAAGGATGGCTATGTTCGATTAGAAAAAATAGATAATCAAGACCAAAAACAGGAAGAGACAACGAAGGAATATGCTGTATTTTATAATAACATTGATTTTAATCCTGTTGATACACTGTTTATTATAAAAGGGTTTAACAGAAATGCAGATTTACTTTTCAAAAAGCAAATAAATAAACAATGGAATATTGTTAATGCTTTGTGGAACGTGAATGATAATGCCGGCAATACAGCTTCGGAATCATTCAGTATAAAAAATTTCGAAACAACGGATTTTTATATAATTGCAAAACAAGACAGTGTAGCAAAAGACAGTGTCGTTTTATATGTTAACTATCTGGAAATTGACGCTGAACAGGAAATTATAAAAGCATTGCTTGAAATAAAGAATTTGGAGGCGCATTTTGATAATCTCGTTGATTCGCTTGATAAGGCTCTCGAATGCGAGCAATGGGACAAACCTTTGATAAAGGGAATTGATAACAAGTATGTTAAACGTGGTATGAATAAATATTTTAAAGAACTTACCGAGCCATACGAGCCCTGTGGTTTCCCCATATTCGATATATTTTATCAAATATATGCTACTGATTTGCTTATTTCAAAGTACGATGGAAAATTTGATGAGCTGATTAAAAAGATAAATTCAATTATGCAACAAAATGGCGATGGAACATATAAAATCAATGCGAATTTTATACAATCTGTTATGACACAAATAGAACTAATGCACTGTACGACAAAAGCAGATGCTGAGATGCGCTATAAAATAATGATAAATGATATAACCTTTCAAAACATCTTAACAAATGAATAAATTAAAAATGATAATGATTTTTGTAATAATATCCGTATGCTCATACGGACAGGAAATAATTGTGCAATCGACACATAAAAAAGATATTACATTGTTTTCAACTTATAAAAATTCGCCTGAAATTGCGTCGGCTATCAACAAATTAAAGTCCGTCATTAATGCCAATCCCGATTATGCCGGAAAAAATATGAAAGTGTTGGTAAAAGTAACATTTCACAATCCTGAAAATAATATTTTACCATTAAGTCGGGTTGATATTTATTCCGACAACCTGTATTATATTTGGGATACTAATATCGGCGGTACAAGCAATCGAATTACGCTGAATTTTCTGTTTACGGAAGAATCGGTTGGTAATAATAAAAATTTGAAATTCGATGATTTTCAATATCGGGAAGATGGCGGGGGCGAACAGGTACCTGAACTCGTAGCCAATTATATTAAAGAAAATATCTTACGACCTCAAAATAATGATGTGGAGAAAATAATCAAAAAAGGGCTTAATGCGGTGAAGAATGCGTTTGATAGGAGGTTTCAACAGGAGATGATTACTAGGGTTCAACCGATGTTAAATTGCAGGTGTTATTTCAAAGGATATTCATGTATAACTACTTATTCGTATTATTTTCAGAATGAAACAATAAACAGAGGAGTCAATATTGACACTTTAAATACAAG
>Ga0123357_10003518_pt1 | contig 18000 bp, 9 predicted proteins | sample TergutEmb28metaG_FD_89873 | JGI IMG/M metagenome (GOLD analysis project Ga0123357, IMG submission 89873) | Embiratermes neotenicus P4 segment gut microbial communities from Petit-Saut dam, French Guiana - Emb289 P4 | ecosystem: Host-associated > Arthropoda: Insects > Digestive system > Gut ... | reverse complement strand
GAAGGTTCATTACTGCACTCACAAGCGTCCGCCACCTGTCTCTATCCTGGGCCAGACCAATCCAGTCCATCTATCCACATCCCACCTCCTGGAGATCCATCCTAATATTATTCACCCATCTACACCTAGGTCTCCCCAGTGGTTTGGTTCAAGGTACTGCAGTTAATATTAGGTTTTTACTCACCATCTTTAAATAATGCTTTGGTGGTAGTGAAATTGAAAACACTACTATCTAAATACTCTTTTTCCAAATCATCTTCCGTCCAAGTATTATTACTATACATTATAACCCTTAATATGCCTCACAACTAAAAATCAATCACATAGGACCAGGTCTGGTGCAGAAGGTGGCAAAAATCCTCCATTTATTATTCTGTTAACAAGAACACCCTGTAAGGTATGCAAACGAATGTTTTTGGTGTGAGATTTTGAACTATCTGGCTGAAAAAAAGCATACAATCTTTTGCAACTTGACAGGTGTGCAAAAAGTAGTGTCAGAGTGTGTAACGTACTGGTGGGAATTCATCATTTTGCAATCAAATGGGCCACATACTCCTAGCTATAGTCATAGCACACCACACATCAAGCTTAACATCCACTTTATAGAATAATATGGGAAACCAGTTATCGTGAGATTTCACATATCAACTGATATGCAAGCAATCACCATTCAACAGCACAAGTGTGGGGTATATTTCTCTGCCATACACCCCACAAAGATAACACTTCACAAATTTAGTCATGTTTCACAATCTGTGTTGTAGAGGCTGTGAACCCAGTTGCTGGACCACTGGGGATACAAATGTAACAGTTCTATATAATTTTGTGCTGATGATACAGACATACCCATTTGATATGCAAGTTGAGTCAGTGAATGTCTTTGAGATGTCTCCAATCTAACCCCAGTTTCATTCAGTTTCTCCTCAGCTGGCACATATCTTCTACATGATCACTTACTGTTTAGAAAGGACCTTATGGTGCCAGGCCTTTTCATACATTTGTAAATTGTCTTTCCATTCCATACAGGCTTATCTGGGAAATCTTGTTAGAATTTATGATGACCCTTTTTGTAGGAACTGTACTTAGTGATGTATCATACAAAAACATGTGGTGCTCGAATGGAATAAACACACCAATTGCAGATGACACATAAAGACCTGATAGCCTCAAGGATAACGAGTACGTGAGTGAACCATTAAGTCAGCTTGGTTCTAAAAGATGCCACATGGGAGAAACTGACTAGCAACAGCCAGCATATAAAGCAATGAAAGGTAAAACAAAACCATTACAGGCCTGGACAGGCCCTGAGGGTTCCAGGAGGTTGAGGCTCCCAGATTTCAAGACACTTGGCACATGAAGGTGGTAAGGTTGTCAGCCCTATGCACCGGCCACCTTTACCCTAGGAGATATTTCTGGTACTCATTTCTGTTAGAGGCTGAGTCAACCCCAGGACCATAGTGCGGCTGGAAGGATTGTGTCAATTAAAATTCCAGTGACACCATCGGGAATCGAACCCGCGATCTTCTGACTTGTAGCGCAGTGCCTCTTCCAACTGTGCCACCGCATACCCCATATAGAATAATGACCAGATACATATTACATAAATGTAAATGTTCCTAGCAAATGGCATGTACTACTGTCTCACACACGAAGGCAGTGATATTTTTATAAACAACAACTGCAATATTACATTTCTATGTTATTCACAACAGTCAATGAAATACAAATAAACTACATATTATAACTATAATTATAAGTCATCTGTGTTTAGCTTCCACATTGACACCACTAATACAATTCTGTAAGGTCACATAAAGTTGCCCCTGTGCACAACATGCATGCATAAGGAGGAGTGGAGGTATAACTCTATTCATTCTTAACCTCAGCAGTGAGTGGTCAGTCTCATTCCCTGGCCATTTTGTGCCCAGGGAACAACTTAAGTCGGACAAAGTGGTCGCTCCATCCAAATCCGAATCAAAGAGCACAATAGACATATAAGACTGGCACAATCTGACAAATCAGCAGTAGCAGAACACAGCAATAACCATGAACACATTATTAAACTACAGGACACAAAACTCCTTTCTGCTAAAACCGAATACACGGATCAACTCATCCAGGATGCTTCTGAACTTGAAATGCACCCACACAACATCAACAGAAAAGATGGCCTGACCTTAAGCAAATCTTGGAAACCCCTTCTACACAAGCTTAAGGAAAGGAGACAGCCACCTAAAACACAACAGTTTGACCTCTACCATCCCATGGCTCACCCCAACATGCGCCCTACCTCCTTCACATACGCGTCTGTGGCCTCCATGTGGGTCATTACCCACTACAGCATTTTTCTCTACTCAGACTCTCCCCTAACCTGTCACCATCCTTCCTACTGGCTCAGGCTATTTTCGAGCCAAACCTTTTCCCATATAAATACCCCAACATTCTCAAAACTAGTCATTCTTCATACCTACCCGCCTATGAAGATGGAATACACGGAGTGTTTGAAACGTTGGCATATAAAATTCAGATGTCGGGGAATTAGTCAGAAGAAAGCATACAAAATTCAGAACATGGCAAAAGTTTGAAATCAAGAAAACTTAAGTTACATTTATACTGCATTTATGATCCTGGGAATGAATTAATTATAGTCAAAATATATAGTCCATTTTGTACTTAGTATAAACACTCGAATGTGACATTACAACAGCTGTTTTTAACAGTATCACTGATTTGTTCTGTGAGATGGTACTGCTAAGAAGATCACAACACAAGAGAACGCTACCATACAGGATTATGAAACTTATGTTATGTCTCTGACTGCAGACCTACTAAAGAACAAAGACAGATATTACAAAATTTTTTTCACATGCTTACAAATATGTATGGCTGTCATAAATATTATAGCAATGTGTGAGTTCTACAGTAATTTTGGATGCAACTGAAATCATAATCTTTTTTAATTAGGCCAACATCAGGAAAATTAATTTCTTAATCTGAGTGTTATTGCTTCTTTACAGTCAGTGTATATTTTTAATACTGACAAAGAAATCAACCATATCCCAGGCACAGTGGAAACTTTTGCTTGTGGTAAATAGTGATAACACACAACGGGCAGCAGGGATAAATAAATAAATAAATTACACAAACACACACACATATTAAGGGCCAAACTCCTTTAATCCAGGTGCTGATATTTCAGGACTCCAGATACTGTGGCAGTTTGACAAGGTATCATATAAGTGGTTTACATCAATACATTCTGAAGGAAAACCAATGACTGGGGCTATGATAACTTTTTATGATGAAATGAGAATTACTGGTAACTCTACATTCTTTGATGGCTGGCTGCAAAGCATAAAAAAATTACCTGTATGAAATTTTGTCACTATTGCACTGTTCAAAAATCAAGAATATTTCATAATCTGGTATCAATCTGGTCCAGTGAGTACCAGATTACCTTTTAGAGACCTGCATTTGTGTATTTTATGTATGAGGCAACAAGAAAATTTACTGAATTTTTAAAACATGCTGCATAATTTTAAGCTCGTGGTTCCATGCATCATAATTCAATGTGAATAAAAAATCCAACAGATGCAACAGTATGCAGATATTTATTCACTGCAAAACTACTCTATATGTTTCGGGTGTCACAGCACCCATCATCAGGAGTATCAAAAACTGTACTCGCAGCCTCCGGTACAGGTCATACTACTTGTACCGCTACTCCCCTCCTACAGTCCAGACCAGACCAGGTAGGAGGGGAGTAGCGGTACAAGTAGTATGACCTGTACCGGAGGCTACAGGTACAGTTTTTGGTACTCCTGATGATGGGTGCCGTAACACCCGAAGCATGTAGAGTAGTTTTGCAGTGAATAAATATCTGCATACTGTTGCATCCGTTGGATTTTTTATTCACATACTGCATAATCTCTGTTTTATTTACCACAATATGCCATATCTTTCAAAATGTTATCTTTTACTGTTTAAATAATACTCATTTTTCATAAACCATGCAATAAAATTTAAATACCCACCCCAGTAGGATAAAGGTTAAAGGAATTCTAGTGTGTATATAAGTTTTGACTCTATGCTATCAGAAATACAACATTTATATTCACAGTGAATAAACATCAAGGTGAATAAGGTATCAAAAATTGCAAAGAACACACTGAGAAACTATCCATAATCCATTAAAATATATCTCTCCACTCTCTGCAGTTTTCACATATTCAGCCCTGTCAAAGCATGTCATGCTATGTCCCTACAACCCATGTGGTCATTTACAATATTGCTTTGCCTTTGAACTGCTGATAATAAAACAATGACTCATCACTTCTTTATTTCAAAAAGGCACCTAACTCCATGCTGTCCACTGCCAAAAAATGTACTGACTGCTAATGGATATGTACAATGGTCTGCAAGGGTTTAATTTTCTATAAAAATCTTATACAAGAACTCATTTAAACTGCAGTAATATCAAAAATGGTCATATGTACACACACATACACACACCCACAGCCTTCTGCCTGTTTTTCAAGCTGTCATGTCAGAACAAATGATAAGACTAAAATGATATAATTATTACCAAAAAAAAAAAATTAATGTCTGCAGGACTGCAACGTAATTACATCACACATGAATGGAGGAGGGACATGATTTTCAATAAGGCATACCTTTTAGGTAATATGGAAAAACTAAAAAGGAATAAATTAAAAACATGGTTAAATGCCTTTAATTATCAGCTAAACTTCCTTTTGCTATGAGCACCAGTACGGTACAAGCTTTGTCTATAAATAGACAAGGTCAGAAGAGTGAAAACAAAAATAAAATGTGGTTGGCACACACTGCTCTCTACTGAACAGAGTGCAGAGCACAACCATTAACTGTAATTTCTTTCTTTCTTTAATTTTAATATTTACAAAAATTATGAATATTAACAGCACATACAAGATTTGAAGATTTCATGGTGGTGAAGATTCATGTAGTGGTTGTCTGGTTTATGATACAATTCATCTGCTTGGTTGGTAACAACATCCTGGAGAAATATTATACCTCCATCTTCAGGAACAATGATTACATAACACAGTTACCCAAACGATCACATTATATAAGCAGCATATTTAAATCCAACTTGTTTAAATTTCAGTGTGTAATCTGACAGAAAATTGACACAGATAATAAATACCCTATTATTCAATAAAGGACTGCAGGTAACATCCTAATATTTAAAATAACTGTCACTGAAAAATTCATAAATTAAAATCAAATACCACAGAATTAAGAATTGTGTTGCATTCATGCACAGTTAACAATGTGTATAAATTTATTATAAATGTATCAATAATTATACTGAAAAAGTACTGGTAATGTTCACAGTAGTAAATATTATGAAATTGAAGCAAAAGAAACTACATATGTACTGAAAAATGACATAAAAGTCATCAAAAGAATTACAGCAAATGTTCTATTTGTAATTGAGGAAATACACACTGTCCTATCTTACATCTTCTACTAAAAAGAGTACATATTATGTAAAAAAATGTTGTTCTATTTCCGACCCTGCAAAACCTTGTGTCTGATGGAACTACTTGTTCCAGCACCACTGTATTCAAAGACATAATATAACCAACAAGAAACCAATGTGAAAATTTAATGTTTTGATATTGCATATACCAAAATATATATTCTCTGATATGCTTGCATTTATAGGTTATGTATCTCATCATCTAATATAAGTAATAGTAACAAAAGTACTGGTATTCTGAAAATGTGCAACAATACTACATTGTGCAAAAAGTTATTTATTACAAAATATACTGGTAAACAAACGTTATTGCTTGTGCACTATTAAAATTCCTAAAACTATAGCCTTATTTATATGCAACTATTTCAATGTTTATTTACGTTATTTGATGTCGCTGTTACGATCTCAACCGTTTATATTGTTCTCCCTGTGTGCACCCCTAATTTCCCACTCTCCATTTTCCAGCACACACTTGAGTAAATATTCTAACCAGTAGTGGCGCTGGTAGTATGTAGTGCGTCAACCCTGTTTGCGGTCACGGGGGGAGAGGAGGGACCTGGGAGCATGTCTGTGTGCCTGTTTCAACGGAGAGCTCGCCGCCAGTTGAGAGAAAGAGGGTCAAAGAGGAGAGAAATTCTATTGTGCACCGCAATGCGAAGTCGGCTGTACAGCTTGGGCACAATGTCTCTTGCGTAAGTAACGTAGATATTGCAAAAGGATGTGCACTAAAACTTATAGTGGTTGAAAGAGTACTTACATTGTAGCTGTCGAACTTGAACCTGGATATTTTTACTTGAAATTCAATACGAAACCGTGGGAAGTACGAAGAGGATGTCTTGTCACTGCGCGAAAGACTGAGGGATACCTGCTGATTGCTTCGATTGTCGTTTATTTTCAGTACATTATTGTTTTAAGTATTGCGTGCAAAACCGCGCACAATGAAATTTAAATTTATGACACACCGTAATGCCTTGGCTTCTTTCTTAGTGGTACAAATTTTGCCGTCATTTTTTAAACATTCGAAACACTATTTTAAATTGCATTTTATATACAAAACAGGTAAGTTACGACGCATTCTATAGTTTTTAGGTATAGCAGACCCTGTTTCGTGTAAAAGTGGCTCAAGTAAGGTGCGTGTTTTTGTGGGAAAATGCGTTCGGCTCATTTGTGCTGGCGTGTTAACATTGATATTATTTCATTGACGTAGGTTTTCAGTAGAAATTGTCGGTCGCAGCAACGAAAACCAAAATGGGACATTCTTTGAATTCCTTATAGAATATTGGTTCCATTTAAAGGTAGAAATTGTGAATACAAACCCATCCCAACTCTAGCCAAATTACCTGCCTCCTTACAACTTACTGTTTGTAGCACCAGGTGGTTAACTAATTTTTAAACCCTTTCTTTGTATATTTTTCATCCATGCAATTATTTTGTGCCTGAATTTTGCAGCTAATAAAACATATATTTGAAGGCAGTTGCAGGTTATAAACAGATGCATGTGGATGAGTATGTACAATGTATGGCTAGATGTGGAATTTCTTTCAACCACCTTTGGATTGTTTTTCTCATTGACTTATTCATGATGGCTACAAGCTTTATTTTGTGGAACTCATGTGAAGTGTTTTTACCACCCAGTTAGATCTTGATTTCAAGTTTGGTTTGTGATGTGCAAACATCAGTACGTGTTTTTCAGCCTTCACCTGAGGATCAGGACAGTCACATCAAACATATTTTGAAGTAATTATTATGTACAGTATTCTGTAGAATTTAATGTGGCATTGTAACATAATAACTGTGTGGTAAATAACATACAATTTAATATATCTTTTAGTCTGAGAACTCATTTTAATACTTTTTTGTGTTTTGGATGATAAACTGCCATTCTGCTATTTTGTATATAGTCTGTCATTCAGTATGATGCTGTGTTGCAGTTATATTATTTGGGATGGCTGTAGTACCGTAGTTAATATGATTAATCTTTAATGTATGACAGTTACAGTTCATGTGTGGGTAAACTCTGTACTTGTGACAGTTGAAGGCTGATACTTCGCTAATATATTAAATTGAACCGTCTTTACACAACATACAAATAACAGTTGCAAATCTATAACTGGTTAATTAAGCAACATGGCCGAACAAGGCCGAAACATGTTGCTTAATTAACCAGTTGTAGATTTGCAACTGTTATTTGTATGTTGTGTAAAGACGGTTCAATTTAATAAATTTGTTACATGTACACAACGGGATGGAAACAGTCCATTTCAAATGATACTGAGCTGCTTTATTCTGGGTTCAAAATCCAGCATAAATATGCATGTGCATTTGTAAAGTTTAAAGTGAAACAAGTTAATTGCCTTGATTGATTATCATTATACCTTGTTTCACAAAAGCTGCAGTATTTAATTACTATTCTTGAGGCCACCATGTAAATCATATGGTTCTTGCTACTGGCTGTGTGGCGTGCAACAAAAGATTTGCATGTGGTTTATTCATTTTCAAAGCAGACTTGAAGCCAATCAGTATTTTAATCATTGCAAGTGTCTGAGCACGTTATTCAGATTGGATTGATAATGACTGAATGTGAACTTTTGTGAGGCAGATCTAAAGAGAACCAGTATGGTAGCTAGTTAGTCACAGGAGTCCGCTGGTACTGTGGCCTTGTATGAACCTACTGCACTGGTATGTGATGTTGGAACAGTACAGAGTATTAGCAGGATGTGATAACTGATGGGAAAATAGAAGTGCTCATACAAACATATTTCCCAGTTTCACTCTCTTCCAAACCAATCCTTGAAAATGAGATCTGCATTTGACTGGTCAGGGATCAGTTAGTTAATTTTCTTCCATGTGATGAAAAAGTGCCTGAAAATAGGATGTGGTTTCTGCTATCTCACATAACAGGTGTCCTATGATTGCTGTGCTGTATTTGAGTTACAGATCTTAGAAGTGTAAAATAAACTGTTGAATCGAGTAGGCCTGTAATTGTTCCATTAATTTAATCAAGTACATAATTTGGTTAATTTAATTTAATTTGTCTGAAATTACCAATTGTGCATTATCTGTCCATTACTGCAGGTAATGATTTGAGCGTGTTTCACTGTCAGAAACACATGGTTTAATTTAACAGCCGTGGGGTTACAGTTACAAAGATAATAACATGCATTAAATTAGGGTTGGCAACACAGGTAATAACACACTTAATTTGTAAACAGGGTTAGGCTTTGGGTCACTTTGTATGTTAATAGAACTTCCTTGGAATTGTAAACAAAAGTTATCCTTTATGTTTATATGTTTGCGTATGTGAATTTGTTTCATGGTTATTTGTGGTAACTTGCTTGCATGTTTAGTTTCTTTAATGTTTAGTGTAATATTCTTTTTAAATTTGGATTAAGGGTGACTTACTGCACAGTTATCTGAAGCCCAACCCCAGTTTACATATTGAGCATGTTATTAATTATATATGTGTATGTGATGAACTAAAATACATATCCTGAATTTGATACGAATTGCCATATTTTTTTGTGGTTATTGGGGGGTGGGGTGGACACACAAAAAGATACTGACAGGTAGAGCGGCCATGTCCTGGCTGAAGAATGTGTACTTCTGCTTGCCGAAAATTAAAATATATGGGAATGTGCTATATAACTGTAGAGTATTGTCTTCACAGTCTGGTAGATATGTACAGACAATTCAGAGAATCCTGCTGCCTCCTTGGAAAAGTCCTGTGAAGTGCTGGTACTTCAGTACCAGACTACCAGGCATCACATCTCACAAGACAGTTATAGCACCCTCTGTAGTCTCTGCTGTGAGAACCTCACATCCCACATGTTGAGTTTTCCAGTGTTTTTATTAGTGTCAATTACATGCATAACCCTGTGGTTTGGTTGTCACAGATTGTCATGTGAAGCATTAATATACTATAGTGAGTAACAAATGAGAATAATGGTTGAACGTAATATTATTTGTTCAGTGTGTAATAATGTTACGCGTTCTCACATGGAAAGGCACAAGTCAGTGTAATTGATTATAACATGTTCAATTCTAATACTAGCTGCTGTTCTACATATAATAAAATAACCAAAATGTAGCAAAAGGTCAATTGCAACATAGGACTCACTGAATCAGAATGTTTGCTTGCAGGAATGTGGTTAAATGTTATGCAGTTGCATTTATTGAAATGCTGACTGCTTATATGTCTTTCAGGAGAGGAAAGGGGGTGTTGGTTGATGAACTCTGCAGCAACTTAACAAGCTGCTGAACTGTTAGTGGAGTGTTTTTTGTTGTTCTTTTCAGTTGGTAAACAAAGTATAAGAAGTCATATTTGTTAGAAATTTTTATCATTTGCAAACTTCATTTCATTTTATTTTGTTATGAACATTCAGCTGCTTAGAGTTGTTTATAACTTTCGACAAGTATTGGATGCTGAAAGTCTCTTCCACAGCAGTGAAGGTAACAAAGATAAGTAAAGTGCGTATTGAACAAGGTGGAGTTGTGTGTGTGTGTGTATATAAATGTATCCATGTTTTTTGGGGGGGGGGGGGGTTGCATAAAGAAGCCGTATCCAAAGAAAGAAACTGCACAACAGGCCATTGTGTAGGTGTTGTTCACCATATCAGGTAAAATTGTGATAAGGGGCATAATGCCTTAGTGGCATTCCTTTTTAGAGGACTGGGTACTGCAGTGTTGCCAGTTTACTGATCAAGTGTTTTTTGTGTTTGTTAATATACTGAACATTGGCTATTTCCATCGAGAAGACATATTCATGTGTCCATTGGTCTGTGACAGAACTGAATGTTGTCAAGTACTAGAAATGTTTTATAATATTCCTTTAAAGGTGTGTGTGTGTATATATATCACTTATTTAAAAAGTTTTGGCATTACTTGATATTTATTTTCTATGAAATAAAAATTGTGCTAATTTCAGTGCAATATCATTAAATGTCTCAAACATGGCTCTCAGAGCCAGCATTCTTGTTGAAGTGGATGTATGCTTCCTATTGAAGTTTTAGTATGGATGTTTTGTTTCTTTGGGTATTATTTTTATGTACAGTAACTTCATTTCATCTTATCAGTATTATTATCTTAACGTCAAAATTGTAAGGTGAATTATAAGGCAGTAGAGAGGCCTCGTGTGAATGTAATACACAAATGTATGCAATAAATGATGCAATGGGTAGCATGCTGTTCCACTCCTGTTTAGATCATAAAACTTACTGAATGTGAAATTTTTCATGTATTGTTACAGTTCTCAAAGATTGGGCCAAGAATTATTAATTTTGTCTCTTTCTCTCCAATTTTTTAATCATTGTTTTCATACACCATGGCACAAAACAATGTTGAAATAAAGTGCAGTACACATTCCAGCAACTTTTCTCAATTCCCTGATTTCACAAAAGCATTTTTTTAGAGTTATTGCGTAGAATATATGTACAGCATGTTTGCAGACAAGTAACAAAATTGTTTCTTAACCAATTTGAATAGATGCGTATACAATAACAAAGCTGAAATATTAGTAAATATAAATAACGTGAGTGAAAAAAAGCCTAAAAACACTACAACTAATGGTGAGCTGGTTACATGAGGATGTGCTTCAGCCTCTTATGTTTATATTTTGTGTACAGGATTCTGTTTGGCTAGGGTGTAATTCCTGATTTGTTGGACCAGGGGTTTAGGGTGGGAAGGACATTGAGCAAAAAATTTGGCTGTGGGTTGCTGGATGGAGTCTGGAATGGGTTGCATGTCAAGAGTGCCATCAAAGTGGGAAGTGGGGGTACATCACAGAAGCATTAAATAGGCTTCTCAAAAGAAAGTTTTAGTAAGCATTCTGTGTAGCTCTTTCAGGGTAATGTGGTTATATGATTGCCTGATTGAGGAAAACTATGAAGGATGTCCATTAGTTTACGACTTAAAAAGAGAAATTTGCGAGTGAGAAAATGAGGAATAGTTTTAGGAGCATGGGTACACAGAAATGTGAAGAAACATCAGCAGATAATCACTTAGTATTTTTATGTTAACAAAAGAGCTGTTACTAATGGTCACTTGTCACTTTGAAAGGGTCTTGTTCTTTTTCACCCACAAAATTTACACATTAATCATCAATATAAAGAAAAATAATTAATGTTATATCTGAAAAGCACCATTTTCTTATGACATTATTATAAGTGCTTTAACCAAAAAGTGGCAAGGGAAAAGTCAATATGGACCACTCATCAGAGCAGTATCCTACAGATCAGAGGAAGGAGAAAAAACTTGAAGCACATTTCAATAAAAAGAAGCAAGGAGTACTGATTCAAGTAATCATATTGAAAGTGAATGGGAAGCAATCTTGTTCTTTAATCCTCATATGGTGCTCATCAGAATCATTGTTGTTAAATTGTTTGAAGTATCCACAAATTCCGAAAGTGCTGCTTCAAATTTACAAAACAATGCTTGAACTTTGTTATGAAAGTTGTGTTGAGTCTGGCTCAAGAGCTTCAAGTTATGTTTGTAATGCATTAGCTACTACAACAGTTAAGAAACATAACTGAATGAAATTCGAAATATGTCTCATATTGTACAACAGTATTTGTAGAAGCAAGTAGGACTGTGTTAAAGTTGAGACATTTAGATAATATTTGAGGTTCTGACCTTGGTGCTGATAGGATAGTATGCCATGTCACCTGGTGAATGTAGTGTGCCTTCATTACTCTCCACTCTTCTTGGACTGCATAGTCCTGAAGATGAAGGCAGGATGCTCCTTCAAAATGTTAGAAATTATTTCCAGTTAACATGACTTGACATTTTAGGAGACTTGAATGTTGAGGCATTTATATGGGAATATTTTCGGTTTTATATACATATTTTTAGCAGAAAATTTTAAATTGTATTATTTATGAGGTTAATATGTGATTTATGTTTATAGATAGTACGCACATACTTTCTAATGTGTAAGGTATTCTTTGTATGTATGCTAAAAGAGTTGTTTTGTGTATCTCATACATTTTGAAGATTGGTGATTGTTTTCTTCTGCTTTAAGCTGTTTGTAGTAGTAATGTTAGCAGATTTGGCTGAGAAGATTAAAAGTAATTAACTAAAAATATGGTGTGCTGCATAAGGTGTATGAAACTTAAGGTTATTATTTTATAAGTCATTTTGAGGACAAGGTGTTCCCAAGAACATGTGCCTGACATCAACCATTACATGGCTACAGGAATTTTGAGATACATGTGTATGCAGCCGTAGTAAAAAAATAGGAAAATATACATGTTTTGTTATGTGATACAAATATAAATTTACATGTCAGATAACTGTATGTAAGGCATGTCCATTAATTCTTAACGTACAGTACATCGCATGTTCATTAACAAAGCAAAACAAAGGAAGCAGTTAAGTCTTATCTACTGTACCCACAACATCAAAAGAAAATTGTGTCAGATAATACCACATAAGAAAGACACCAATTTTTAGCTGTGTTACCAAGTTAGTTATGTTAGTTTTTGTAGTTGCAAGGTCACCAGATCTCATGTCCCTTGAGTGCTTCTTGTAGGGCCGCATGAAGGATATGGTCTACTGGCAGAAATTGCAGACAAGGGAACTAATGCTGTGAGTCTTGGAATCCACTAGCTGCACAGGGGGACATGATGAAATTTTCAGAAAGGCAATGAATTCCATTTTGAGACATGCAGAATGGTGGAGATTATTTTGAACAGTTGTCTGTGTAACTCAAATGAAAATTGACTTTCTTTGATATTACCTAATCAGAACTGATCTTTTTCCTTCTGAGAGGTAACATAACTACAGAAACTAACATAACTAACTCAGTAACAAAACCAGAAATTGTTATTTTTCTTTTGTGGCATTATCTAACACACAATTTTCTTATAACATGCATACAGTAGGTAAATCTTGTTTGCTTCCTTTATTTTATTGTGTTATTGGATGTATGGTGTACGGGAGGTTAAGAATTAAAGGATATCTTTCTATTATGGTGTTACCTGACAGAATGCTTTTATGTTTATGGAATGATAAAATATGTGTGTTTTGCCATTTTCAGTTACGGCCATGTGTGTACCTTAAAATGCTCATAATTTTGTAATGGTTGATAATTGGTCATAATGACTTATAAAATAGCATTCTGAAGTTTTGTGTGCCTTAAATGAGACATCATGTGTGTGTATAGTTGTTAAGTTTATTCGATTAGAAAGTTTAATTGAGAATTAATTGAAGTGTAATATTTATTGTGTTGTCATTTTTGTGGTAAAAATTCAGTGGCTGTTTGGTTATTTATTACCATTCAGGATAAATGTTCTACAGACACTGTTATTAGAGAAATTTTGTTATTAAACTTTTTGGCTTCAATTGTTTAGATGCCTTGGTTCCACATGCATGTGAAATAATAGTGCAGATTACCATAATGAAGTGTTTCTTAGAGCAGCATCTGTTTTTTTTTTTATGTGGTGATTGTCAACAATCTGCACAAGAATTCAGCAGTGGAATGTTTTGCAGAAATTGTTGGATTTCTGCCAAACATGAAACATACACATTCTGCGATAGCAAATTCAGCATGTGATTGATGTCATTTGTGTCATTATACTGGTGTTAGACATTGTCCATTTCTTGATTCTGATTTTGTTTTCAATCTGACCATTCCATGTATTCCCATGTATGCTGTATGTTTTAGTTTTAACACTATGTCTTTCACAAACGTAAATGGCCGTCATTTCTAACATAAGACGTGTGTGAAGTACAGTGAGCAAGGTTCCCACCACAACAGCATGTATGTTTATAAGACTTTATATTGGAATTTACTTGAGTAGTTGATTCAGTTGCACTGCACTTGTTCATGATGTATGGGAATTTGTGCAGAAATTAAGTAGCAACATTCCACAAAAAAACATTTCTTACACACAGAAGTGTTTGTAGGTAATTGAATGTAACATAACACTGTTAATTGTACAGTAACTTATGTTTGCTATTACTCTGTCTTCATGAGTAGTGTATTTGTAATTAGTCATTATTGTAAAACTTTGTAAGTTCCAAACATTCAGTTTTAAAGATGTGGTAGCATTTATTAAGGCTAAAACTCTATAATTTTATAGTGATATCTTTATTTCAAATTTAATAACATGAAGTCTTCTCACACACTTAGTGTGGAACAGACACCTTAAATTAAAATCCGGGGGCCTGTGATATTTGTCAGAAATGTGAGTTGCAGAATCAGTTTTTAGCTTCAGTGTTTTAAAGCCTTTGAATTCATTTTGTATTGTCTTGGCATGTAATTTTGCAGTGTGTTTCCATTACTTATGCTATTGAGACTACCTTTCTCCTGTACTTTGTAATTCTTATTTCAGTATCAAAAGGGAGATGAGATAAGATCATTGAATTTATATGAAGAACTTTCCAAGTAGAAAAGTGGCTTGTGATTAGCTTCAGTAATATTACATTCCCACCATATGGCTTATGTTGATTGTTACCTTGCATGCGTCTGTCCGAATACTATGTTTCAGGTATGTGGAGTGGTGTAAGGAATAATCTTGTCCATGTAAGCAACTTCTGCTTATCATGATGTTTGTGCAATGTAGCATAGTACATAACATGTGTAGGCCATATGGTCTGTTTCTTTAGGTTTAACATTTATTTGTTTAATATGCTAGAACTACACATGCTGTAAAGTAATTGTACTAAGTGCAGCATCTGTAGCAAGAACAAACACTTCAGTTGCCAGCTATATTTAACATTTTTCCTCTAGTGTAAATTGACTTTATGCCACTCTGTATGATCTCATGATCTTTTCCTCGTTTTCTTATTTATTATTTTGAGCAACCATTTAGATGTTCTGTATCTTTGTTTCAGTTTCTAACACTTGAAGGGGAATCTTCTTACATTACTTCATGAAAGTTACCGACACCGTGTTTTTCAAAGTGAAATTATTGGCTTCAGTAGGATTTCTTGTGTACTATGTAAAATACCGCCATGGAAAAAGAAAAAACTGAAACTATATCGGAAACAAAAGAAGGATTTGACAGTGAACCTGGCATGAAGCACAGTGGTGATGATAAACCAGTTTTAGAAGCTCTGCCAGTAAATGTGTCTGCAGGGCATGAAGATGAAATAGACAAAATTGAGGTTGTAAAGGATGAGAATGATACTAATGTGTCACGAAAGGCAGAAGGTGAGGTGAAAGTGGATGAAGGTGTCAATAGCAAAGATCATGACAAGGATCCCACAGTTGATTGTTGTGAAGTTCCTGCTGATGTTCACATTCAGCTAGAAGAGAAAAGTGTGACAGTTCATTCCACAAAGGCAACATCCATTGGCTGTATCGGATCCAAATTAAACACTCCTGGAGTTGAAAATGGGTAAGACATGTTGCTGTTTTATGTGTGTGTGTGCTTGTGTGTGCACACAAGCGTGCACGCATGTACACACACATACACACACACATATGTACTTCTGCTCTGTCTCTGTCTTTTTTACCCTTTTCACGATCAGTTTCAAGGAAAGTGTTAATCTAAAAAATGTAATTCCAGTGAGGCTTTGTATAACAAGAAAACAATTGGATAATTGAATAATGTACATTTTAAGCACATGGATGTTTGTAATTTGCATAAATCAGTTTAGGCCTCAAAGTTAGATAAAACTATAACCTGTAAATGGTTCAGAATTAACCCTTTCCCCGTTCAGTTTAAATCGCTAGTGCCTGGGCAGAAGAGCCGAGTTTTTTCACGGGACATTTAAATTTACGTACTTTACCAGAAATGCTTTAGAGCGTTTAGAGGGGGAGGGCACTTTTAAATCCCGAGCGCTTTGGAGCGTTAGGGAGGGGAAAGGGTTAATATACTTTTTATACAAGATAATCATAATTCAGATAATTCTGCCGATGCACACATTGTTTCACACTGAGGGACATCATTCTGCTTCACTCTCTTCCATTTGTTTTGTAAGTTCTTTGCTTGGCCTTTATGTGGAATAACATGTAGTATTTTTCAGACATTTTAAATATTATTGTGATCCATCTGTAGGATGGTACTTAACTTTTTGTTATGCTTTAGTTTTGTGCCATCTTGAGGTATGCTGATGGATGATCTGTGATTTTTATAGAGGCTTCTGCAGCGTCTTTTGTTCAAGAATTAATAGCATTGAAAGCAGTGTATGTATTTGAATAATAGGCCATTTGTATTGTATAAGTTTTGGTTAGTTGGAGGTAGTATAACTGGCGATATGTCCTTTCAATATAATCATCTGACATAAATTTACGGTTAGTGGTGTACTGATAGTAATGATTATTCAGAGACTGTTGTGTGTAGTCTGTGGAGTGCTTGTGTGATCATTGTAAAAGCAACAGACTGTGGTCATTGCCTTCTTTAACAAAGGAAGTCTGGCCTGAGTGTGCGTTTCAGCATCAGGCCAAATTCCCCACTCACATACCAGCAACCAGGACAAGTTTATAATTCAAGGTCAAGCAGTCCCTAGCAGGCATGTGGCAACATTGTACAACAGCTACATGTGTATGACTGGTGGCACATCATTTTCCATCTTTGTGTACTCTAAACATGTTTTAATGCGAATCTTGTCAAGTGATTGAACTATATGTTGCAGCATTATGCTTTATAAGAGTTCATGCAAGGTATTGGAGTTTCTTGTGCTCATAGTGGGGGCCTGAGACGGTATGTTGAAGCAGGTGTAGAACATGACATATGGTTAGCTTTGACTGTGTCAGGAGTCACTTGTATAGGGAAGGGAGATTAATTCGTGTTGCTTGTCTTGTTACATATTTCAGAGGGTGACAGGTTTTGATTGAATCTTTACACTTTCCTGTTATGTTGCCAGTATTAGCAGTATATTGCTATCCCTGTTATGTATTGTCAATCCTGAAATGCTGGTAAATGTTTAGACCTGATAATCTTATCTTCTAAGGCACACTACTGATTTTCTTGTTAGTTTGAACATGTGGTCCTTCTTTTATAAGTGTCATTTACTTTTCTTCATATGATGTCATATCTATCGGTTACCATAAATAATGAATGTGGTGTTATCTATGTTAAGGTGATGCCTGTTATAAGTGTAAACTATTTCCATTGCAGGATTTCACTGACCAGATGACAGAATGGACAGTTCACATGTTGGTGAACTGTGAATTATTGGGATCTTTATTTCTGATGTTGATTAAAATGGTTACCAAAATGTGTTTTGTTACTCAAAAAAAATTATTTCTCTCTTGTAATGAATTGTTTTGTCTGGGGCAAAATATCATTTCACTGCATTTGTGTAAACATATTTTTCTATAAAAGGAATTGTAGCTTATCACTTCAGGTATTAATTACTGTTTGTAGCTGTGAACGGGATGAAGTACACAGGACATGAAAAGTGCAGTTAATGTCTCTTGTGTTTGAGATATATCCCAGAAGAGTGACAATTTCATTTTCTAGTTTTTATTGTGTTTATGGTTTTGTTGTTATTTCTGTCATCATCGTACTTAGTAGTAGTAGTAGTAGTAG
>Ga0123357_10003517_pt1 | contig 18002 bp, 12 predicted proteins | sample TergutEmb28metaG_FD_89873 | JGI IMG/M metagenome (GOLD analysis project Ga0123357, IMG submission 89873) | Embiratermes neotenicus P4 segment gut microbial communities from Petit-Saut dam, French Guiana - Emb289 P4 | ecosystem: Host-associated > Arthropoda: Insects > Digestive system > Gut ... | reverse complement strand
CCATTATCTCCGTAACCGTTCAACTTTGGATATAGGTGTTTTGGGTTATATCGGTATAGTTTAACATAAGGAACACTCTCCCGAAGTCTGGCACATTCCTCCTGGGACACCCTGTATATGTGAAACCATATTTCTAGGGTATATAGTATTCTGGCTATTCTGTTGTTATAATTCTGTACATGTATTGTTATTTCCCATGTTGAATCTTTTGTACTTTTATATTAGTATTTTCTGAAGTATGTGTGCATTGCCTGACATGGCTGATGTCTGTAGTTTCTTCATTTTATGCCTTCCCATTATTATAATTATTATTATTATTGTTGTTGTTGTTCACATTTTAAATGACTGTTTGTTCCTGGACTTTAAGGAGGTCAGGTAAAGCAGAGAACTGATTAAAATGTCAACAGCAATGTGAAATTTACAGAAAACTTTCATTCTCACACCACTTTATACACAAACCTTCATTATTAACTTACTTGTTATTGAATTCATAGTAATAAACATTTTACTGTACCAAACATAAATTGAGTTCCCTTTGCATGCATTTATGATTATGTACTTATATTAATTTTTGTGTGTGTAACAAATAGCAATAGATCACATTGCCCATCAACAGCTTACATGTTGACATACAAGAAAGCTTTATAACATAGTTTTAATGTTCTGCCATGCTAAATTCTACTGTAGTGATTCATCTGCTGTATTAAAAATGTAGGTCCATATTATCATTGTCATTTGTCACAAACTTCATCATTAAAATTTTTTTTACCAAAAAACTGTGCATAAACTGACTCCATAAAACAGGGCTATCATGAGTTGATTCTTTTTTTCAGTAGCCAAGAATAAGACACAATTAGGTGGGTGTGTTCTTGAGAAGAGTAAAACTGAACAAACCCTTCACTATTTTCATGAACACTTTACCATGAAAAGTGGAGTACATTTATTTTTGCATTTGAGCCATTTCTGGTAGTGTATGTCAGGAGAAATAGTTAACAGAACTTTCTGAATGAGAGCCTACAGTTTGTACTATATCTAGCCTGGTTCTGTTTCATGTGTGCCACTTGATTTATATATAAAGAAACTACTTCCTAAGCCCAAGGTACAGAGATCTGTGGAATGTGTTGCAGATTGTGAATATTGGGTCTGGCGTCAGTGTGCTTGCAGTGTACGGACCAAATAACTACAGAAGGATATCGGGCACTAGGTTAGTTTTCATGCCCCTGTCTTACCTTAAACACAGAAAAGCTGGGCCATTCTGTCAGTTACTGCTTTCTTTTTGTATCATTTCAGCACCAGATAATATAGTTGTGCCTGATGATGTCTCTCTGCTATACAACTGACAGAAAAACACAGAAGTTAACTGTATTGAGTCTTCGTTTTAACCATGTCACAGCTATATTGTACATACTTCTGGAATACAGTCACTCTGCTACATGTTCAAGTGTCATAGAATCATGATCAAGTGGAAAAGTCAAACCCAAAAACTGCAAGGACAACACATGGAGCACGAGTTTCACCAGATTACTATAAGATAAAAATTAAAATAGTAGTTTTACACGGTGTTTCTGAAATACATGACAGTACTACATTGTATACACAAAAAAACAACAAAACTGTTTATGTAAATGTAGGATCCAGGATGCATTCATTTTTGGGCTATGGCCCATTTTAAAAAAGGAGACCCAACAGAGAGCAGTGAATGTACCTGTACTGCAAAGCTTCCCATACAAGACTGCTGGTCTGTAATCTGACAAGTGTGTTAAGAACATACAGGCATACTCAATAAATTATGCAATGGTTATGTTGCAGTTTGGGAGGGGGCACATTTCTTGGACTCTGTTGTCTGCTGACAGGGTGTAATTCCTTTGAAGAGGCAATTGACTTGGCAACCGGGGGAGACAATACACGTGTGGACAAATTGGTCAGGGACATCTATGGAGGTGACTATGAGCGCTTTGGGCTGCCAGGTGATTTGGTGGCTAGCAGGTGAGTGGCTGCAGGTGGCACGCTATTTATGAGTGACGGGCACAATGAGTATATAACACGCACTTTTTCTGCAGCTTTGGACAAATGAATTCCAAGGAGAAGAGAGCCACTGTTACACGGGAAGACCTTGCAAGAGCCACACTGGTCACCATCACCAACAACATTGGCTCTATTGCACGCATGTGTGCACTCAACGAGAAGATAGAGCGAGTTGTGTTTGTTGGAAACTTTTTGAGGGTCAACCCTATATCCATGAAACTACTTGCCTATGCAATGGACTACTGGTCAAAAGGAACACTAAAGGCTCTCTTTCTGGAACATGAGGTAAGAAATTCTCTGAACTCAGTAGCCCACCACTCCACCTTAATATACGTCACACACTGGAGTCTATGTCCTGACAACCCATATTTCAAAGACCACTTTATATGATCTTCCCAGCACCAATTAGGTTTTCGTAATCTCTTCATATTAGTTTCTGTCATGAAAATTGTTCTTATTCCCTTGGGAATGCCGTACGGCCTGTCCATTTCATCCTTTATTTATTCACCTGGACCACGCCAGGTGAACAGCTCCTTGTGATGTAATTTTCTCAAGTCTATTACTTCATCTCTTAAGACACCCTAAATCTGTTCTTCCTTCAGAGTGAGAGGCCAAGTTTCACACCAGGCTGAGCAATAAGTAGCTTCACTACTTATAAGGTATGTACAAATTTTATGTCATTATGTAAGACCAGTTTTATAATATAGCCAGCTTCAGTTTTGGAGAACGTAGTTCCAGTGAGTGATTTCAGGGGAACAGGTTTTCAATGGTCAATTCTTGGATCAGTTGCCTGGCCTCTTCGTTGTCTTGATTTGTCAAACTAAACATCACTAGCAACCCACCACTGAAATCTTGTTTTAGTCATAAAACAGTGTGCTTGGCTATATTACAGAGTATGTAATTGAATGTATATAATGACATTACATTTTTACATGCCCAGAAACACAGAGTTCTGTTGAGTTCACTGTGTCTCCTTAATGTTTGGGGTTTTGGAATGCAAATGAGAAGATTATTATGAACTGGAAACAACAATTCCTGTGCCATTTTGCCTTGTACTGTTCACTATGGCATGTTTTCAGGGTTACTTTGGGGCTGTGGGTTGCCTGCTGGAATTCAACAGTCCTGGCAGCTGAACCTGTTGCACAAGCATTCCTGAATCATCACAACATTCAAGTACAGTAGTGTTAGAACATAATAAGTCTGTCTGCATGAACTGCTATTATTCCAGGGACATATTTAGGTGTGTTCACACACCTCTTATGCAGTATAGCTTAACCAGACTTAGCAGCTGCGGTAAGTTCATGTGGCCAACTGTCCTAAACAGGGGATCACACACATATACTGTATCATATTTTGATGCCATAACTTTTTAAATTATTGTAAAGTTGTTGGGCATATTGGTGTATATTGGAATTGTTAAACAAAAATTAAAATGCAATTTATAGAAATGTTTTTAATTGTTAACTCATTATGTGTGAGAGTATTCTGGACTGTGGAGAAATAAATCAGACACAACTCTGTTTTAATACACTGTTTACTATTATAAATATTCATAATAAAATCATTACACTTTATTTCTTGAAATACATGAACATCATTCCTGGGAACCTACTCACTGTCCATTAAATACCACTGTGAAGTTTATGACGTGGGAGCCAGAATAAAATGAACCTAAAATTGATGGAAGATCAACTGTACAGTAACTGGGAGATGATTTGTCACATTCTTTATGAAGATCTGGAAAACAGGAAGAAATGGCTGAATTTGTTTCATAGTCTCATGGATGAGCTTAATCTGCCATGACAGCGAAGTGCTCTGTGGCATACTGCAGCATGGCAGAGATCAGCTGTCCAGTTTATTCACCTTATCTTGCACCTCTTTTTTCTAGTTTGCTAAAGTGAAAACTGCCCTCACAGGAAGATTTCATGGGATATACATATACACATATATATATTTATATTTATAAACCATGCACTAAATTACATACAGGTCTTTTGGAGGTCTTTATTGACTCATTTTGTGCAACCTGTAGGTGTCAAAATTTTGCAGTCAAGGATGGTCACTTTGAAGGGGAGGGGGAAAAAAAAACTTATTGGGCATCTGCTCACATAGACCAAATTGTAGAAGTTTGGTGGTTGACCACAGATCAGAGCCAGGGTCAGAAATGAAATGTCTGTGTGGGCATATTCAGTTGTGGTTAGTGATTAATCTGGTAAGTTGGTTACAGACTTTTTAGAGGGCAGTGCACCGTCTACACCTCCAGAGCAGAACCATAGAGAGGGAAGCAGTATGTTCCTTTGACACATACAGAGCCATATACCAGTCTACACTGTCATAACACAGAGACCACAATATCAATCTTCAGTGCCTCATATATTAATGCCATCTCAGTTTACAGCACACATTCCAAGACCACATGGGGATAAGTTTCTCATGAGATTGATTTCTGGTGCATATTTTCATTTTTTAATTGTGTCTCATAATTGTTTGGAGAAGTTGCCTCAGCACAAAGATAATTTAGGTATCACATACTTGAGTCTTATGATTTGAGAGGCAATGCATTCAACCCACTGGCCCTGCCACATCTGCATGTTCAAAGTGAAGCTACACTAGAATCCCCATTTAATATTCACGTAGGAGAAAAGCTCTTTATAACTTCAGCACAGGAAGATCTTAAATGGGGTTGTGTCAAAATCAAACAGAAAATTACGTGATTACATACAGTCTAAATTTAAACCTAATATCTTCTTCTTCGATCCATATTATACTCTTATATTTGTTATGGGACATAAAACATGAAAAGTGAACTAGGGTTCACTGCAGAAGACATTCTGTGAGTCCATTCTCCCATCTGCAGATATGGAAATAGGATTACATGTAGGTGTTAGAAAATGTGACTCCATTTAGAACAATCAAACACTACAGAGTAAAGTGTAAAAACAAAAGGGTTTGCATGCATATATACCTGGACTACTGCTTTTTAAAATAATGGAGGACCAATGTCAGCTTTGTTGGTCAGGTGTGATTAGCGAAGAACACTCTCTCTCTTGAAATGTTTCAAGTCTGTTAAAACTGGCATTGTCGATGTTGTACAAGCCCCAGTATCTCCTGAAAACTTCAAAACTTGTGACTGCCTCACCAAATTTCGTAATCTGGCGAGTTCATTTGCCTCTTTCTCACTGCCACCACTTTTCCCTGGGAGAGTTCCTCTAAGTCATGGTGGCAGTTGTCAAGTAGATTCATAGGCATTCACAAAATATGAAAAACACATGGTTTGTGAGAATCAACAGTACACTGTTACAGTAGTTAATAATTGGTTCTGACATCAATACCACTGCACAACCCAAACTCCTTATTGTAACGTAAAGCTTTGAACCCCCAAAACTGTGTAAGGATTGAATTTTCATGTTTTAAACATGGAAAAAACCAAAGATCGATGAATCTGAAACTAAGAAAAATTATACATTATTTGTATAGTGTAATGGCTGGGATGACAAAAAATGAGTTTAAAATGTGGACAAACCTTAAACTGAGAAACCTTAAATCATTTTTGGAACATGGCATGAAGGATATTATTTTGACAGAGAAAGTAACAAAATTGGAATATTACATGGATGGTACAGAAAAAGGGCACGGAGGTGACAGGCTGAATTCACTAACTGCATGTAACAATGCTACTGTAACAGACAAAACTTGTGTACTGGATCTCTATCCTACTACTACTCTGAGAAGCTCTATTAAATCTCAACATTGAGTCTCATTCATAAGCCCCAGTTATTGATACAGGCCCAGATAGCCTCCCACTCAATGGCTAATGGGCCATCTATCCCTTGAATAAAGCAGCCGGCACGTGAAGTTCACGGTTTGTCCCCATATAGTGCCGATGATAACAATGAGTGGAATAACACCTCCAATCTACCATATGCCTTCTTCCCATGTGGAAGGACAACTTTACCTTACAACGGTGATCAAGAAGAACTGCCACGACAGATTCCACATCCAAAAAATTCAGAACATAACACACTACTTTACTGAAACATAACAAACTACTTGGATGTAACTACAAAAATGGAACCTATATTAGACTTAAAATATAAAATACTTCAGTGATTTATAAGTTGTGCTTGAACCCACACATAAGCAATATATTATTTAATTCACTGCTGTCTAAAACTTTTCAGTGCACATGCTTTAGACACAATTTAGAATATCATGCCATATTTAATAAGCACACCAATTGTTCTGCATATTTCATCATTCAGATGTCATTTCAATCAAACCTCCATCATCGAAGAACACTTCCTACAAGTGACACCTCTCTTATAATGTCTTATCAACCACTGTGCTACAATTCAATTCTATGTATGCCATGATATTCCAAATTCAAATTCTGTTTTTTATTTAGCAACAGTTCACAAGTGTGGTAAGGTCTTAATCAACCCTGCTTTATCATCTCACTGGCTCATACTAACTGCACTTTTGTTGTTACAACAAACTGTTGCTGTCTCAAAACTGAAAATTCTGCTATAAAATGTTTCTCATTTCTTTAATTACACATATCAGAATTTACAATGCATTTTACTTCCTTTACATTTGTTATATACTTCATTCTTTCAGAATAGTTACTTTAAATATCCATGATACCTGTCTGCATTGATCTGTTTCTAAAATTTTCCAAATATACTTTGTATGAACTGTAATGTATATGACAAAAAATATATATAATGACAAGCACACCCAACTATGAAGAATAATATGAACATATTCTGTGTCTACATTCGTGTAAGGATGCATATGATTTGGTGCACTGTGAGATATCAACAAAAGTATACAGCCACAGGAAGAATGTTGGGAATCCCTGATATGGGGTAATGAGCTGAGCATAAGTTGGGATACTCATTTCAGGGAGTGAATGGTATGGGCTGGGCAACTCAGGTTCAATACCAATCATGGCTGAGTTTGTTGTTTCTGATGCCATGTTCAAACCAACCCTGGAAGCTACTACTGAACTGTCTATCCAGATGTCTTAGCAACTACAGCGTGAAGTTCAAACACTAGCCTCTATTACTATACCAGTATCCAGAATGTATGCAGTTTACATCCGTGACTCCTAATGCCAACATGAAATGGTAATGTGTTCCATGCACACCTATGTATCTTTTGCCTGTCAAAGCCTTGGCTTCACATGTCATTTCAAAAGAACTTACAATATAGAGTGAGATTTCAGTCTATGCTATTCTGTAAACTACTGCTTACATATGAATTTCATCAAAATTTTTCTGATGTAATCACTTTTCTTTGTTCTTCCTATGGCTAGGACAATGCTTTCATACTCCTGGATTATGGTATGGGACTAAACTGGATTCTATATGCACAATTTATTGCTCTCAAATGTACAAGAATGTAGGAACACAGGTGCATGCCATTAGAACATCTCACAGTATGCTGTGCAATATGGTGATCCACAGCCATCTGAAGGACAGATGATACCAAGGCAGCACACCTCTGTCCCTAGTCATATCTGCTAAGAGAGATTCCTGTAATTCTTTGTGACCATTTGTACTTTGTCCAAAACTTATACTATAGAGATCACTGTTATCTTCAATGCAGAATGTCTGCCACTCTTACGGTATAGCAATATACCACCTAAATAAATAAGGCTCTTTTATTTAACACTTTCACTTCTAACTCCAGTAATATCAACACTGCAAATTCATACTATGTACATGAACATTTGACTTTAAATGCCATGTTCAAAAGATGATAAACTTTTCCAGTTAAAATCCAAAGAATCTCACAAGAAGTGTTCTGTAACACCTAACATGTGAGCTTGAGAGGAACTGTCAGTTCTTGGAAGATTAACAGTGAAATTTATCAGTTGATTAGGCAGGTCCTGCTGTGCCTGACTGGTGTTGAGAGGCTGATTTTCATATATATATTGAAAGAAATGGCATAATCGTGCAAATACCTGCCTACACCACTAGGCTTGCAAGTAAAGAATGTTTACAATATGGCATTCAGCTGATATAAGACAGAAACTCAGCTTTCTCATTAGATTACATTTTGATTTTTGTCCTTCATAGAATAGAGTCATATTAACAAGGAATATGCTACAAACAGGAAGCACACACTGTAGTGTACCAGCTTCACTTTCTGACTTATATATATGGATACAAAATGCTAATTAAGTAACAAGAGGCAATATATATATGACTTTCCCACTAAAATACAAACAACTTTAAAATACACATGTACCAACCAACAACTTGTCCAATGTGCTGCATTACCCTACTAAACTGGGCACTAGTTCTGAAGTGATGTTGCTAGAACACAGTGAGATCCGGGAAAGGAAGAACACTTTTATCAGTATTTACACAGTAAGCAGCAAACTGGACACTAACAAATGCAACACATAATACTAGCATGTGTCATCCAGTGGGCAAGAGAACACACCCAATTCCCTCTCTCCCCTTCATACATTTTAACCATTTCCAACAAAAACAGTGCTACTGGAATTTTAAAAGACTATTAATGGGAATTAAAAGAAAACATTAAACAGCACTGACACCTAGGTCTGGTTCATGCCATGATACCAGGTAAACTGGTACAAGAACAGCCACACAAGACAAAGTTTTCTCATGTTAGGTGATAATGCAGGTAAAGTGTGGCAAATCTCAAGTTCTGTCTTAATAAATCCAATAGAAAAAGAGAAAGGAAAATAAATAAAGGAATGTGAGACACAAACAACAATCACAGAACTTAAGTTTTAAATGTAAAATGGAAATAGAATGTTAAGTATATGTACATGGATGAAATACTAACTACTACACAGCACTGACTGTGTCACGATGCCTAATACCATAATGTAACTAAATCACATATAAACCAGGTGGCTCAAAAAGTAGTTTAAAAATATTATTATGAGTACACTCTTAGAAAAAAGTCTTCTTGCATGTACAGCCCTTAAAATGGTTCTCAGAAAAACTGTGATCTGGGGTACAGATTAATTTAAAAGCTGGATTACTAAATGTTGAAATGAGGGACATGCTGCACTAAATTCCTGCCCACAAGAACTGACATTAAAGGTAAACAAGCACTTATAAACCAAATTCATCAGGCATTATAAAACTGATTTTCTGCACAAATAACTATCTTCAAAAGTTCCCCTGCTTAAGGCAGTTCAGACTACACACATTACATGTCACTTGAAATTTAGTAATATCTGTAAGTATTCCATGAAAATAGAAAATAATAGGTAGAATGCTGGATAAAAATGCACTTTAAAGAAAAGGAATATATAAGAAAGGATCCAGAATGATGAACAAAGGTAAGGGTGAAGAGGCAGCAGCACATAAGCACTGCTATTACACCTTGGACCACTGACCACACCTTTCATTCAACCCATAAAAAAGGAGTCCATAATAACTGACCACTAATCCCAGTACTACCCACTATTATAATCTAGAACTTGTTAAAAGCTTTTACTTATTCTAGGAACTAGTACTCTAACTCCAACTCTGTTCATACTGTACCTAATGTAAGTTTGGGTCATGGGCTACATTCCTCTATCGCTCAGTGTACATGGAATGGATGCCTTCAATTCAAAGTGCATTTTTCAGAAATTGCTTGTACAAATTTATCAGCTGATCCAGCAACAGATCAAGAATGGTAAATGAAATTCATGGTAATGTGCCTCATTAACTTTCCAGCACATCTGACCCAGCTGGATTCAAACCAACACAACTAACACTTCCACCTGATGTAGGAACTACCCATTGCTAATGGAGAAATGATATAGAAATTTCAGCCACTTTGCACGTTACTGAAAGCTAGAAGCATAGTATGTTGGCATCTGACCCACTGGATGATGGAAATTAAAACAATGTGTAAAACTAAAAGTGAGAACTGGCAGTTAATTAAAAAAAAAAAAAAACAGAACTTTACATCAGTTGCCTGAATGCAACTAGGGATATTAAGTAGCTCAGAATCACTGATGTCAAGAAAAGCACGGCCAGATTTCACTTGAGGCTGAGTCCACAACACCTAATTGTGTCTACAAAAATTCCAGATAACTGGGAAAACTATTACAACATCCTATAAAATATTTCCATAAATCTGGTGCTGCTATAAATAAAGCCAAAGACTGGCAGTTACCAAACTTACGCAGGGCAACCATTTTGTAATAGAACAGTTACACAGGGCTATCTCCTGCACAGCACTGTCCCATTTAATCACAAAACAATTTCCCTGAGCAGAAACACATAACCATCAGTGTGTTAGCACCTGTTTGTATCACCACTTGGAAGGAGAACAGTCCGCTCCTCTGCTGTCACTCTGTTTTCCTTGCCATACAGCAGAGGTAAGTCCTCTTTGGTTGGGGTCTGGGGACGGTCCCCACTGCTTTTTAGACTGATATTCGGCTCTGCAGCTGGAGAAGCTCTACCCAAGGGACTGTTTGGGCCACGCATTGACCCACTACTCGTTGAAAGGGACTGCAACACATTTATATCATTCCCGAGACCCAACGTGCTCCTCTCAGCAGCCACAGTGCCATGCTGTAGAGTTTCCTCATCACTCTGCAAGGCACACACAGTAAAAGTAAGGCTGTGACATAAATATGGACAAGATGAATTGATATGGTATTTAGAAGCAGGTAGCCAACTACCTTACTAATCAGCTACCTAACCACTACCTACTTAAGTAGCTAATTAACTATCCAAATATCTAAAAAGCTAACTAACTAGCTACACAATTAAATATCCAAACAATTCATTAACCAACAAACTCAATGTGTAACTACCTAACTATCTAGTTCATTATCTGTAAAACAACATTACACAAAAAGTCCAAAATTGATTCTGCACTGAGGTACTTCAATTCCCTATTTCTCTAATAATCTACACCCTCATTTCCCAAGCACCCCTTTCCCTGATATCTTCAATTCAAAGTTCTGTACCCATTTGTTGCTCCTCTGTGCACATCTCATTCTTGTTGATCTGAATAACATTACCTGTAATGTATAAGTTTTGTGACTCCTTGTTACAAAACTTCCTCCTGGTATTCAAAAACACCTGATGTCATCAGTCTCAAACCTACAAAATTCTAAGCAAGAATCTACAACACCCACAATCCTTGTAATATGTAAACTCTTTGTCTTGGTGAGACGCTGATATGTAATTACACACATCATTGATCAACTTCTGTGCACAATTTATGCAGCTGCAAACTTCTGTTACCTGCAAGTTGTCAAATAAAACATAAACATTTCACGTAACTGCCATGGTTGGAATTCATAATATAATGAAAAATGTCTCACACAAAATATGTAGGTGTACTTACGATCTTTATCCACACAAAATGCCACATTCATAGCTGCAATAATTAATTAGTTATTACCATTATATTAAACAATAAATACAGACTTCATACCCTGTAAAGTTGTTTAGTATTCTACATAATGCACCAGCAGTATAACCTTGAATACAAACATGGGTATCCTACAAGGTATGATCAATAAAAGACCGAATTGAGCGCACTGCGCCTAAACCAGTGAAAGGAACGCACTGTGGCTAGTGGCGCTGAGTAGCGGCAACCGTTGGTAACACAACACTTCTTGCTGCATCACTCTATCCCTGCCAGTAAGCAAGCTACAGCCAATGAAGTGGACAAGTGCAGTGACCCGCTTGCGATGTTTTTAGGCAGTGAAAATGAAGGACTTGGAAGAACAACGTGTGTGTGTGAAACTTTGCTTCAAACTTGGGAAAACTGCTACTGAAACGTGGAAAATGCTTCAACAAGCCTTCAGAGACGAATGTATGAGCTGAACACATTGTTTTGAGTGGTACAGTCGTTTCAAAACAGGAAGAACGTCAATTGATGAAGATCCCCAAAGTGGATGACCTTCCACGTCAACAGACGACGTTCATATTGATGCAGTTCATGATTTGATTCTCCAAAATCGCCGTTTGACTATCAGAGAGATTGCTGAAGATGTAGGCATCAGCTTTGGATCAAGCCAAGCAATTCTGACAGAAAAACTCAACTTGCATCGTGTCGCCACAAAATTCGTGCCCCGTGTGTTGACCGAGGACCAGACAGCAAACCGTGTTAACATCAGTCAAGAACTGCTTGACCATCGTAACAGGCGAAAAAACCTGGGTTTATGGCTATGATGTCGAAACCAAGGCTCAGTCGTCACAATGGGTGGGGCAAGGATCGCCCTGACTGAAGTAAGCTCGAATAAGTTGATCCAACATGAAGGTGATGTTGGTGGTTTTCTTTGACTGGCAAGGTGTAATCCACTACCAATTCATTCCACGTGGTCAGACAGTAAACAAGGAGTTTTACGTAGCAGTTCTGAAGTGTTTGAGGGAAAACGTATACCGGAAGAGGTCTCAGTTGTGGATGAACCAGAGTTGGGTGTTGCACCACGACAATGCACCAACTCACTTGTTCCTTGTGCGCAATTTTCTGGCGAAAAACGAAACGACCATTGTACCCCAGCCAACCTACTCTCCAGATCTGGCACCAGCGGATTTCGTTCCGTTTCCTAAGTTGAAATCTACCTTGAAAGGCTGCCATTTCGACACATTTGACGAGATCCAGAAAAATTCGATGAAGGAGTTGTTCGCCATTCCGAAAGAAGCGTTCCAGAAAGTGTTCCAAAGTTGGCAGAAACATTGGGAGCGGTGTGTTGCTAGCGAAGGAAACTACTTTGAAGGTGACAAACTTGAATAAGTTGTATCTATCAACATCCAGCTTTTACTACAACAGTCTGGTCTTTTATTGATCATACCTTGTACTTCTCTTACCAGTTCTTAACCCAGCCACAGCCTACTTCAATCAGTACTTCACCCCAATCAATGCAAATGTTAAGCATGCAACCATGAGCCGAAGACATGAATGGAGTCACAGCTACAAATATGTTAAGTCTCATGTCTGAATCCAAATGATTAAGACAGATCCAGTTTTCATCAACACAATTCAAACACAACCATAGACACTAACTTGTGATATGTGGTGGCTCACATCCTTCACAGCTCGGCTCAGCGTTGGTGAGTCCACCGGTCCCTGGCTACGGTCATCCTCATCCAGTGAGTGTAGGAGCTGTAGTAAATGCACACACTTGCAGAAAGTCAGAAAGATAGAAATGATGAAAATGCAGATTATTGTCTGTTCTGTTACACAATTTTACCATGCCAGCAGGCCTACAATAAGTACCATGTAAACCAATATATGCAAAGACAAACAAGTGACATTATTAAAACACATTTCTCTTACTAAAATTCATGCCTTTCCCTATAATAAATAAATATATTTTATTGATGTGAGTAAACAGCATCACTTCGGTCTCTGTTTTGTAAAGAATCTAAACAAAGTGCAATCTGAGGTTTCCGCAGCATTGATGATGAAGATTAAGCATTCTTCTTCAACTACCCTGATGATGTAGGCTGCAAGGTCCTCCAACTTTCAGCTGACAAATTATGAATCAACCACCCCAAAAGACTGCAATCTACAACCTAAATAGAGCCAGATGCCTCTATCAGTTGGACAACTGTTCGGAATTCCTCCTTTCACACCACAGAAACAACAGTTTTGACCCCAGTTAGCAAGATATGTAATTTAGCAGCATACAATATTTCACAAATAATTTCATCACTCGGAAGCTGAAGAAACATCATGGCATGGGCATACAATACTGTAGCAAACATCAACATGAAAACTTTAAAAATGCTCACCTTCTCCACCTCATCATCAAAGTGATCTTCTGACTGTGTGTCTTTCTTGGCACGCTCCATTAGTGTGGCACGCTTTGCAGCAAGGTACAGGGACCTTTTTATGCGCACATAGAATACTTCTGTGATGGCACGTACAGTGTAGTCAGGGATGAATGTGTGACGCAACAATGCATCCAGATTCACAGACTGCAGACTTCCCATGTTCTGGGGAGTGGGTGAGGTGGGTGAGTCTGCAACATTTCATCGGCTTTTTAAAATCCCAAGAGAATAAGGCAATTTACTTTGTGTATTTCTAGCCTTGAATTCTCCTTGGTATGCTGACCAATTGGATATGCTAAACTGTGCTGACAGAACGATGAATGATGGAATGGGAAAGATGCCAAGATTTGAATCTAAGACTTCATGAATACAGGAGTGGAAATCAAATGGGAAGGCAAATTACGGCAACTGTAAAGGCAGCACTAATAATTTAGTACACTCATTACACAGCATTACACAAGAGTTGTAAAACATGTAACCTTTCTTTAAGGATCAAGACAGAAATATAAGTACTCAATGTCAGTTCTCAATGCCTATTAGATACTGCACACAACATCATATTAATATTCTATTTTATGGCACCTATACCACAATAAAACACATTTATTGAATTAACGGGAAGGTGAGACCACAGTGCAACCAATATATGCAATACATCTGGCCATGTTACTCCTATTTATTAGTTGTTTCTTGTTAATTTTAAATCTAAAGCACAAATGGTCTCTACTCTGAAGGAACAGTATTAATGAAGGAGGTAAAACAGGATGAACATGTAGGTCAGATAGTGGGATACAAGAAATACTGAGAACCTTGGTTGGACAACATCTTGGAACGTGGGCATTACATGCAGTGAAATGAAGTGACTCAGGATCATGTCCAGTGATGGGCTCTGTTGTTAGCAGTGTCAAGCCTTCAGACCAAAGGTACACCAGTTAGGACCAATTAATTGTAAAACAGAATTGTAATAACTATAATGACACCAAACTTACCCACACCAATGTTCTGGATGAGGGTCTGTGTCCCAAAATATGTGAAAGGCCCACTTTCAAAAATCATGTTCTCCTTTCCCACAACCACTTCCACGCGCCCCTCCAGGATCAGCACAAAGTAGTCTACTGCTTTACCCTGAAACATATTTTATGTGCACACAGTACATTCAAATTAATCACAATTGTGGAAGTGTCAGTCTGTGGCAAATGGTGCAGATCTTTCTCATAATTTAATATTTCAAAATGTTTATATCATAAACAGGAAATGTTACATGATCCTGCAAGAGCAACTGGTGTTCTTGAACAACAGTGCCCAAGGTCACTGCACTGTCCCAAATAACAATGCGAAGGAAACACATCCCATAGTCATGCCTGGCTCAGACTTACCACTGCTATATTCAATACCTCATCCAATCCCTTCCCCTCTATCACTAAAATGAATCAGTTCGAGGTTTACCCTCCTACTGACAAATTTCAATTGTTGTATGCATTAAGATGCTGCAAAATTCAGGCCTAGGTCCTGCAAATGAACAGCACTTAATCTCAGGAGATTAGTTTATTCTTCTCCAAGCATGCAGAGGTCGCATGATTCAAAGTTCTCACAGCATTACTGATGAAGACGAAAGTACTTCTAGCACATGATGCCATGCTGATCAGAAATTTGTGAGCAGTGTTTTGGAGAAACTTGATGCAACATCCCAGAAAAGTGAAGACCTCAACTGCACCACAGTGAAAGCTGAAAAGCCCAAATTAATGCCATCTCTATACTCAGTATTTTCAAAGAATTGTATGTAGGTTACCCAGAAAGTGAAGCCCCATTTTTTCCTTGGCCAGTAATAAAGCCAGGTATGTGAGATTTTAGGTGACACAAACTTGAAGTTTCTGGAATTTTTGTACAAAGTTGTACAGATTTCTGCTGGTCACTGGGCACAAAGAGTGACAGTGTCTGAAACAAGAAAAGCAGAGCTCCATGATATGCTTCACGAAGGTCATTATTGTACAGCTATAAGCCCTGAGATGCTGCAGTGTGCTGTTACCATCTTGCAAGAATCAGTGGATCACAGCCCAACAACTGGCTCAGTCCTTCAGTATGCATAAGAAGTTGGTCACATCAGCTGTGATTTCAGATATTCAAAGTTTAGCATCAGACAGAATCCTCAGAGCCTCACAGTCAAACACAAAGCTGAGAGACAAGAAGTGTCTTTGGAGTTTAAGGCACATGTTGAAAGGTTATTGTATTTTTAATTGTTACAGCAGACGAAACCTGGGTCCGTTACTTTACACCACAGACAAAAAGGCAACCCATGGAATGGCACCATCCCCAAGCTTCACAGAAGAAAAAAATGACTCTCTGTCAGCAGACATGTTTGCATGTAGGGAATGCAGATTGAGCTTCATGTGTCCGATGTCATATTTGTGACTGGATGGTCTGAATGGAAGAATAAAGAATAAACAAACCACTGTTGACTGGGACTGTGAAGGAGTGATCCTTGTGGATGAAATGCCAAGAGGGGAGAAAATTAACTCTATGTCAAGGTATTGAAAGAACTCATGAAGGGATTCAAATGAGTCAGCCCCACAAGAATTCAGCTGAAGTCTTGAATCAGTATGACAATGCAAGGCTGCACACATGTTTGAAGTATCAGCAAGCCATCACACAATTTGGTTGGTCAGTGTTAACCCACGTACCCTGCAGCCCTGATGTCACACCCAGAGATTTCCAACTATTTGGAGTCCTGAAGGATGCTGTCTGTGGTGGGAAGTTTGAGACTAATAATGATGTTATTTGTGCAGTGAAAACTTAGCTACATGAGCAGGATAAGACAAAAAAGGCAAACACATCTACCTATTACTCACTGGCAAAAGATAACAGAAGTAGATAAAGACTTACTTACTTACTTACTTACTCACTCACTGCATGGAGCAGAGTCCTTCAAGAGAAGTTAACTGGTTCTCAGCTAGTCAAGTAATTCCCCACATTTTACGAAACCTGAAGGTTCATTACCACATTTACAAGAGCCCACCACCTGCCCCTATCCTTAGCCAGATCAATTCAATCCATGCCATCGCCCATCCAACTTCCTGAAGATCCATCTTAATATAAACCTCCCATATATGCCTGGGTCTTCCAAGTGGTCTCTTTCCATCAAGTTCCCCCACCAAAATCCTGTATGCACCTCTCCTCTCCACAATATGTGCTACATGCCCTGCCCTTCTCAATTTGATCACCTAAATAGTATTTGGTGAGGAGAATAAATCAGTAAGCTCCTCATTATATAGTTTTCTCCACTCCCCTCTTACCTCACCCCTCTTATGTCCAAATATTCTTCTCAGCATCCTATTCTCAAATACCCTCAGACTATGTTCCTCCCTTAATGTGAGCAACAATGTTTCACACCCACACAAAACAACAGGCAATATACATGTATGTATATCTCAATTTTTATATTTTTAGATACCAAACTGATGACAAAAGATTCTGCACTGAATGATAGCAAGCATTCCCTGTCTGAATTTCTTCCAGAAAAAACTGATTCATTATGGTTGTTCCCAAATATTTAAACTGTTCCACCCTTTGAATGGAACTATTATTAGTCTTTATATTGTGACTTTGTCCTGCATTCTGAACTCGTGACATGACCATGTACCTTGTTTTATCAGCATTTACTTCAAGTTCATTCTCCTTACTAAAAACTACTGAAGCTTCTACATTTTTTTAATATCATGTACCCTTCTGCCCAATATATTAAAACCATCAGCACAAACCAGAAGCTGATGTGTACCATTTAATTTCAAGCCATCCTGGTTTACTTAAACCCTCCAAATGGCACACACTAAAGCACAGTTGAAAAGCAATAGTGATAAAGTAACTCCTTGTATCAAATCATTCGTAACAGGAAACATGTCAGACAAATGTTTGCCTACCCGGACTCTTCTACGGTTTTCATTCAGACACATTTTTATTAGCCTAACCAGTGTCATAAAAATACAAAACTAAATGAGAATATTCTACAAGATCTGAATTATAGGCTTTCTTGAAGTCTATAAATAGCTGATGCACTGCTTCATTGTATTCTCATATTTTCTCAAGTATTTGTCGCCTCTGTAGTCTAGTGGTCAGAGTTTCTGGCTACAGATACAGAGGTCCCGGGTTTGATCCCCGGCGCTACCAGATTTTCTGAGTAGTAGTGGGTCTGGAACGGGGTCCACT
>Ga0123357_10003516_pt1 | contig 18002 bp, 15 predicted proteins | sample TergutEmb28metaG_FD_89873 | JGI IMG/M metagenome (GOLD analysis project Ga0123357, IMG submission 89873) | Embiratermes neotenicus P4 segment gut microbial communities from Petit-Saut dam, French Guiana - Emb289 P4 | ecosystem: Host-associated > Arthropoda: Insects > Digestive system > Gut ... | reverse complement strand
CATCTTGTGGATGCTGTGCGGACGTTATTCGAGCAGGAATCCGCTAAGCAGAGTTATGCGGAAGGATGGAAGAGAACTTTTTTAATGGCTCATGATTCAAATAAGTTAAGTTCGTGACTATATATGTTTTGCGGTCAATCCACTATATGTTTTGCGGAAACTCATTATGAATTGACCCGCTCCGATCCCAATTGCCAATGTGTGACTTCAATTCAGGCCAACGTTATTGTTTTAAGAGGTCCACCATAGCTACGTGCTCCAGGACAGCATCTTCACAAGAAATCCCCTCAAAAAGATCTACGCCGAGGTTCCTTGCTTTATCTGATGATGGCTCCATGATCTCGTCGCATCTTACAGCTTTTATCTTGTCTAGTCTTGGATCGTCAATGCCAAATAGGACCGCTACCATCTCATTTCCACCTTCTTTGGGTTTCATCTTTCCCAGCGCACGCCCTATCTGTCTGTCGCCAGCTGCGTAAAGGATGGTCTCTGTCAGTATCGTTTTTGATCTGTTCGTGCCGTTCATAAGTGCTCTTTCCGCATGTGCGACTGCCGAAATAACATGATCTTTGCCACAGACCATACTTGGGTCTAAAAGCACAACATCGCCGCCGAGCCCCGTGAAATGCCTCACGACATCATCGAATCCTAGATCCACTCTGATGCCGATCACCTGAACCTTCATTGACACCGTAATCCCCTTATGCCCTTTAACCCTAACTGCATCCTCCCTAAACATTTATCAAATGAATAACAGTACAGGCAATAGGAAACACATGTCAGGAAATTGGGTTAAGATCGCGGCTCCGGCCACTACTTCGAACATCGGCCCCGGCTTTGACACATTCGGACTCGCAATGAACGAACCGTGCGATATCATTGAGGGAAGAAAAATAGATTCTGGATTCAAAATAATCGAGGTCTCCGGTCCGGGGTCCAAGAGTATCCCGACCGACCCCAAGATCAATTCCGTCAGCATAGCCGCCGAGCAGGTCCTGAAAAGATGCAATGCGGATTTCGGTATAGAATTGAAGATCAAAAAAGGCATAAGGCCGTGCAGCGGGATGGGTTCATCCGGTGCAAGCGCGGCCGGAGGAGCATTCCTTGCGAATATCCTTTGCGGAGAGAAACTCAGCTCTAATGAGGTCATACTCTGCGCCGCGCATGCCGAAGATGTGATCTCGGGCGGATTGCATGCGGATAATGTCTCCCCGTGCATACTTGGAGGATTCACCGTAATAAGATCATATGAGCCGTTCGATGTCATCAGGATAGAGCCTCCGACAAACCTTGGGATGGTGGTCGCCCTGCCGGACGTCATGGTGGCGACCTCAGATGCCAGAAAGGTACTCCCCGCAGAGGTCTCCGTAAAAGATCTTGTATTCCATGTAGGCAACGCCTCAACGCTTGTGTACGGCATGATGACCGGCGACCTTGGTGTGATAAGCAGGTCCGTGAAAGACGCAGTGTTCGAACCGGCGAGAGTGAAGCTTGTACCATTCCTCAAGGAAGCGGAAAAGGAGGCAATGTCAAATGGAGCGCTTGTTTCCTTCCTCGGAGGGTCCGGACCATGCATCATGTCTTTCTATGATGCGGACACGGATCTCGGAAACAATATAGCTGAGAAAGTGAAAGCTGTCTACGCTAAGAATAACATTAAATGCGACACGTGGGTCACGAGACCGGGCGTTGGCTGTAAGAGGATTTAATATGGCAGATCATAAGGTCATATGCTGGGATTGCGGTGCGGATGTTGATGATCCTTTTGTCAATACGTGCCCAAGGTGCGGTGGACTCCTCACCATAAAGATGGATCTGGAACCTGTAAAAGAGATGAACCCCGAAGACCTCAGAAAGGAGATCATCGGTGTATGGAGGTACGCTCCGTTCATGCCTGCCGATCCTGCGCGCAGGGTCTCCATACAGGAAGGCGGCACTCCGTTGTACAAGACCAACAGACTGGCTGCTGATGTCGGCGTCTCGAATGTGCACGTGAAGTTCGAGGGTCTGAATCCCACCGGGTCCTTCAAGGACAGGGGAATGACTGTCGGCGTATCCCATGCTAAAGAACTGGGAGCGAAAATGGTCGGCTGCGCTTCCACCGGGAACACTTCCGCATCTCTCGCGGCATACGCCGCCAAAGCCGACATGAAGTGCGCAGTATTCCTACCTTCGGGGAAGGTCGCGGCCGGCAAACTTGCTCAGGCACTTTTCTACGGCGCAAAGGTCCTTTCGATCGATGGCAACTTCGATGAGGCTTTGGACCTTGCTATAAAAATGGCCGATGAAAGGAAACTGTATCTCCTCAACTCAATAAACCCATACAGACCGGAAGGACAGAAATCTGTGCTGTTCGAGATAATCGACCAGCTTAACTATGAGGTTCCGGACAGGATCATACTTCCTGTCGGCAACGCAGGCAACATATCGGCCGTCCACAAAGCAATATTGGAATTGAAAGAGGTTGGATGGATAGATAAAGTGCCTATGCTCACCGGCATACAGGCGGAAGGCTCATCCCCCATCGCAAAAGCATTCTGCGCGGGAAAAGATGATTTCGTATCGGAAGATCATCCGGAGACAATAGCCACTGCCATACGCATAGGCAACCCTGTCAGCGGTAGGAAGGCCCTCCGCGCCATCTATGATACGGGCGGATATTCCGCGACCGTCACAGATGAGGAGATAATCGATTCGCAGCGGCTTCTCGGGAAGACCGAGGGAGTATGCGTCGAGCCTGCGTCCGCGGCATCTATAGCTGGGCTAAGGAAACTTGTCTCGATGGGAGTGATCGACAGAGATGAGAAAGTGGTCTGCATATGCACCGGGAACGGGCTTAAAGACCCTGACACGATAATAAAGAACTCATCTTCGCCCATACCCTGCAAGAACTCCGTAAAGGACGCCGAGAGAATACTCTCTTCATGATGAAAGAGTCATTACGGGCGGATCAGCGGCTGTATGAGCTTGAAGTCTCTAGATCTATCGCAGTGCAATGGGCACCTCTAGGACTACATCTAATGCGTCAGGTATCTCCATAATCAGATATCCTGGACTGTTTCTGAACGTCCGCTTGGTCTGTTCCGCCGGAATATTCTTCCGCCATCTTCTCCAGCGTATATTCTTCCTCTTCGGTCATAGGCAGTCGTTCTATCTTGTCCATTGAGCCTCCGGCCTGCGCTTTCATACTCTTAGCAAGAGCGGGGCCGATCTTCGGCATCTTCGAGAGGCGCTCGATATCAACAGAGATCACATCGGTCCTTGAACGTATCCCGTTATCGTGAAGCGTCCTTGCCCTTACCCTTCCCACTCCTCTGAATGACACCAGTCCAAGAAGTTCATTCTTTACTCCATAGCGCACGCGGGTAAGCAGCGGTCTGATCCTCTTCGTTGCCTCTGGTTTGAAGATGTATGCCACCTCATTCATAGAATAAAGGAGCCAGTCGATCATGTCCACTCTCGCTCTGATATCTCCCGGCCCTATGCCCATGGAGATTGTTATTTCCTCCTCGGAGACCTCGTTGATCCAATCGTCAATAAGTACGGCCACTTTGAGATTGCTTATGAAACTCTCAAAGGTGAACTCATCATCCTCATCCGGAGGTTCGATGAGAAAGTCCTCTTCGTATTCCCTTTCGAGCCCCGATAATCTATCGGAGTCGCCTTTTTTCGGATAAAGGCCGAGAACATCCGGGGTAGAGGCCGCAGCATGCAGTATCATAAGATCGGCTGTGTTATCGTCTATCTTCCTTACAGCATCCCTCAGAATGACGGCTGATTTCGGATCTATGTATAGATCAGATATTCTTTTTCCGAACGGAAGTATGCGAAGGAGGCTTCCTTCTCTTTTTACCATCTCTTCCCGCTCGAGAAAATCTACAACATTCTCTACCACACTCTCGATCCCATACATCTGAGATGTGTTCCCGAAGAACGTATCATGCATGAACTCTACTATGCCGTCTTCCGAATCCGCATCGCCGGTGGCGATAAGCCCCAGTATATGATTTCTTAGAATAGCTTCGTTGCCGAGTTTGGATGTCAGCCTTTCCGTGTCATGCATCACATAATCGTCCATCAGATGCTTGTAATCGTTGTAACTCTTGCCGACCAGAATGGCTTCACCGTATGGGTCGTAACCAGGCCTTCCCGCCCTCCCGCACATCTGTTTCACTTCCATGACAGATATCGGCACATTTCCGGCGTTGGACTCGAATCTATACGTGTCTCTTACAATTACCCTTCTGGCCGGCAGATTTATCCCTGCTGCCAGGGTCGGTGTCGCCACTATGCATTTTATGCTGCCGCTGCGGAAATTATCTTCGACGTACTTCCTTTGCTTGTATGTGAGTCCTGCATTGTGGAAGGCCATTCCGCATTTGACGCATGCTGAAAGTTTTCTCCCTACCGATGTAGCCTCCGCATCCCCTTCCAGAGCATCTGTCTCTTTCTCTGACAGTTCTCTTCCAGCATATTCTTTCATTTTGCCCGAATACTTCACAGCGAGCGATTCCGCAGACCTTCTGGTGTTCACGAAGACCATACATTGGCCGCCTTCCTTTACGATCTGTTCTATCATATCCCATATGCTGTCCTTGCTCTGAGGGACTTCCACTGAAGAGCAGTCATCAAAGGTTATCTCTCCGTTGAAATAGACGCCTTCTTTCAGGGATATCGGGCGCCAGTCACTTGTAACGAGCTTTGCATCCAGCCACTGCGCGAGATCCTTGGCGTTGGAGATTGTTGCCGACAGAGCTATCACCTGAACGCCATCGTTTTTGCGCATAAGCTTGGTCAGTATGACCTCCAGCGTCGGCCCCCTGCCCGGATCGTGGATGAGGTGTATCTCATCCGCGATGACCAGACTCACGTCATTGATCCATCTGCTGCCGTGGCGCATCATGGAGTCTGCTTTTTCGGAAGTTGCGACTATTATGTCTGCCTCCGACAGTTTCCCTTCATCGGAATCCAGATCTCCGGTGCTCATCATTACTTTGATCCCCAGTTCGGAGAATTTATCGAGATCATCCCTCTTTTCGGATGCCAGTGCTTTGAGCGGGACGATATAGAGTACTTTTCCTCCTTTCTTGAGAGCCATATCTACCGCCGGTATGAAACCGATAAGAGATTTGCCGCTGGCGGTGGGCATCGCGGCAATAAGATTTCTGCCTGACATTGCGATGGGTAGTGCCTCTGCCTGCGGGGGGTATAGATCAGCGAACCCTTCTCTGAGAAGGATGTCCCTGACCCTTTTATCGACATCTAGCTCGGTGACCTTCATTGTTGATTCTCTAACGACCATGGTTTATTTATGCATTCGTTGGAGCGATTTCGGTTTCCGGAAGAACCTATATTTTATCTGGTACCATCTTCGGGTGGGGAACGTATATAGGGGTGTTGCACCTACTGATTCAGCAAATTGGTGTCCTTATTTAGGAGGCTCCAATGGAAGTGTGCTGGTTTATATAAAGTATAGAGACTATATAGATATGTGAGTAAAATGAGGGGATCTAACAAAATATTGGTAGCATTGCTAATTGCAGCAGTATTTGCCGTTCCGATTGCCGCAACGATATCCACGCACGAATCGGACGGGTCCAGCGGGTTCACTTCTTATTACGATCAGTTGGATGCGAACGGCAAAGCTATCTTTGACGCACTGAATTCAGCTGATGCTGATACGACTTCCATAGTTGTCGACCTCCCTATCATACTTACCGCACATGCCAGCGATCCGATCGATGCGGAAGGATATGTCAGCGATCTGATCACCTCCACCGTCGGTAATGCTTTCAAAGCTCTTCGATTGAGTTCGCCGCTGGCTTTCTGGGGCTGGACCCCGAGCTCCGTGCCCTTCTCACCATGGAATAACACAGATCTGACCATCACAGGCAACACGGCGACGATAACGACCGTCTCTCTGCAGGTCAGTTTCGGAGATTATCCCGTGGACCCCAACACAAAAGAGTTCCAGGGGATAGAGAAAATGTTGGATGACCTTAACGCGGCCATAGATAAATTCAGTACGAGCAGCACGAGCCTGCGCGGCAAAGTGCTGGATATCAATAACTACCTTGTCAACCTGGTCACTTATGATCCAAATGCGCCCGGGAACGATATGAGCAGATATGCTCATGACGCATACGGAGCACTTGTCGACCCCAACCATTACGCCGTATGCGACGGCTATTCTGAAGCGTTCCTTCTTTTATGTGAAAAAGAAGGGATAGATTGTGTGATAGTCTTGGGGACGGGGCTGCCAAACTTAGAGAACCACGCATGGAACTATGTCAAAATGGATGATGGGAAGTGGTACGCTATTGATGTCACTTGGAACGATGACGGAAACAATGACAATCCGTACTTCCTTGACGGAGGAGACACTTTCTTCTCAACTCATCAGCAGGGGGTTTTCTTGACGGCAGGTTTGATGAGCTATCCATTCAACAGCCCAGCGCTGAGCAGCACAGGATATGATGTCAATACAGGCAACCAAGACCTATATTCGTGGATACTGGCTGCGATAATAGTGATGGTAATTGTGGTTGTGCTGTACAGATATGCTAGAAATGGAAGCTAAACTACGTTAAATAAAAGTCATTATATACAAGTACAAACTAATCCTTTCAGAAGGGAAGCGTAGGATATGGAAACAGTTATCAGTAAGAAACAGCCGCTTCTGCCACTTGAGGATTGGATAGAACGGCAGACATTCCGCTCGACAAAGGATATCGATATCCCGGAGAAGATGTCAGACCGCGTCATAGGTCAGGATAAGGCCGTAGAAGTGATGAAGAAGGCCGCCTCTCAGAAAAGGCATGTGATGCTTATCGGAGAGCCCGGTACCGGAAAGTCTATGCTGGCCAACTCTATGGTTGAATATCTTCCCAAAGAGGCGCTCGAAGATATTGTCGCTTATCATAACCCTGAGGATATGAACGAGCCCAGGATACGCCAATTCCCTGCTGGGAAGGGCAAGGCTGCGGTCAGCGAGCAAAAAGCGCATGCTGCATCCGTTAAGAGCCAGAAGAACTCATTCTACATCTACGCATGCATTCTCCTAATATTGTTGGGGCTATTCGCTGCGATATATCTTAACAATTGGATGATACTGCTGGTAGCCTTTTTCGGAATATTCATAATACTCATGTTCACAAGAACGCCCGGTCAGAGGCCGGAGCAGATAATAGTTCCAAAAGTGCTGGTCGGACACGATCCCGGCGACATGCCGCCATTCATAGATGCTACCGGTGCGCATGCAGGTTCGCTGCTCGGGGACGTGAGGCACGACCCATTCCAAAGCGGCGGCCTTGAGACGCCTTCGCATGACAGATTGGAAGCTGGTGCGATACACAAAGCGAACAAAGGCGTCCTTTTCATTGATGAGATAAACCTGCTCAGGATGGAATCCCAGCAGGCGCTCCTTACGGCGATGCAGGAGAAGAAGATGTCCATAACCGGTCAGTCCGAGAGATCATCCGGTGCATTGGTCAAATCTGAGCCCGTCCCGTGTGACTTTGTGCTTGTTTGCGCAGGCAACCTCGATGCTATAAGAGGGATGCACCCCGCACTCAGATCCAGAATAAGAGGATACGGGTACGAAGTGTACATGCGCAACACCATGCCTGATTCAGAAGAGAACCGTTTTAACATAGCCAGGTTCGTCGCTCAGGAAGTCAACAAGGACGGAAAGATACCTCATTTCGATAAATATGCTGTAGGGGAGATAATCAAAGAGGCCCAGCGCCGCGCCGGAAGAAAGGGAGAGCTCACTCTAAGAATGAGAGAACTCGGAGGACTTGTCCGCGTATCGGGCGATATGGCTGTTGAAAGAAGGGCCGATATTGTCACCGTTGACGATGTGCTCTCCGCAAAAGGAACGGCACGCAGCCTGGAGCAGCAGATAGCTGACCGCCACATTGAGAACAGCAAGAAGTATTCGATGTTTGAGACGAGCGGCTCAGCTGTGGGTATGATCAACGGCCTCGCCGCGATCGGCGCCGATTCCGGAATGGCAGAGTACTCCGGAATAGTGCTTCCGATCGTCGCGGAGATAGCTCCTCCTCAAACGAAGAAGACTGGGAGACTCATTGCCACCGGACGTCTTGGCGACATTGCCAAAGAAGCAGTGGACAACATATCCGCGGTGATAAAGAACTACACCTCGAAGTCTATCTCCGAATATGATATCCACCTTCAGTACATTGGAACATATGACGGAGTTGAAGGGGACAGCGCATCAATAACGATGGCCACAGTGGTCCTCTCCGCAATGGAGGGGATACCCATAAGGCAAGACCTCGCAATGACTGGAAGCCTCAGCGTCAGGGGGAAAGTGCTCCCTGTAGGCGCAGTCACAGCGAAACTGGAGGCCGCAGCCGCGGCCGGAATAAAACTTGCCCTTATACCTCAGGCAAACGTGAACGATGTGATGATCCAGAACAAATACTACAAGGACATGGAGATCTACACAGTTGGGAACTTCCGCGATGTCATAGAGTATGCGTTCATCGATTGCCCGAAGAAGAGGGACCTGATGGAGAAACTTCTGCCTGTTACGGACGGCGGAGTATCAACGGCCAAAAAGGTAGAGCCGCCTGCAGAGCATATACCAGCACCGAGATGTGAGGAAAAGGAAAAGCCCGCTAAACCGGAGCAGTTCTTCACTGAGGAGACGGAGGATACAACCACTGTCACGGAAAAGAGCAGATCTAACGACGGAAAGCCCTGCCCTCAATAAACCACTTAAAAACTATACTAATTTTCTCATTATAAAGAAAAACACACTCATAATGTACTTTCTTGTATGAGTGGAACATTATATTTTATTAAATTTAACACAAAGATATATAGATTCAGAAGACAGTCTTTATTTTGTTCGCGCGGGCGTCTGGGGGGCACATATACTCGGAAGGAACATATATGCTCAAGAAAAGGATTAGTAGATTCAATTTGGCCCTGATCGTTGTACTTACAGCAACACTCTTTCTTACCATAGGGGTTGCCGCCAACCTATCATCTCATACAGCAGAAGCGGCTGATATCACCCTCAATATTGGCGAAACATTAACGCTTGGCGATTCGCCTTCTGGTACAGTCACAGTTATTCCGGGAAGCACAAATGTGACCATTGATGGCACGGTCACCGGAAAAATGACTGGAATCACCCTTGATATCGGCGCGGGTGCAGAAGTCCATTGGATCGCAAACTTTCAAGGAGCATCCGACACTTACTTTGTCACCGTGAAGGGTAGCGGTACGCTTGATATTGACTCATGTACGATCGCCAATACAGGAAAGGGGGGTGCCATCAATATTATTGGTATTGGTACAACCGTATCATTAGGTGTGGGTGCCATAGTGTTTTCAGGCACAAATGGCAACGGCATACTGATCTCAGTAAATAATGTCACTATCAATGTGAATTCCGGAAGCACGGTGATGAGCCTGGATGGCAACGGGAATGCGGCTATACAAGTAGGAAGCGGAAGCAATAACAACATTCAAAATGCCAAGATCAACGTGGACGGCGGTTCGGTCGTTTCAATAGGCACAGGATATGCCATAAATGACAGCGCTGGTACAGGCACCGTCACTAATAATACGATGATCTCTATCACAAGCGGGGAAGTTATAGCTGGAACAGCTTGTGCTATACGTTCTATGGGTACCGATTCCACTGTCACGATCGCAGGCGGCACCATATCCAATGCGGCAGGCAACAATGCCAACCCGGCGATCTTCATGAATGCGGGCTCCGGTGAAAACGTCACAATCAGCGGCGGCATAGTGCAGTCGATGTCGAACGCCGGATACGCTGTTCAGACAACCGGAGATATTTCCGTCAGCGGCGGCCTTGTTACTGCAATCAATGGCCGTGCCATAAATCTTATCGGCATGACTTCTACGGCCGAGATCAGCGGCGGCACGGTACAGACGATAGGCAATGGCACGGCCATAAGCACCGCAACCACTAATCCCGAGACTGTGGCTGGCGCTTCGGTAAAAGTAAATGGCGGCACAGTCTCCTCCATAAATGGTTTTGCGATCAACATTACCGGTGCAAATTCTTCTATCACGGTCAGCGGCGGCACGGTTACATCCACATCGGATAATACTCTGAACGCCATCGGTGCAAATTCTTCTATCACGGTCAGCGGCGGCACGGTTACATCCACATCGGGTCATACCATCAACGCTACAGGTGCAAATTCTTCTATCACTGTCAGCGGCGGCGCAGTCTCGGCTGTTACGGGTAATGGCATCAATACAACTGCTGCTGCCAAAAACGCATCCATCGCCATAAACGGAGGTAAGGTATCCTCTTCTACAGGGCGTGCCATACAATCCTCTGGCGATAATTCTTCCATAACGGTGAATGACCTCAACAGTCAGGTCTGGGTCATGACTAGAGGCAATGCGATTCGTTCAAGCGGTACTGTCGCAATTCTCAACGGTTTTGTCTTTGCCTTCGGAACTAATGTAAATGCGGTTATTAGTGCACCTTCTATAACATGGCCTACCATCGCCACAGGCGGCGTGGTGGTAGCGTGGAATCAGGGACAACAGCTTGTTTACTCTATTGGCGGCCCCACCGGCAACCGTGATGATCTGGTTTGGTATGAAACCGGCGTCTCTACGCTAATAGCAAGGTGGGCAACCAACCCCACACAGGGAAACGGCATCTTTTACTCACAGAGTATTACCTCTGGATTCTTCCCCTTGCCTGATGTTATTGTTGTCAGGGACCATGGCTTAATTTTTGACACATTAGATGGAGTTATGTATAGAAACTATGTCGATCCCACCAATCCAGGCAACTACGGCATACCTAATGTCGGTCTTAATACTCGAGCCTTTTTTGTATCTAATTGGGTTGGTACAGCGGCTACACCGACTACACCGGCTACGTTGACATTAACGGGCCTTGTATGGAACACCAGTACTCCGGTGGCACTGACAATATATGGCGGCGACGTGGATATCTACCTTGGTAGCGGGAGCTCTAACATATTCACTTCTACATTCACTCCTATCGGCTCGGAAGATTCATTCGGCATAAAATCTGATTACACCGTCAATGTCTATGGTGACGGAACTCTAAATGCAACGGGCGGTTCATTCGGGATTGGGGCCGACAGCCTTGCCATACATAGTGGCACGGTAAAGGCAGGTGGCGGCACAAGTGCATTCGATCATGCCCCTGATACTCTTCCTGACGCCTACACCTATTGGATAAACACCAACAATACAGACCCCGGTGGGCCTGGAACGACATATTTCAACATCGCCTACACCCCAGATCCCTATGAATATGATTCAGGCAATATGTTCACCAAAATATCCTCAGGATCGTATGCGATTGTGCAGGATGGTACCGTGACCGGTACGATGGGCACACCGATGACAGCAGCCCCCTCACAAACTGCAGAGATCGATTTATACGGTGCAACGGTGAATGGGGCGGTGCTTTCAAATTTTGATGCTTCCGGCTGGTTTGCAAGTCTTCCGAGGGGGGTGACTGTACTAGCAAATGCTAATACAAACGACCGTTTCATAACCCTCACATTCGGAGGTACGCCTAATGAGGGTTCTACCACCATATTCGATATGACAATTCCAGGAAGCGTGCTAAATATTGGTACAGACCTGACCGTAGAATTCAACCCGAACGCAATGTTTGATATCAATGGAACTTACAGTCTATTTGCCGATGCTGGAACTAACGGTTCCTTATCCGGAACAGCCAGCGGCCAATATGCCGCAGGGGAGCCGATCTCCATAACGGCGACAGAAAACAAGGGCTATTATTTCACGGGATGGTTCGTCAATGGCGCTGCAATCACTGGCGGCCTTAAGGCAAATCCTGCTACCTTCAATATGCCTTCAAACAATGTGATCCTTATTGCTACATGGGCATCGAGCAGTACATCGCCTCCGTCTGGAGGCATTACAAATGCGAGCATAAATAATTCATCCGCCGTGTTCGATAAGTACCCTGCCGGCTCGCAGCACACTGACATCACTGTCACTCTCTCACCGGGCAATTATGTTCTTTTGGACATAAAGTATGGAGGATACACCCTGAAGGCCGGAACTGATTACATTGTGAACGGCAACACCTACACAATAAAGAAGGAATATCTTTCAACATTGGATCTAGGTGAACAGATCTTCACCTTCGACATGAGCGGCAGTACTGATCCGGTGCTTACTGTTACGGTGATAGATACTACGCCTGCACCACACGGCGACGATACGGGCGGCATTCCGAAGACAAAGGAAATGGCCATACTGAACCTTATTTGCATGGTCCTGTCGATAGTTATCTGCCTTATCGTGGTCACGACCTTCCGCGATAAGAATCACAAAAATATCAAAATAGAAAATGCTCTGAGACTCTTCTCTCTGATCATAGCTATTGTTGCAATAATATTGTTCTTCCTTACCGAAGAATTCGGCGGGAAATACGTTCCATATGATGAATGGAGTGCGGCAATGGTCATACTGATGCTTGCCGCAGTTTTCCTTCTGTTAGCATACGTAAGGTACGACCACAATAGAGAATGAACGCTTTAGAAACCATTTACGGAGGGCACGGCTCAGGCCCTCCGCCTTTTCTTATAATCAAAAAATCGCTCCTGGAATCAAATCAGAGAGGAATCTTTTATCTTTTGATGCCCATAGGGTACCATGGTCTCCAAACGCTATTTCGGCGAGCATTCCCTGATGATAGGGCGATTCCAGCCGCTCCATAACGGACACATGGAAGTTATACGCAAGTGCGCGGCGGAATCCGAGAACCTCACCATAGGGATCGGCAGCGCACAGTATTCGCATGAGTGCGATAACCCATTCACGGCGGGCGAGAGATACCTTATGATCAGCGAAGTGATGAAAGATGAGGGCATCACTAACTACTGCATAGTGCCTATCGAGGACCTTAACAGGTATTCGTTGTGGGTGGCTCAGGTCAAATCCCTTTCCCCTCCATTCTCGGTAGTATACAGCAACAACCCGCTCACGAGGCGCTTGTTCAGCGAAGCGGGATATGAATTAAGGGACTCCCCCCTTTACAACCGCGAGGTGTATTCTGGTACCGTCATAAGGAAGAAAATGATCGATGGGGATGAATGGCGCCCCCTTGTACCAGAAAAAGTGGCCGAGGTCATTGATTATGTTGACGGAGTGAGAAGGCTGAGGGACATATCCGGAGGGGAATGAACTGATTCCTGCAGAGGACCTTTCGAAGATCCTTTTGGACAGAAAGCTCTCTCTTTCAATTGCGGAATCGTGCACAGGCGGTATGCTTGGCTCGGTGATCACTTCTATCTCCGGCTCATCCAAATATTTCTTGGGCGGAGTCATCACATACAGCAACGACGCCAAGGAAAATATGCTGAATGTATCAAAACAAACTATGATCAAGAATGGTGCCGTCAGCGAAGAGACTGCTGTTGAAATGGCCATCGGGGCAAAAGAGCGCTTTGGTTCCGATATCGCTGTTTCAATAACTGGGGTAGCGGGTCCGGAAGGCGGCACCGCTGCCAAGCCGGTCGGGCTCGTTTGGATCGGCATTTCCACAAATAACAGAGCATTCGCCAGAAAATTTAACTTTGACGGCGACAGGGACGGAGTACGTATAAGCGCAGTTAATGCCGCGATAGAGTTGCTTGCAGATACGATCAAAAACTTTCATTGAGTATTAATATGGCCCTTTCGATTGCCTTTTCATGAAACACATAATGACCGGAAAGGTCAAAGAGGTCTACCTTGTCGATGATGACACTCTTGAGTTCAAGTATACCGATAATATATCAGTTTTTGATAAGATCATACCTTCACATGTACCGCACAAAGGAGAGACGCTTTGCAGGACGGCAAAATACTGGTTCGAGCTTTTGACCAAGGAAGGAATATACAACCATTACATAAACGAACCCGCACCGGATAAAATGAGGGTCAAAAGGGTCGATATAATAAGAGACTACAGCAAAATAAACAACAAGACCACGAACTACCTGATACCTCTGGAAGTAATCTGCAGGCATTATGTGGCCGGTTCTTTGCTTGACCGCGTGAAAGCCGGAAAGATAACCGCGGAACAGCTTGGGTTCCCCAAAGGCCATGCGGTAAAATATGGCGAAAAACTTCCGAAGCCGCTCCTTGAGGCCACGACCAAACTCGAAGAGCATGATATGAACCTTACAGATGAGGAAGCAAAAAAAATGGCAGGACTTACCGATAAGGAATACAAAGAGATCATGGACACCGTGCTTAAGATCGATTCTGTCATTGACAGAGAAGTGTCGAAGCGCGGCCTGATACACTGCGACGGCAAGAAAGAGTTCGGATACGATAAGAACAGGAAACTCATGGTTCTGGACACCTTCGGAACGCTTGACGAGGACAGATGGTGGGATTCTAAGGAATATGCCAAAGGGAACATCGTTGAACTCTCAAAAGAGTTCGTCCGCCAGCATTACAGAGAGACAGGATATCATGAAAAATTGATGAAAGCTCGTGATGCAGGCCTTGCGGAACCGGACATCCCTCCTCTGCCGCAGGATATCATCGAGAGGACAAGTAAGCTCTACGTGGATATGTTCGAAAGGATCACAGGGGAGAAATTCTGATCAAAACAGCTTGACCAGGACCAATTTCTCACCCAGCAGGCACTCTGCATCCCCTTCGATCTCGGTAACGGAATATTTCTTACCGCTTTCGAGGGCATAGGGGCGGCATAAGCGGTAATTCTTGCATTCAAGCATTCCGCATTTTTGCTCTTTGAATGTTATCAGGCCGCCCTCTATCGCCGATTTTTTTGGTACGGCAGACCTCTGCGCAACCTTTGCTATCTCTACCACACGCACCTTGTCCTCGTTGAATGCACAGTCGTGCGTTTGTCCTCTCACAGCTTTGATCTCATACATGGAGCCTTGCTCAAGGTTGAAACACACTTCCTTAAGCTTGCAGTCTGCGCACTCTGCCTGCGGCCCAAGGTAATAGAACCTGTTCCCTTCCTTTGCCTGAGATTCACTTATGAGCGTTATTGCGGCCATTATCCGATCACTCCTGTAGCTTTTGCTAATCTCGCCGCCGCCTTTTCGCTCAGTCCTTTTTTGCCGAGTACCGTATACCTTTCAACGCGCATCCCCCTCGCCTTGACCAAGGCCTCGATTATCTCTTCGTCCGTGAACCCAAGCTCTTTCGCCGTAGTGGGCGCACCAATGCTCTTCAGGGCTTCCCTCGTCCTCTTCCAATCGCCGCCCTGCAGCTTCATCATCATTATCGATCCGACTCCGCATTGCTCGCCGTGCAGGGCAGTGTCGGGCCTTATCGTATCCAAAGCGTGCGAGAACATGTGCTCAGAGCCGCTTGTAGGCCTTGAGCTTCCTGCCATGAGCATGGACACTCCCGACGCCACTATCGGCTTCAAAAGGAACCATACGCTCTCTTCCTGTCCCGGCTTGATGATCTTGCAGTTGTTTATGATCTCTTCCGCTGCATATCTTGCTATCAAGACCGCTGAACTGCTTATCTCCTCATTCTTTATCTTGTTGGCCAGCTCCCAATCCCTAAGCGCCGTAAGGTTGGATATCACATCGGCGCACCCTGCCGCCAGGTATCTGTACGGCGCGTCGTTGATCACCTTTGTGTCCGCTATTATCGCGATCGGGGATACGGCGCCAACGGAATTGGATTCTTTTTCCGATTTTATGGATGCGCGGTCTGACGCGATCCCATCGTGAGCGACCGAAGTGGGTATGCTTATGAATGGTATGTTCAGGTTGCTTGCGGCCATCTTGGATACGTCTATCTTGCTTCCGCCTCCGACAGCTAGTATGAATGACGCTTTATGCTCCTTCGCCGCCTCTTCGACCTTTGCCAGATTCTCGTAGGTTGCATTTCCTGTCAGAGTTGTGACGATATTCCTTCTTTCAGATACCAGGTCCTCGACCCTTTTTCCGGCCGCCTTGTATGTGTCCGCGCCGGTCACAATCAGCCCGTTCTTACCGAACTGGAGGGTCTGACAGATATCGAAGACATTGTCTATCGCATCATGCCCTATATCAACGATTCTCGGGAACTCCATTGACTTATTCTTTGTAAAATCCGCCATGACGTCCTCTCTGACAGCTGTCTAAATCCACTCAGAACATATAAAAGGAATGCACAATATAATTCTATCAATGAAGGCCCTGATCGTATGCGGAAGCAGAAACGGAGGATTCACGTCGGAAATGTGCAGTTCTTTCTCAGATGGTCTGGCAGTTCATAACATAAGTTCCGATATCATATTCCCTATCGAAATGAACATAGAGCACTGCACTGGATGCAACAACTGCTCAGTGAGCGGAAAATGCAGCATCTCTGATGATATGAGTGTGTTTTATGATACTTTCGGGAAGTATGATCTGTTCGTCATGGCCACGCCGATACATTTCAGCGGCCCTTCTTCGGTGATCAAGACCGTTATCGATAGGTTCCAGCCCATATGGTTCAGAAACACAGAACATCCAGCATTCGCTGCAGCGCTGCTCTCCGGCGGAGGTCCGACCCCTAACTACAATAATGCCATTTCCATATTCAAGGCGTTCTCCATCACAGCCGAAATGAAATGGCTCGGGCATTTGGGAATATCAGACACGGACGAGAAAAGAACACCGGATGTTGCCGATCTGTCATTTGAATACGGGAAAGAGATCGGCCTGATGTTGCTCAAAGATCAAAAATGACCTTTTGAAACCCTATTCCATCAACCGTTGCGCCCTTGCTCCTAACGAACGGTATAAGGTCTGGAGACTTTTCATGAAGAGAGGCCCAGTCGTCACTGCGTAAGGTGGAGTCGGTATCAAAAACGATGATCTCCCTGAACCCTATCCTTTCCAGCTCGGAGAGAGCCGTTCCAATGCCGGTGGCCCCCTCGTTTCTGTGCAGAACGACCCCTTTGGAAACAAACAGCACCGGTATGCAGTTCTCGGTGACCTCGTAGACCTCTTCCATGACTATGCCGTTCCTGACTGAATGGTATGGCATCAAGACCTTCGCGATGTTCCCCATGAAACAGTCAAAAACATCCTCCACATCTTTGATGCATGTCATGAACCAAACATCACTTCCGGGGAATTTCATATTCGTGAGAAGACGGTCATCCAGCCCTCCTTTGCCAAGCCCTCTTACGTCTGCCACCAGCAAAGGCATCCTGTCATCCAGTTCATCCGCGGAATATTCCAGCGGCATCGGGTCCGAAACAAAGGAGATGTCCGCACCTTCGATGTTCACCGGTGCAGCCTTTACCTTGCCCCCTCTGTATACAGAGTATATCGCAGGAATGTCCATGAACATGGATGTTAAAAGACCTATAAGCTTTTTAGTGGCAGCGAATGAATAATATACTCTGAATAAAGATTTGGAATCGGTAATTAATATGTCAAATATAGAAAAGAGAGCTATTTACGTGTGCGATACCTGCAATAACTATGTGGAAGGGCTGTACTCCAAAGGAGGGCCCGTCCCAGAATGCTGCGGAAAAGAGATGACGAAATTGGAAGCCAAAACCGCAGACTTCGCAACTGAGAAGCATGTTCCATACATCGAGAGGAAAGATGGCGGCGTGCTCGTCAAGGTCGGAAAGGAAACTGCCCACCCGATGACGCCCGAACACTACATAGTGTTCATAGAGATCATGGCGGACGGCATACTTATGAGGAAATACCTCAACCCTGGAGATGCCCCCGAAGCGTTCTTCAAGACCGACGCAAAGAACATCGTCGCCTGGGAACTCTGCAACCTTCACAAATACTGGACATCCCAGTAATCTTTCTTGGCCGCCATCGGCGGCCATCATTCTAATTTTTCAATTTGTGTTAGTTTTAACCCTAACTTGGTAAGTTGGGGTATAAGTCTCTGAATTTTCTTGGGAAACAATTCTGTCTCATTTATGCTGGCAAGTGTTCTGCTGTTGGGTATGGATGGGTTAATATAGTTATACCATATAT
>Ga0123357_10003514_pt1 | contig 18006 bp, 18 predicted proteins | sample TergutEmb28metaG_FD_89873 | JGI IMG/M metagenome (GOLD analysis project Ga0123357, IMG submission 89873) | Embiratermes neotenicus P4 segment gut microbial communities from Petit-Saut dam, French Guiana - Emb289 P4 | ecosystem: Host-associated > Arthropoda: Insects > Digestive system > Gut ... | reverse complement strand
TAATTTCTAAACTCAGGTCAGACTTCAATCCCTGCCACCCCCATTCACAATGGGTTGGCTCAAAACATTTTTCATGATGACATAGTCCACCCCGTTTTGTCGCCTGAGCGTTTTACCATTTTTCCTTTTCCGTCTGCGCTTTGTCGCACACGGAGAGAAGGGAGAAATACCCCACATCGGCTATACTTTGGAGTTTTCATCCAGCCTTTATAAACATGGAACTGGACAAGAGTTACGAACCAGCGGCCATTGAATCCCGCCGCTATGCGGAATGGGAGTCCCGCAATTTCTTTGCCGCCGGGTTAAATACCGCCAGGCCGAAAGATCAGTCTTTTTGCATCTTGTTGCCACCGCCCAATGTTACCGGTTCGCTGCACATGGGGCACGGTTTCAACCAGACGTTGATGGACGCGCTCACGCGCTACTACCGGATGCGCGGGATGAATACCCTGTGGCAACCGGGAACCGACCATGCAGGCATCGCCACACAGATTGTGGTGGAACGCCAACTCGACGCCCAGGGTATTTCCCGGCATGATTTGGGCCGCGAAAAATTTCTTGAGAAAGTCTGGGAATGGAAAAAATACTCTGGCGGAACCATCACGCAGCAGATGCGCCGCATGGGCAGCAGCCCGGATTGGACGCGCGAGCGTTTCACAATGGACGAAGGGTTGAACTACGTTGTCACCCAAACCTTCGTGCACCTTTTTCGTGAAGGCTTGATTTACCGGGGAAAACGGTTAGTCAACTGGGATCCGAAACTCAAAACAGCCGTCTCTGACCTCGAAGTAGAAAGTGAGGAAGAGGATGGTTTTCTCTGGCACATCTGCTACCCGCTCGCCGACGGCAGCGGGTATCTGACGGTAGCTACCACCCGGCCTGAAACCATGCTCGGCGACACCGCCGTAATGGTACACCCCGAAGATGAGCGTTACCGCCACTTGATCGGCCAAATGGTGCACCTGCCGCTAGCCGGACGCGACATCCCTGTCATCGCAGACGCTTACGTCGACAAGGAATTCGGAACCGGCGTCGTTAAGGTCACGCCCGCGCACGACTTCAACGACTACGCCGTCGGCCAGCGCCACAACTTGCCGATGATTTCCATCTTCACGCTGAATGCTGCCATCAACGACAACGCGCCGGAACAATACCGGGGCATGGATCGGATCAAAGCACGCGAACAAATCGTCAAAGACCTGGAAGCACAAAGGCTTCTGGAAAAGGTCGAAAAACACAAACTCAAGGTTCCGCGCGGCGACCGCACCGGCGAAGTGCTGGAGCCGATGCTCACCGACCAATGGTTCGTCGCCATGACCAAACCCGGCAAGGATGGCAAATCCATTACAAAGAAAGCGCTGGACGCCGTGGCGAGCGGCGAAATCCGCTTTTATCCTGAAAACTGGGTCAACACCTATAATCAATGGCTCAACAACATTCAGGACTGGTGCATTTCGCGCCAATTGTGGTGGGGTCACCAGATACCGGCGTGGTATGACAAAATGGGGAACGTTTTCGTCGAAGAAAACGAAGAAATTGCCTACGAGAAATTCAACATCCTGATCGACATCGCTGTAAAAGCCCCCGGCAAAAAATGCCTTGGATGCATCGACTGCACCCCGGAACTCAAATATCACTACTTTACGATCATCAAACGCTATTCCAGCAAAACCGCGGAGGAATGCGAAGAAATCCGTAGCCATGGGCTGACCCGCGACCCCGACGTGCTCGACACCTGGTATTCCTCTGCCCTGTGGCCCTTCTCCACGCTCGACTGGACGCCAGACTACCCGCAAGAATCTAACCCGGCGCTTGACCTCCACCTGCCCTCCTCGGTGCTCGTCACGGGTTTCGACATCATCTTTTTCTGGGTCGCCCGAATGGTGATGATGACAAAACACATCACCGGCCATATCCCTTTCAAACACGTCTACGTACACGGCCTCATCCGCGATGCGGAAGGCCAGAAGATGAGCAAATCCAAGGGCAACGTGCTCGACCCAATCGACCTCATCGACGGCATCGGCATCGACGCGTTAGTCGAAAAGCGCACGTCCGGCCTCATGAATCCAAAGCAGAAAGCGCAAATCGAAAAACGCACCCGCAAGGAATTCCCAGAAGGCATCCCTGCTTTTGGCACGGACGCCCTGCGTTTCACCTTTGCCTCGCTCGCCTCGCCGGGACGCGACATCAAGTTCGACTTAAGCCGCTGCGAGGGTTACCGCAATTTCTGCAACAAACTCTGGAACGCTTCCCGCTTCGTGCTGATGAACTGTGAAGGGCGGGACACCCTCCCCGCCCCCGACCTTGCCACGCTCTCTTTTGCCGACCGCTGGATCATCAGCCTCTTCCAGAAACTAACGAAAGAAGTCGACCAACACTACGCCGAATATCGTTTCGACCTGCTCGCGCAGGCGCTTTACCGTTTCATCTGGGACGAGTTCTGCGACTGGTATCTGGAAATCGCCAAGGTTGAAATGGCCGCTGGAGGGGCTGGGGCGGATGCCGCCCGCCACACTCTCGCACACATCCTGGAAGCCCTGCTGCGCCTCGCGCATCCGGTCATTCCCTTCATCACCGAGGAACTCTGGCAGACCGTTGCCCCGTTGGCGGGAAAGAAAAACACGGAAAGCATCATGCTTGCCCCGGCTCCCGAGACCGACGCCTCAATGATCGACGAAGCCGCCGAAGCATGGATGGCTGAACTCAAGGCGCTCACCCACGCCTGCCGCAACCTGCGCGGGGAGATGAACATCTCGCCTGCTGCGCGGCTGCCGCTCGTCATTGCTGGAGCCACGGACAAAGCCGCCCTGCAAATTTTCGCGCCAAGCATCAAAGGGCTTGCCAAGCTCTCCGAGGTCGAAATCGTGGACGAGATCGACGAAAACGCCCTCGTCCCCGTGGCGCTCGTTGGAGAATTGCGGCTGATGCTCAAGGTCGAGATCGACATCGAAGCCGAGCGTGCCCGCTTGGGCAAGGAGATTGCCCGCCTCGAAGCCGAAACCATTAAGGCGCAAAACAAACTCGGCAACGCAAGTTTCGTCGACCGCGCCCCGGCGGCAGTAGTCGCGCAGGAACGCGAACGGCTGGCGTCCTTTCAGGCGGCACTGGACAAACTGCGGCCTCAACTGGCGCGGTTGGGAAACTGACAGATCAAGCCAGCAAATAAAAATGGGGACTCGCGTCCCCATTTTTGTTTCCCGAGTGCGGGAGAAAAACTCAACTCACCCCTGACGGCGACGGCGCTTCGCGAGCGCGCCCACAACACCAAGCCCTGCCAGCAGCATGGCGTAGGTTTCGGGTTCGGGGATCGTCGGGATAGGGGGGGAAATCTCGCCATTACGCACCTGGAAGGTATACGTCATCCCAGCCAACGCATTGGGGCCACCATTGAGAAAAGCCCCATTAACGGCTGAACCGGCAAGTTCAAAAAAGCTATCCGCCCCGCCTGTGCCGTTCGACCAACCAACTCGTGCGGAATAACCACCCAGACCATCGGGCGACCCACCGCTGGCTTCACCTGTTTCCCACTGGATGTTGTCGTAATTGAAGACAATATCAAAGTCCCCGGAACCAACATCAGAACGGTCGACGAGAATGAGTTGGAAACTGTCCCGTGCCGTATGCGAAGTACTACTGAGGTAATAATCGACATTGACCCAGTTCACACCGAAAGCATCATGCCCACCATATGTACCTATTCCATAGGTCACAGGGTCTCCTGCGTAACGAGTGTCCACGTCAGCAAAGAATGGCGCGATGATTACACGGCTTGTGTTAGTTAGGCCAAATGGCGTGTACGTAGCCAATGCGTAATCGAACGTCACATTCCCGTTGTTATTGACATACAACTGGGAATACTCTTCGCCAAAGAAATTGACAGTAAATCCGATGTTCACGAGTCCAGTGTAAGAGTCGTCATTCCGCGCAAGAGTGTTCGCGTCGAAGCCCGACACAACCGGCCCCGCGAAAGAAGCTCCCGACACCAAAAGCCCCGCCGCAAGCACAACAGCATTTTTGAACTGCATATACAACTCCTAGTTTGTTGATTTAACCGATGAATAGGGATAAGACAAACACAAAAAACCCACCCGTCAGCGTGACTTTTTCATACTTGCCGCATGTTGTTTGTTGACGAACCGAGTAAAAACCTATCCGTATTATAGGTCACATAAAGACAAAAAACAACTGTGCCACGAAAGATAAATGTAAATATATATTTGTCAAGATTATTTTTACAGGCAAAAATAACCCATACGCATGTAAAACTTTAATGTTTGTGCATATTGACTAAAAATATCCGAAATGAAAAACATTTTCATTAATAATTTAAATAAAATACCTTTTCCTGAATTTCGTTATTATTACAACCTTCAAAATCCTCAGCGCGAAAGCATAAACAAAAAAGATATGTTTTCCTGCATTTGTATATATGCTTTTACCAGAAACCTCGCGATTTCCGCGCAAAACCGTTCGATCACGTCCCCATGTTCATGTATGCTCGCCTGAATGAACATTCCTGACGATGCCCGCTTCGAACTGCATGATGGGGGAGACGCTCTGTGTGTCAGCGGCGCATGGACTCTTTCCCATTACCGGGCACTCTTGTCACAGATTGCCGATTTACGTGGACGCATTAAACCAGGGGCGAAAATCGATTTCTCTGCCCTGACGGCGCTGGATACCGCTGGCGCGCACCTGTTGTGCGAACTCGTCGGCGCGGAAAGGCTGAAAGGCGCGCTTGCCGATGCCACGCTCACGCCAGAACAGAGAATGCTGCTGGAAACGGTAGCGGTTACGCTCGCTGCCTCCATCGAACCCCCGCACAAGGGATATCAGTTCGGCGACCTGCTCGTACATATCGGCGAGGCGGTGTCCGCATTCTGGGGAAACATAGTGGGTTTGCTCGGCTTCATCGGGCTCACGCTCGAAAAGCTGGCACATACGGTCTGGCGACCCCGCCGCTGGCACGTAACAGCCACCATCGCCCAGTTGGAACGGATTGGTTTCGATGCCGTACCTATCGTGGCCTTGTTGACTTTTCTCGTTGGGGCGGTGGTGGCTTTTCTTGGCGCAACGGTGCTGGAGGAGTTTGGGGCGACGATCTACACGGTCGATCTGGTTGCGTATTCCTTCCTGCGGGAATTTGGGGTGTTTCTCGCAGCCATCCTGGTTGCCGGACGAACTTCCAGCGCCTTTGCGGCTCAAATCGGCTCAATGCGCGCCAACGAGGAAATCGACGCAATCCGCGTGCTTGGCATCGACCCGGTGGAATGGCTAGTGCTCCCTAGGGTGCTGGCAATGGTGCTGGCGCTACCGATCCTCACGTTCATCGCAATAATTTGCGGTATCGCGGGGGGTATGACTGTTTGCGCGCTGAACCTGGAGATTTCACCGGGGGTGTTCCTTTCCATGTTTGCTAGTGACATCGGGCCGCAACATTTCTTTGTTGGTATCGGGAAAGCGCCGGTGTTCGCCTTCCTGATCGCGTCCATCGGTTGCTTGGAAGGTTTCCGGGTGAGCGGCAGCGCGCAGTCGGTTGGCGAACACACAACCTCGGCGGTGGTGCAGTCGATCTTTACGGTGATCGTGGTTGATGCTATCGCGGCTCTGTTCTGTATGGAGATGGGCTGGTGAGCGCGGCGCAGGCAAGCGATCGCTTTGAGGCCATCGCGCAGGCACATGGAGTGCGCAATTGCTTCGGCACACAGACGGTCCATGAAGGGCTCAACCTGGACGTGCGGCGTGGTGAAGTGCTCGCCGTGGTTGGTGGCTCGGGCACGGGCAAATCGGTGCTGCTACGCACGCTTATCGGTTTGAACCGCCCTATTGCCGGTTCGGTACGCCTGTTCGGGCAGGATGTATACGCGTCCGGCACGCAGGGCAATACCGGCCTAGCGCGCCGCGTCGGGGTGCTGTTCCAGCAAGGCGCGCTTTTTTCTTCGCTCACGGTGCTGGAAAACGTCGCCCTACCTTTGGTCGAACATGCCCGCCTGTCGGAAACCGAAGCCATGCGGCTGGCCGCGCTTAAGGCCGCACTGGCAGGCTTGCCCGTCGATGCGGGCAATAAATTGCCCAAAGAACTTTCGGGCGGCATGATAAAACGTGCGGCACTTGCCCGCGCCCTGGCGCTCGACCCGGATATCCTTTTTCTCGATGAACCCACCGCCGGATTGGATCCCATTGGCGCGGCAGCGTTCGACCAGTTGATCCTGACTCTCCGCGGCGCTTTAGGGTTGACCGTTTTTCTGGTCACACATGACCTAGATACGCTATATACCATTGCTGACCGGGTAGCAGTTCTGGCGAATGGGCGCGTGCTGGCCAATGATAGGCTGGAAGCCGTCGCTGCCATTGACGACAAATGGGTCCGGGAATATTTTCACGGTCCGCGTGGCCGTGCCGCGCAGGCGGTGCGTGGACATGTGCCATAAGAAGGAGGAGGTTCCGATATGGAAACCCGCGCACACCACCTGTTGATCGGCCTTTTTACCGTTTTCATGGTAGGGGCAGCGCTTACTTTCGCCATCTGGATGGGCGCAGGCTCAAACAATGGCCGTTATGGAACTTACGACGTGCTGTTCGACGAAGCCGTTTCCGGGCTATCGAAAGGCAGTATGGTGGAATTCAAGGGTATCCGGATCGGCACGGTCGACGATTTACGGCTTGACCCCGTTGACCCGCGCCGTGTACGCGCACGCATCAGCGTTGATGCCAATGCGCCGATTTATACCGACACCCACGCGCGGCTGCACACGACGAACATTACCGGCCAGTCGGCGATCCGTCTCACCGAAGGCAGTGGTGAACTCCTAAAGCCGCGCCCCGGCGAGATCCCGGTCATCCCTACGGAACTCTCTTCGTTGGGTAAATTGCTCGGTAGCAGCGAAGATGTGGTTTTCAACGCCAATAATGTGCTGGTGCATGTACAGGCGCTGTTTTCCGAGCGCAACCTCTCTCACGTCGAGCGCATATTGAATAACCTCGAACTCACTACGAGCGAACTCACCAAGGGACGCGAGGATCTGCGCCAAGCATTGACCCAGTTTTCCCGTACCGGCACGCAGGCTAACGCAGTGCTCGCCGAAGCCTCGCAATTGATGCAAAACGCCAACCGCCTGCTCGACGGGCAAGGGAAAAGCACGCTGGATAGCGCTCAGCGTTCGATGGCGGCGCTCGAACGCACCACGCAGTCCCTCGAAAAATTGCTCACCGACAATCGCACCCCGCTCGACACGGGCTTCAAGTCCCTGGCCGAACTCGGCCCTGCCGTCACTGAACTACGCGCCACCCTCGCCTCACTGCGCATGATTGCCCGCCGCATCGAAGAGCGCCCTGCTGACTATCTCCTTGGCCGAGAACCTACACGGGAGTTCAAACCATGACCCTTCAGCGCGCCTGCCGCGCCATTGCCCGCGGCCTTTACACCCTTTGCCCTTATGCGTTTTGCGCCCTGCTGCTCGTGGGCTGTACGATCCTGCCCACACCGGAGCCCGTGGACATCTACCTGTTGCCTGCTTCGCCTATTGCGACGGTTCCCACCGACAGGGCTTTGCGTCCGTGGTCGCTGCGCATTGCCCGGCCTGATTCGAATGGGCAATTACTCGGGCAGCGCATCCTCGTCATTCCGGAACCGAACCGGATGAGCGTCTACCGGGGTGCGAACTGGCACGAGCCCGCCGCGCTCTTGATGCGTAAACGCCTATTCGATGCCTTCAGGGCGGACGGGCGCGTGAGTGCCTTATCCATTGAAGAAATGCGCACTTTTGCCGACTATGAACTCGGCAGCGAACTTAGCGCTTTTCAAAGTGAATACCAGCAAGACGGCAAACCGCCGGAAGCTGTGGTTCGGCTCGATACCCGCCTGATCGACACCACCAGCCGCCGCATCGTCGCTGGCCGCGTATTTGAAGTACGGGAGGCTGCCGCCGACAGCTCAGTTCCCGCCGTGGTCGCGGCTTTTGGGCGAGCCGCTGACCGGCTTTCCGCCGAACTGGTGAATTGGGTCATTGCCGGAGCCGATGCGGCGCACCGGGTAGTAAAAACCGTAGCCGAACCCTTGCCAACCGTGGAGGAGGAAGCCCCCTGACTCTCTCCGGGACTTCAGTTTGCTGTTTTTTTACTTGTGCCTAATAAAAAACTCGAACGTGCTGTCCGACAGTTCTTCCCGACGTATCAACTCATGCCCGGTCTGATGGGTGAAGGCTTCAAAATCCTTGACCGAAGCGGGATCGGTAGCAAGCACGCGCACGATCCGCCCGCCGGATACCCCGGCCAACGCTTTCTTGAGCCTCAAGACTGGCAGTGGGCAATTTAGCCCGCGCGCATCGACTTCCTTGTCAAATTCCATTCTTTTCTCCGTCATCAGCGTCCATTTCCGCTGTTCCGACCGTTTTTCCTGTCCAAAAAAAATGCACGGCACCCGCCCGCATCAGCGTTCGCTTTTCCGTTGCCCCGACCGCTTTCCTTCATCCATACGGGCACGGATTTCATGCAGGCGTGCCTCGACTGCAGATAGTTCATAGAAATCGCCGTCCTTGCTGCGGCGCGCCAGTTCTAATTGTTCGACTGTGGCACGGTAATCGCCCTGCAAAGCATAAACCTCGGCTTGAGCACGATGTTGAGCCGTGTGCTTGCCCAAGGCTCCGTTGGCTCGCGCAAGCAGGCCCCAGAGACGCATGTCGCTGCTGCGGCTGGCAAGCGCCCGGCGCACGTTCCGTTCTGCGTCCTGTGCACGCCCGCCAGTAATTTGCGCATCGGCCAAGGCGTAGGCTGCGCTCATGCTCTCTGGAAAGGCCTTGCAGGCGGCAGAAAACGCATTGATCGCCGCATCGGTATCACGGCGGGCCATCGCCATCTCGCCAGAGAGTATGGCAATGAAGGGTGAAGGTTTGGCAGTGCGACGCAAGTCGTCGAATATGTGTTTAGCATCTTCCAGACGCCCAAACCGCAACTGCGCAAGTGCCAGCCCATAACGCAACACCGTATCGTTCGGGCTGCCCGCGACCAGCCCTGCAAACGCCTGCACCGCCTCAGCGGCAGGCAGCGATTGCACGCGCAGACGTACACGCACGTAACTGAAATCGGGTGAATCGAGTACCTGGCGGTAGGGCATGTTCATAACCCGGTTTTCCATATCGGAAATACGCTCGGTAGTCAGCGGGTGCGTGCGCAAATAGACAGGGGCATTATTTTCATACAGCCGGGAGGCGCGTTGCAGACGCTCGAAAAACCCAGCCATCCCACGCACATCGAACCCCGCTGCCTCCAACGTCTGCAGGCCAATCCGATCGGCCTCGCGCTCAAAATCGCGAGAATAGCCCAATTGCGCCTGGCTCGTCCCAGCTGCCCCGGCCATTATTGCTGCCTCGCTTGCTCGCGACCCCCCGGCTGCGACCGCTGCCAGCAGGGAGGCCAGCATCATCATGGTCATCTGTTTCTGCTTGCCGACCATCTGCGCGATATGGTGTTGCGTGACGTGCCCGATTTCATGCCCAAGCACGCCAGCCAGTTCTGACTCCGACTGCGCCGCAAGGATCAGCCCAGTATGCACGCCGATATAGCCGCCTGGCAGTGCAAAGGCATTGAGCATGGGATCCTTGACGACAAAGAACTCAAACGCACGGCCAGGCTCCGCACTTGCCGCCACCAGCCGCTGCCCCAAACGGTTGATGTATTCCTCGACCAAGGGGTCATCGAGCCAAGCAGGATCCCTGCGCACCTCGCGCATGATCTCTTCGCCCAACTGTCGTTCCTGTGCCAGAGAGAAGTCATCGGCACCCGCATCACCTAGGTCGGGCAGGCCGGATGCGAGTGCGTCAAACGACGCGAGACCGTAAAGGAATACGAAAATGAAAGTGAAAAACTGGCGCATGATTCGATACATCATACCGCTTCACGGCTACCATGAGGCATCGCATGAAGGATAAGCGGAGGAAAATCGGAATGAGCAAACTACGTGGCGTCAATCTCGGAAACTGGTTGCTGCTTGAAAAGTGGATGAAACCGAGCCTCTTTGCGGGTCTGGAAGCAACCGACGAAACGACTTGGTGTGCTGAATTGGGTAGCGCCGCAAGCGAGAAATTACACGCGCACTGGGAGAGTTTCGTCACCTACGAGGATTTCGCCTGGATCGCCGAACGCGGGTTAAACGCAGTACGCATCCCGGTCGGGCACTGGATTTTCGGTCCCGATTACCCGTATCACCCCAAGTACGGGACTAACCCCCATCCTTTCGTCACGGGTGGCATCGATGTGCTCGACCGTGCCTTAGATTGGGCGGCAAAGCTTGAACTCGAAGTGATGATCGACCTGCACGCCGCGCCCGGTTGCCAAAATGGGTTTGATAACGGCGGCATCAAGGATGTTGTGGAATGGCACACGAAGGAAGAATACTTGGAACACTCGCTCGCAGTGCTCGAACGTCTGGCGGAACGCTACCGCACGCATCCGGCGTTCTTTGCCATCGAAGTGCTGAACGAACCGCGATGGGACGTGCCCACCGACTATCTGAAACGGTATTACCTGGCCGCCTATGACCGCATCCGTAAACATTGCCCGCCTGAGCGCGTGGCAGTGGTCTTTCACGACGGTTTCCGCTCTTACCGCGAATTCCTCGGTTTTATGCAGCCGCCAATCTGGCAGAACGTAATTTTCGACTACCACCGCTACCAGTGTTTCGAGCGTCGCGACATCGACTCTGACATCTTTGAGCACATGCATAAGGCCAGCGGGGAATGGCGTAACGAGGCTGATTCGATCAACGCGGCTCTCGGGTTGCCAGCGATTTGTGGTGAGTGGAGCCTGGGGCTCGACCTCAAGGTCGTTTCGCTATGGGCTGAAGGCCCGTATAACCATGCGCTCGAACGCATGGACGCTTTCCAACAAGATGTTGCCAACCGTGGTTATGCGGCGGTACAACTGCTGGCCTTTGAAAAACTCCTCGGCTGGTTTTTCTGGAGCTACAAGACCGAAACCACCCCTGCCTGGTGTTTCCGGGATTCGGTTGAACGCGGCTGGCTGCCAGCGAAGTTCAACAACGAGTGAACAATATGCGCATGAAAAATTTCATTCGCATTATTAAATACTGTTGACATAACCTTTAAGGATATTTATCCTACGTATCCCTTCAACTCTCAAGGAGTATCGCCATGCGTCGTTTCCTGCGTTCCCTGATTCTGTCGCTCGCCTTGTGCCCATTGGCTGCAATAGCATTGGAACCGGTCAATATCAACACTGCCGACGCAGCAGCCTTGCAGCAGGTCAACGGCATTGGTCCTGCCAAGGCCAAGGCCATCATCGAATACCGCAAGGAGCACGGACCATTTGCCACAATTGATGACCTAACCAAAGTTCCGGGTATCGGAGAAAAATCATTGGCACACATGAAGCCGCAACTAACGGCAGGAACTGCAACTACTGCCCCGGCATCCACGGCCAAAAATAACAAAGGGAGCAAACCTGCCAAGTAAAGTTTCAAATGTAGCGGTGGTTTTCCGCGACAGTTTCCGCCTTTACCGCGAGTTTCTCGGTTCCATGCGGCAGCGGAAAATTGGTTTTCGGCTGCCATCGCTACCAGCGCTTCGAGCGCCGCGACATCGACGCCTACGGGCATACAGGAAACAGGAATAGCATGACGAAGCGGATTCGATAACGCGGCTCCCGGATTGCCAACAAAGCTTAACGACGAAAGATATGTAACATATCATTCGTATGAATCATACGAAAAAACCCGTTAACACTATTGACATAGATTGAAAGGGTATTTATTTTAGGCTCCCCTTAATCACCAAGGAGTATCACCATGCATCATTTTGTGCGCCCCCTGCTCCTGTCGCTCGCCTTGTGCCCATTAGCTGTAATGGCGGGGGAGCCGGCTGCTGCCCCTGCGCATGCCGCCACCGCAACCACGGGGGCCGCCCCCGCACATGCGGCTAAAGAAACCACAGCTGCTCCGGCACATGCGGCCAAAGAAACTGCTACCCCAGCACATACGGCCAAAAAGGCCAAGGCAAAAGAGGCCAAGCCCGCCAAGTAAGGTTTCAGCATCCCCACAAGGTAACGTCCGCAACTTCCATCAGAGGTTGGGAAATTGCGGACGTTTTTGGATGTCACCAACTTGGCTCTAACCTGTTACCATCGTGCCCGGCTGTTAGCTCTTCCGATTGCTGTATGACCTTGGCCAACTCGTTGGCGATTTTTTCCAGCAAGTCAGGGCGCCGTCGCGCAAGCGCGTTGGCCCAGCGGGCGAACTCCGCATTGATGGCGGATTGTGTGCGTACGCCGGTGAGATCGATGCCAATTTCCAGCATCGCGGCGGTTTCAGAGTCTGTGAACCTGACTCGATTGTTCAAGCGCAGCATAGGGTCAAATCCTTCAATGGCCCACGCCCGGCGGCAGCCTTACGTGGAGGGAAAAGTCAAGGGCAAAGCGCCAAAGCATGTGACGCATTGCACAGTTCTCCAAGTTTAGTGCCCAGACGCCTGAATTGCTATCCGTACTCTGCACCATACGGGTACAACGTATCTCGTACAGGCTTGCATACTTTTGCCTATATCAAAGTCAAAGCCCCAAAACGCGATAAAACGCCACCCCGCGATAGCAGGGCCGCTCAACCAGCCAAGCATCCACACGTCGCTTGAGAGTTTCGGCATCGGGAAGCGGGGCGTCCGCCGGAAAATACGCTTCGGCCTCGATCCGCCCGTCGAGATAGTGCAATTGAAGCCGCTGAAGTGGCAAGTGCCCTCCAATGAGCGAGGCTAGGTCGGCTAGCACGGCGGTACGATCCGGGAGCCGTTCGGTGCGTTCAGCGTAAAGCCGTTCCGTGTCATCGGCCTCGGTATCAACATGAACGAGCACTTCGCCGATGTCGGGATGTGCCAAGTGCACGGCCAGCAATACGCTCTCCGAGATGTAATGCCCTTCCGAAACCGTAATCCGGGGATCGACCTGGACATGCGCGTCGCACAGTACGCGGTGAGCCATGCGCCGAGTGCGCAGTTCGTGAAGCCCCGTAACACCCGGCGTATCGGTGATGGTTTGACGCAAGCGAACGAGTTCTTCCCCAGGCAGGCCGGTATCGATCAATTCGCGCAACGCATGCCAGCTTTGCAGGACGCCCATACGCAGGATGAGGAAACCGACCACGGCAGCGGCCAGCGGTTCCAGAAAAGGATAACCAGCTAGGCTACCGCCGATACCAATGGCCACCACCAGCGATGAAGCGGCATCGGAACGGGCATGCCAAGCATTGGCTTCGAGCATGGGTGCATTCAGGCGGCGCCCGCCGACAAGCGTATAACGGAACAGAAATTCCTTCCCAAGCAGTGAGACGAGCGCCATCACGAATGCCACCGGATGCAGGGGCGGCTGCTCGCCCATCGTTTGCAGCCGCACGCCGGAAGCCCACAAAAACCCGATACCCACCACCACGAGCGAAACGCCGAGAACTAATGTCGCAACCGTTTCGATACGGCCATGCCCGTAGGGATGGTCGATATCAGCAGGATTTGCCCCCTGTTTGCCAGCAGTCAACACCATGAAATCCGCCACCAGATCCGAGAGCGTGTGCATGGCATCAGCCACCAAACTGAAAGCGTTGGCCCATAAGCCAACGACGATCTGCCCGAGAGTCAGGCTGGAGTTGATGGCAACGCCTACCAGCGTGATATTCCGGATGGCGCGCGCGCGTTCGGCACTGGCATCGCTAGGTTTGGACAAAGATGGCAGCGGGGACATGGACATAAAATAAGCGCCAAGCGATATACGATATACTCGAAACCCCTTTATTCTAGACTAAACCCCTCATGGGAACGCTCACTGCCCTGCTCGACCTCGCCCACCGGCGTGCCGTCGAATTCGGACTACCTTACCAAGGTGCGCTCACCCCCGCGGAAGCCCACCAGGTCTGGCAATTGGCTCCGGGCGCGAAGCTCGTCGACATCCGCCCCGGTGCCGAACTGCACTTCGTTGGACATATACCGGGCACAGTTAACCTGGAATGGATATTTTGGCCCAGCGAACAAATCAACCCCCTCTTCATGACCCAGTTGCGCCAGGCAGTCGACCCCGAATCGCTGGTCATGTTTATCTGCCGTTCCGGGCGCCGCTCCGACGAAGCAGCGCGGCGAGCCGCTTGTTCCGGCTATAACAACTGTTACAACGTCCTTGAAGGCTTTGAAGGCGCGCCAGATGTCAATAAGCAACGCGGACGCACCAGCGGCTGGAAATTTGCCAACCTACCTTGGGAGCAGGAATGAACGACATAAGCACCGCAAGCCCGGTTTTAGAGTTCAAACATTTCGCCGCGCTCTCCGACGAGCAAGCTGAAGCACATATTATTGAGGCACGCGCACGCCTTGCCCAACGCGCCGTGCTCCTCTGCCACCATTACCAACGCGAGAGCATTTATCGCCATGCCGACCTCACCGGCGACTCGCTCAAGCTTGCACGTCTGGCGGCGCAGACAGATGCAGAATTCATCGTCTTCTGCGGCGTGCGTTTCATGGCCGAGGTGGCCGACATCCTGTCGCGCCCGCAACAGATTGTCATCCTGCCCGACCTCGCTGCGGGCTGCTCGATGGCTGACATGGCCGACCTGGAGAAAGTGGAGCAATGCTGGATCGAGCTCACTGACATGCTCGGCACGCCTGACGCACGGATCACGCCTGTCACCTACATCAATTCCGCCGCCGACCTCAAAGCCTTCTGCGGTGAGCACGGCGGCGTTGTCTGCACGTCCACCAACGCCCCTGCAATCATCGACTGGGCACTGAAGCAACGCGAAAAAGTCCTGTTCTTCCCTGACCAGCACCTTGGGCGCTGGACGGGCTACAAGAAAGGTATCCCGCTCGATCAAATGGCGGTCTGGGATCCCGACCTCGAAAACGGCGGATTGACGAAAAAAGAGATCGAACACGCCCGCATCCTGCTCTGGAAAGGGTATTGCTCCGTGCACCAGATGTTCCAGGTCGAGCACATCCGAAATTGGCGTACACAGCATCCGGACGGGTTCGTGATTTCGCATCCCGAATGCAACCTCGACGTATGCCTGGAGTCTAATTATGTTGGCTCCACCGAATTCATCATCAACACCGTCACCGCCGCCCCGCCTGGTACGCGCTGGCTGGTGGGAACCGAACTGAACCTGGTCAGCCGCCTTGCGGAACAACTGAAAGCCCAAAACAAAATCATCAAATTCATGGCCCCTACCGTATGTATGTGTTCGACCATGCAGCGTATCGACCCGCAACATCTGGCCTGGGCGCTGGAGAACCTCGCCAACGGCAACGCCGTAAACCCCATCCGGGTTCCCACGCACGATGCCGAACTGGCACGGGCAGCACTCACCCGCATGCTGGAGACATCCTGAAGCAGGAACCGTCTAACCATGCGTACGAAGGCAGTCCCCGCATGGCTCCGAACCAAGGCCAGCGGCGAATGGCTCCGGGGCAACGCCATTGCCCTGCTGGAAAACGGTGAAACCTTTTTCCCTGCCCTGTTAGAAGCCATCGACGCAGCACAGCAGGAAATCCTGCTCCAAACCTACATTTTCGCCGCCGACGCCACTGGGCGGCACGTAGCCGATGCCTTGGCGCAGGCCGCCGCACGTGGCGTCTCGGTACGGGTGCTCGTCGATGGTTTCGGCGGGCTCGCCTTTGTGCGCAAACTGATGGATGGACTCAGTGCCGCTGGGGTAGAAACGCTGATTTTCCGGCGCGAGCGGCGCCTATTCTCCCTACACCGCCAACGCCTGCGTCGGCTGCACCGCAAAGTAACTGTCATTGACGGGCGCGTCGCATTCGTCGGCGGCATCAACATCATCGACGATTTTGATGCCGAAGTGCCCGAGCATCCGCGCTATGACTATGCAGTGCGCATCGAAGGCGCGCTACTCGGGCCCATCCTGGCCTCCTCCTGGCGCTTGTGGCGGCAGGTTGCCTGGAGCAACCTACATCTCCGCATGCACGGGCAAAGCAACGTAAACACGCAACTATGCGCGGTAGACGATATCTGTGCAGTTTTTCTGATCCGGGACAACCTGCGGCACCGCTCTGACATCGAAAACGCCTACCTCGACGCCATTGCCAATGCCCGCGAAGAAATATTGTTAGCCAACGCCTATTTTTTCCCTGGCCTTCGTTTTCGCCACGCCCTGCTCGCGGCGGCGGCGCGTGGGGTAAAAATCACCCTGCTGTTCCAAGGCGTAGCCGACCACCCGATGATGCAATATGCCACGCGTGCGCTCTATCCGGTTTTCCTTGAAAACGGCGTCCGCCTGTTTGAATATCAGCGTAGCATCCTACATGCCAAAGTCGCGGTCATCGACCGCCACTGGGCAACAGTAGGGTCAAGCAACATCGACCCTTTCAGTTTGATGCTAGCGCGCGAAGCCAACGTTGCCGTCATCGACCAAAAATTCGCTGCTACACTCGCCACAAGCATCGCTACCGCAATGCGTGACGGTGCGGTGGAATTGCACCGCGAGGATTGGGTACGGCAGCCAATTATCCGCCGTTTGTTGTGCTGGATGGCTTACCAAGCAGTGCGCCTGGCGATGGGTATTGCGGGGGTCAAGGGGGGGTGACGCCACCCCCTGGCGCTTCGCACTACCCCTTCACGGAAGGAAAAGGCACCCCGTAGAAAACAAAGCATGCTTTGCTTCTATGTAAACCAATATTAAAACTTTTAACAAAAGTATTGACTTTTATGTTTTTTAAGGTACACTGCAAAGTGAAGTTCCGTGATATTATCACTCAGCGTCATAAAGGACGCCACCTTTGGCAGTAGCTTAAATCAAGGAGTGATTACATGTCGGCTGTTGACCACAATAAGCGCGTAGTTTTAAGCGACTTGAGTACAAATGAATACGAACATTCTTTGGACAAAATAACGCTTGATGCGTTAAGGAATATTCCTGTTCTGCCAAAGTTAGTTGAACTTGTCCAAACGCCAACAAGCATGACTGCAAGGTACGCTATGTTAGGTAGCGATTTGCGTGTAACCGAAAGGCAGTTTTCCTCATTATATAAAATATTCCGGGAAGCGTGCGAAGTTTTAGAGGTGCCGGAACCGCTTTTCTATATAAGCACAGCGCCAGAGTTAAATGCTTATACCGCTTGCCCCGATAAACCAATTATTAAAATATACAGCTATTTGCTTGATATTCTGGATGAAGATGAAATAATGTTCGTTATCGGGCATGAGTTGTCGCACATTAAATCCAGGCATCTTGTTTATACCGTTTTGGGTGACTTGATAAGTACGGGTATTCTCAGAGTCATTGTGACTACGATTCCGGGCTTAGGCGCACTGTATACTCCGATGGAAATATCATTAAATTATGCATTTTATCAATGGATGCGGGCTTCTGAATACACTTGTGACAGGGGAGGGTTTTTGGCTTGCCAGAACTTCGAGGCCTCATGTCGTGCACTGATGAAATTGGCGGGTTACTCAAAAACATACGCAAATGAGCTCAACTTGGAGGAATTTTTTGAGCAAGCCCAAGCATTTGACGACCTAAATGAAACTGCGTTAGGTAAGATTCAACAGATATTATTAAGCTTCGGGCAAACCCATCCATGGGCGGTTCTGCGTGCCCGTGAACTCATGAAATTCAAGAATGATGGCAATTACGATAAGATATTGCGGCGTGAAATGCAGATACCCGAGTTGCCGCCGTCCACTGAGATTACGACCGCGCCGAGCGCCTTATCGTCCATTTTGCCGAAAGATTTAAAAATCAAAAATCCTTTCTCTTTCAATAAATAATTATTCGCACAAAGCGCATGCGGACACTGTCTTCCCTGTCAAGGGCGAGTGAACTTGCCCCCTGAAAACGAACGCCAAGAAGCAGCGGTTCAATCGGTGTGCTTAAGTCTCTTTGCATAGTCGTTAGGCGACAAGTATCCGAGTGCCGAATGCAAGCGTATTGGGTTATAGAACCCGTGGATGTAGCTGGCGATAGCGATGTGTGCCTCCTCCTTGCCCTGGTAGGGATGAATC